>FWPU01003696.1_pt1 | contig 37758 bp, 38 predicted proteins | sample 2228361 | NCBI WGS metagenome assembly FWPU01 (sample SAMEA103939777, study PRJEB20133) | metagenome | reverse complement strand
TTGCGGCGCGGGGTGCATCGCAGTCCGCAGGTGCTCCGGGACGCCATCAGGGCGTACATCGCCCACACGAATGAGCAACCCAAGCCCTTCGGGTGGACGAAAACCGCGGACGAGATTCTGGCCACTGTGGCGAGATTTTGTCATCGGATTTCAGACTCAGGACACTAGTGGTGGAGTTCGTACTGGACCGCGTTCAGCAACTCCTGGATACTGAATGGCTTCTGGAACGTCCTCCGGGCACCCAAGAGCTTCGCCACATCCAAGCAATTCTGTTCCCCGTGGGCACCTGACATGGCGATCACCTTGGTGTCCAGGAATTCGCGGGTCAGCTCCAGGATGGTCTGAAGCCCGTTCTGTTCTGGCATATACAGATCGGTGATGACCAAGTCCGTAGGGCGGCGACGGTACAGATCAACGCCCATTCGGCCGTTCGCGGCTTCGATCACCTCGTGTCCCACACTTTCAAGAGCGGTGCGGAGGAGGGCGCGGATCCCCGGCTCGTCGTCAATGAGAAGGATGGATGCCATCAACGCACCTCTATACTCCGATGGACGAATTATCGCCCCAAATGTAGATGGAAGCCGGCGTGTTTGCTATTCCTCAGAGGATGTACCGCGAAGGAGGGGGCAAACCGGTTTTAGTTAGATGGAAGTGAATGGCAGATCGTCGCACGACGTAACTGCCGTGGAAGTGATCGAATTCCTGAGCCTGATTTCGCACCGGATTCCTTCAAGAGCAAACGAGACAACCAGCCGGGAGAGTTGAAAGCGAAGTTGGGGTGAGTGACGGGTTTCGAACCCGCAACCTCCTGGGCCACAGCCAGGCGCTCTAACCGTTGAGCTACACCCACCGCTCAGGTCGGCATGAGGGAACGTGGCGAAGGAATCTTAGCAAAGTGGAAAGAACAGCCGCAACCGCCCGCGTGAAGCGCCGCTTGCGGTGGATCGTTCATCAAACGGTGCGGACAACTCTTGGATACTCGCGGGCGACGCTTCGCGCTTCACAAGAGATCTGGTGGGTTCGTGCCTCGGGCATCGAAGGCGGCCTGCATCTCCGCTAGGATCGCCGCCGCTGCCGAGACCGGGTCGGCGGCATCCCGGATCGGCCGGCCGACGACCAGGTAGTCAGCGCCGGCCGATATGGCCTGAGCAGGCGTGGTCGCGCGGGCGTGGTCGTCCGTCCTTTTCCCGGCCGGCCGGACGCCGGGCGTGACAATCAACAAGCGCGACCCGACCTTGCGCCGAATCGCTGCCGGCTCCTCGCCCGAGGCGACCACGCCGTCGCATCCAACCTCGGCTGCAAGCGCGGCTCGCGCCGTTACAAGGTCCTCGATGGTCCGTTGGATCCCCATTTCACGCAGGTCGTTCCCATCAAAGTTGGTCAGAACCGTAACCGCCAGGACCCGTAGGCGCGACTGCCCGCGCCCTTGGACCGCCGCCGTGAGGGCTTTCCGGTTCGCGTGGACCGTGAGAAAGTCGACACCCATCTCCGCAACCCTCGCCGTGGCCCGGCGCACGGTTTCTTCGATGTCCAAAAACTTGAGATCGAGAAACACACGCTTCCCCCGCATGATCAAACGCTGAACCAGCTCGGGACCGGCGGCCGTATAGAGCTCCAAGCCCACCTTGATGAACGTCACCGAGTCTCCAATCCGGGACAGGAGACGTTCGGCCTCATCTGAGGTCGGGACATCCAGCGCGAAGATCAACCGATCACGGGCGTCAATGTGCGCCGTCGTAGGCTTCATCGCAGCGTGCCGCCTCCCATCTCTCGGTCCTTCTGCGATCTCCTTGACCGTCTCATGAGTCTTGTGTTACAAAGTCGGCCTTCTCGAAATAGGAGTATCGTTATGGCTGTGGTTCACAAGTCCACGATCCGCCGTGCGCGCCAAGCGGAACGGCGCCGCCAGCGCAACCGGGCGACGCTGAGCGCGGTCAAGAGTCTCGTCAAGAAAGTGCTGGTCGCGGTGGACGAAAAGAAGGTTGACGAGGCGAGAGCATCGTTGCGGGAAGCCGCCTCGGCGTTGAGCAAAGCGGTGACCAAAGGCGTCCTCAAGCGCAACACCGCCTCCCGCCGCATTTCCCGGCTCGCCGCCAGGGTCAACTCGCTCACGGCTTCCCAGTCCGCGTGACCGTCTCCGCCGGCCGAACCGCCTTCTTCCCCGAACCCTGACGAGGGAAAGTTCCCTGGCCCCGCTGGGATCCGGCGACGGGTGATGCAGCAGCCATCTCACATAATCCGAGCAGCAGGGCTTCCAAGACCCGTCGGCCCGACCCGGCGCTCCCGCCTTTCAACCGCGAATCCGCTTCCAGAAACAGTTGGAACGCCGTCCGAAGGTGCACGTCGGAAAACTGTGCCAGAAATGGACGGACCCTGTGATAATCCATCCGCAACGCTCGCGCCGCCTCGAACTCTTTGCCGTTCTGATGGAGCGTCTCTTTCACCCTCCAAAGGCGGCGATACTGCCAAGTCAACGCGCCCAGGATGCGCAAGGGCGCTTCTCCTGCCTCTAAATTCCTGGCCAGAATGGCCAAGGCGCGCCGGCGGTCTTGCGCGCCGATAGCGGCCGCCAGATCGAAGACCGACGCTCCCGGCTCGGTCCCTCGCAGCATCTCGACTTCACGAGGGCCGGCCAGAGCGCCTGAGGGCACATAGGCCGCCAGCTTTTCAAGTTCCTGCCGCACAGCATAGAGCGACTCCCCGGCCGTGTCCATGAGCAGCGAGACCGCTTCCTCTTGCAGTCGAAGACCAATATGCTGGGCTTCCTCCCGAATCCAGGCGGCTAGCTGCGCGTCTCTCAACGGCGCACACTCGATCGTCACCGCGCGACGGTTCAGGGCTTGACTGAGCTTCATCCGTCCATCCAGCTTGGCTGCGACGAAGACAAGCGTCGTGGACTCGGAAGGGGCCTCCAGATACGGCAACAAGACCTCTGCGTCCCGGGCCGAAATCTTATCGGCCGCCTTGCAGACGACCAACCGCCGTGGCGCGAACGCGGGAACTTCCGCGGCGCAGGCCACGACGTCCGCCGCGGCCCCCTCGCCTCCGTAAAAGAGGTCGTAATTGAACCCGGCGATCTCTTGATCTCCATCTCCCAGCACGGCGGCCTTGATCTGGGCCAGAGCCTGATCCCGCAGATAATCTTCTTCTCCTGTGACCACATACACAGGAGCCGGACCGTTCTTCTTCAACGAGGCAGCGAGGTCCTGGTATCTCACGCAACGTGCTCGATGCAAGGAATGGGATCAGCGCGACTTCGCCGGGCTTTCATCGGAGACGGGGGCCGCCGACCCGTCAGCGGCAGAGACGTTCGATTCCAAATGCAGCAGGAATCGCGACGCCAGATCTTCCGCAATCAGCCGCCCCGCCTGTTCCAATGCCCGGTTTTGCAACACGCGATTGAACTGAAGATCCGGCGTCACAAAGAACTCGGAAGACGCCTTGGCCGTCTGAGTCCACACCGTCTTTTTGGTGCGAACCTCTTCGATTTTGACGGCCACGATCACTTCCGCGCGGCTTTCCAGCGTCGTCGTCTGACTGAAGCTCAGCGTCGGCAAACTCACGCCGATGATCTGCCCCGTCAACACCAGATCGGCCGATTCGGAATCCGAGACGACCCGCGCGCCACTTCCGACCGAAAACTCGTGCCGGACATAGTCCGTCAACTTGATTTCCAGGTTCGGCTCGAAACTTTTGTTTTCGAGCATACGGACCGCCAGGCGCGGCGCGTCCTCCGTCGGTTCGACGCCGGCCGATCCGCCGATGGTCGGCCCGGCCCCCTCGACGCGAAATTGATAGCCGCATGCAGCAACCGCCGCCGCCGCGAGAAATGCGAGAAACGCGCGAACAGCGGGAACCGCAACACAGCCTTGCGGCACCGGTGTTTGCCGCGCCTCCGGCTTTTCGCGCCTTTCCGGCTCGTCTCGCTTGTCTCGCACGATTTCCTCACAGCACAAAGTTGATGAGCTTCTTTTCAACGTAAATCACGTTGCGCGGTTCCTTGCCTTGCAACCACTCCCGCACCTTCGCATCCTGCCGGGCCACCGCGATCACCTGTTCGCGGGCGGCATCCGCGCTCACCTCGATTTTGCTCCGCAACTTCCCGTTGATCTGGACGGGGATCGTCATCCGCTCACTGACGAGCAACGCAGGATCATAGGACGGCCATGGGTGGCGAACGAGACTGGGTTGATGCCCCAACCTTTCCCACAACTCCTCGCACAGGTGGGGAGCGAAGGGCGCCAGCAGCAGGATGAACGGTTCCAGCAAGGATCGCGGTCGTTCGTTGAGCTTCGTCATCTCGTTGGTGAACACCATCATCTGCGCAATCGCGGTGTTGAAGCGCAGCTCCTCGATGTCATCGGTGACTTTCTTGATCGTCTGGTGCAGCAATCGCTGCTGGTCGAGCGTCGGCTCCGACTCGACGACGGCGCGGCTCAATCCGCCGTCCTCGCCCACGACGAGCCGCCAGACCCGGTCCAGGAAACGGGTGATTCCTTCGACGCCCCTGGTGCTCCAAGGCTTCATCGCTTCGAGCGGGCCCATGAACATCTCATACAGCCGTACGGCATCCGCGCCGAACTTCTCGATCATTTCATCCGGGTTCACCACGTTGCCGCGTGACTTGGACATCTTCTGATTGTCCTCGCCCAACACGGTGCCCTGGTGAACCAGCTTCATGAACGGCTCGGGGGTGCTCACCACGCCGATATCGTACAGGACCTTGTGCCAGAAACGCGCATAGAGCAGATGCAATACGGCGTGCTCGCTGCCCCCGATATAGAGATCCACCGGCATCCAGTACCGTTCCTTGGCGGGATCGACCAACTGGCGGTCGTTCTTGGGATCGATGAACCGCAGATAGTACCAACACGAACCGGCCCATTGGGGCATCGTATTGGTCTCTCGGCGCGCCGGCTTGCCGGTGGCCGGATCGGTGGTGGCGACCCAGTCCGTCAGATTGGCGAGCGGGCTCTCTCCGGTTCCCGACGGCTTGAAGTTGCTGGTCTCGGGCAAGGTCAACGGAAGTTGCTCTTCGGGCAGAGGTCGCGGTTCGCCGTCCACCCAGATGATCGGGAACGGCTCCCCCCAGTACCGTTGCCGCGCAAAGAGCCAGTCGCGCAGCTTATAATTAACGGCCTTGCGCCCCTTCCCTTTGGCTTCCAGCCAGGCCGTGATTTTGGGTATCGCATCGGCAGGCGTGAGGCCGTCGATCGAGAACGACCCGTCCGGCGTCGTGGAATTCACGATCGTGCCTTGATCGAGGCTGACGAAGGCTTCCCTCTCTATGTCGCCGCCGGAGATGACCTCGCGGATCGGCAGCTTGTACGCATGCGCGAACTCCCAGTCGCGCTGGTCATGCGCGGGAACCGCCATAATCGCGCCGGTCCCGTAACTCATCAGCACATAGTCGGCGATCCAGATGGGCAGCCGCTCCCCGTTCACCGGATTGACGGCATAGCCGCCGGTGAAGACGCCTGTCTTTTCCTTTTCCAGATCCTGACGCTGCAAGTCGCTCTTGTGCGCCGCCGCCTCGCAGTAGGCGTCCACCTCGATCCGCCGGTCCGGCGTCGTTACTACCTTGACCAGCGGATGTTCCGGCGCCAGCACCATGTAGGTCGCGCCGAAGAGGGTATCGGGTCTGGTCGTGAAAATCCGGATGTTTCCGTGCACCCCGGCCAACGGAAACTCCACTTCGGCTCCTACCGAGCGGCCGATCCAGTTTTTTTGCATCTCCAGCGTGCTCGTGGGCCAATCGACCAGCTTGAGATCGTCCAGCAGCCGGTCCGCATAGGCGGTGATCTTCAGCACCCACTGGCGCATCGGCTTGCGGATGACCTCGAACCCGCCGACTTCGCTGCGGCCGTCCACGATCTCCTCGTTGGCGAGCACAGTCCCCAATGCCGGACACCAGTTCACCGGCACCTCCGCCACGTAGGCCAGCCCGCGCTCAAAGAGCTTCAAGAAGATCCATTGGGTCCAGCGGTAGTACGAAGGATCGGTGGTGCTGATCTCGCGGTCCCAGTCATAGGACAGCCCGACCCGCCGCATCTGCCGTTTGAAAATGGCGATGTTTTGCGCCGTCGTGATCGCCGGATGGATACCCGTCTTCACCGCATATTGCTCGGCCGGCAAACCGAACGCGTCCCAGCCCATCGGGTGCAACACGTTGAAGCCCCGCATGCGTTTGTAACGTGAGACGATGTCGGTCGCGGTATAGCCCTCGAGATGGCCGACGTGCAGGCCGGACCCTGAAGGGTACGGGAACATGTCCAGGCAGTAAAACTTGGGACGAGCCGGATCCTCCGTGGCCTTGAAGATCCGATGCTCCTCCCAATAGGCTTGCCACTTGGCCTCGATGGCGTGGTGTTCGTAGGTTTTGCCCATGACGGGTCGACAAGTCTCCGAGTCAGCACACGCTAGAGCGGACACCTTGAAAGTGAGGACTTTCCGGCTTCACGACTTCCCGGCCGAGGCTCCGAGGGAATCTAACATAGACCGCCGGGGGTCACAAGAATCAACCCCGGCGGCCGGGGTCGCCGTGACGGTTCACCTGCCCCATAGTTTGATGTGGCAAGCGCCGGCGTTCTGCTACAGTGTCGCGGAACGCATCTCAACGACCGGAGGAGACCTGTGGGCGTGTATGCACGACGAATCTTCCCGCACCTCATGGACTGGATGCTCAGCGGAGAGCGGTTCCAGCAGGAGCGGCAACGCACGCTGAGCCAGGCTCACGGGGAGGTCCTGGAAATCGGCTTCGGGACAGGTCTGAACGTGCCGCACTACCCGCCCAAGCTCTCATGGTTGCGCGCGGTGGACCCGGTCAACATGCTGCCCCAGCGAGTCAAGCAACGCGCGTCGCAGGCGTCCTTCCCGATTCAGATCCAGTACGCCAGCGCCGAAGCCCTGCCGTTTGAAGACGTGCGTTTCGATTGCGCCGTCAGCACCTTCACGCTGTGCAGCGTCCGCGACCCCAAGCTCGTGCTGAGCGAAGTCCGCCGCGTCCTGAAGCCGGGAGGCCTCTTCTTGTTCCTGGAGCACGGACGCAGCGACGACGCCAAAATCGCCAGATGGCAGGATCTCCTCACGCCGGTGCAGCGCCTCATCGCCTGCGGCTGTCACCTCAACCGCAGGATCGATGACCTCATCGCACAAGCCGGCTTTCGCATCACGCAATTGGACCGCTACCGGATACCCGAGCTTCCTCAGATCGCCGCCGAGATGTACCGGGGCGTGGCAACCCGTTGATCGGACGGAAACCCGGCGCCGGCTAGCCGCCTATCGAAGGTCGGGCCGACGCATCAAGGCGTGAAAACTTTCGATGGCGGGAAACCGCGTCGATGGTTCGGGCGGGAGACGGGAGCTGGACTTGGCGCGATGAACGAGATACCCGACGCCGAACCGTCCGGCCGCGGCCAAGCAGGCCTGATCGTCGTCGATGTACAGCGCCCGCGCGGGATCGAAACCGAGCAGCCGTTGGCAACTCGGCCAATACTCGGACCGCATTTTCAGGTACCCCACTTCAAAGGCCGTCACGATGCGGTCGACGTACGTGTTCACGCCGGTTTTCGCGATCTTGATCTCCACGCCCGATCGATGGGCGTTCGTCAGAATCGTGACCCGTTTCCCCAGCGTTCGAAGGTGTCGCAGAAAGTCTTGCGCGTCGGGAAGAAAATCAATCATCGCATCGAGCTCTTTCGTCAACGCGACCACGTCGACGCCGATTCGTCCCGTCCAGTAATTCAGATCCGTCCAGTCCAGCTCCCCCTCCACGGCGCGATACATCGCCATCAGGCGCTCGCGCGCCTCTTCGAACGCCAAGCCGTGCAGGGCCGCGTAGCGACGCGGCAATTCCTCTTCAAAGAAGAAATTGTCGAAATGACGGTCCAGCAGCGTCCCGTCCATGTCGAGCAGGACGTCGTCGACCAGATCCCAGGAGAAACCGTCAATCGTCATCGGTCACCCGTCAATCGCGGCAGGAGAACAATTATAACGCACCGCGGGAATCCATGGCGGACTTTCTTGTCTTCGAGGCACTCGTGTGTTACGGTTTTTCCGCCCCGGATCTTTCACCCTTGACGAATGACGATTGACCGATGACACCCTCGATTCCGCTGGTCGCCATCATCGGCCGCCCCAACGTCGGCAAATCGACCCTGTTCAACCGTGTTCTCGGCGCCAGAACGGCGATCGTGGACGACGTGCCCGGCGTTACCCGGGACCGGAATTACGCCGACACCACGTATCGGGGCCGGCGCTTCCGTCTCGTGGACACCGGAGGATTGGACCCCTCGGCCTCCGAAGGCATGTTGGCCCTCATCCGCCGGCAGTCGCAGATTGCGATCGAGGAAGCGGACATCCTGATCCTGGTGATGGACGGCCGTGCGGGCCTGACCCCGCCGGACGAGGAAGTCGTCCGCCTCCTGCGAGGCACGCGCAAGCCGGTCTTCTTTGCGATCAACAAGCTCGACACGCCGAAGTCCGACGCGTTGATCGCCGACTTCTATCGGTTGGGACAGGACCGACTCTATCCCCTTTCAGCCGAGCATGGGCTCGGGGTGAGCGAGCTGCTGGACGCGATCTTTCCCCTCTTGCCGGAATCCGCGGACCAGGATGATGCCCGGGAGATGCCACGTGTGGCCATCATCGGGCGACCTAACGTCGGCAAGTCCACCTTGGTGAATACGCTGCTGGGACAGGAGCGAGTCGTCGTCAGCGAGACGCCCGGCACCACGCGCGATCCGATCGATTCAATCGTGACCCATCAAAATCGGCGCTATCTGCTCACCGATACGGCCGGTATCAGGCGGCGAGGGCGAATCGATCGGGGGATCGAAAGCTACAGCGTCGCCCGGTCGTTGCGCGCGATCGGACGGTCCGATCTCGCCATCCTGCTGCTCGATGCAGTCGAGGGCGTCACGGAGCAGGACACCAAGATCGCCGGCCTGGTGTTGCGGCAGGGACGCGCCTGTGTCCTGTTGGTCAACAAATGGGACCTCCGTGAAGGCGACGCGCGGGCGCGAGCGGAGTACGAAGCCGATCTACGCCGGCGGTTTCCGTTCCTGTCTTGGGCGCCGGTGCTCTTCGCTTCGGCCCTGAAACCGGACTCCTTGCGCGAGATTTTTCCGTTGATCGACCGAGTGGCGGCGGCCTTTACCTCAAGGGTCCCGACCGGAGCGCTCAATAAATTCCTGCAGGAGATCGTCGAAGAAAATCCCCTGCCGGTTCGAAAGGGCACGCCCTCCCGGACGACGAAATCTGTTTATATGACGCAGGTGGCCACCAGACCCCCGGCGTTCGCGTTGTTCGTGGGCCAACCGGAAAACGTGACGCCCTCGTATCTCCGATTCCTGGAAAACCGCCTCAGAGCGGAATATCAATTCTCCGGCTCACCCATCCGCATCCTGGTGCGGAGAAAATGAACAGACAGACGGCGACAGGCTTACGCCGACTGTGACACTCCGCCTCGGGTCGTGAGCACAAACAGATACGCCACCGGATCAAGATAGATACGGTTTTTGTCCTTATCCCATGTCTCCCCAAGAGCTGAGGATGGCTCAAAAGCCGGTATTTCACCCGCTTCGTCGGTTCCTTGCTGTCGGGCCCGGAACTTGCTCGCTTGGAAGACCACGGAGCGCCGAGCGGCTGTGGTCAGCCTGTGAGGGTCTGCTCAATCGTCGTGCCATCCGACAGATCATCGGCGGCACGAGTGAATGTGGGAGAAAATGTCCTATGAACATCGAATTTTCAGCTTCCCGTCGTTCCGCGCATCCGGCCGGTTCAGCCGTCAGCCCCGGCGTCATTGTCTTCTCCCCGTCCATGCGGTTGTTGCACATGAATGAACAGGCGCTGGTCCTTTCGCGAACGCTCAACAGCGTGCAGGAGCAGACTCCGGAAGGCGGAAGCGGCGATCGAGTGCTTCCGGAGGCGCTCAGAGACCTGTGTGACGAAATTGTGGAGTCGCTGAACCGGCGCATGGAAGCGGAAGACTGGACCCAATTCGAAATCAAGCGGATCGCCGGTACCCCCGAACAGCCGATCCTGTTGCGCGGGTTCGGATTACCCGATCGGCAGGAACGCCAACGATCGCGGGTCGTCATTACACTGCAGGCGATGCTGATTTCCTCGTCACCGCCGCCGGGCTCTTTCTGTTCATAGCCCTGGCCCGTGCGGCTCGCACCCCGCTCGATTCTGCGGAGCCGCCGCCTGTTTCCAACCCGGCCTTCACCGACTCTCCCGCTCGAGCACGGCTTTCTGCTTGACTGTCCCACAGCCTCATGTTATTCGCACGACAGTTGTTCTGGTCGGGGAGCGGGACCCGATCTCTCTCGTCATCCACGTCCGGTGTCCCACGCATCAGAACCATCACCCTGAATCCGACGTTGCAGGAGAGCATCATGGGGGAAGGTCAACGAGGTTCGTTTCCGTCCGTCGTCGCTGCGGTTCTGACACTCTGCCTCTCTCCAATCGCCGCGGCCGAACACCCCGCCGGTAGCCCGGCCGACACGGCCCGCCCCACGGCCAATCTTGCTGAGCCGGCCTCGCCGACGGAAGAGGAAGTCTGGCCGTCGATCAAGTTGAGCGGCTCCGTATGGCGAATGAAATCCGGAATTGTCTTCCTGAAGACACCGGTCGGTCTTCTGACGCTCAGCTCGAAAACCGGTCTGCGCGATGTCACGGGCGGTCACACCGTGACGCTCTGGATCAACGGGACGAGCGCCGTGGTCGACATCAGAAAGAAAAGCGACGCCTCGCTGGTGCACCGCTACGTCTCCGGCGACCTCCGTTACACCGCGCCGGACAAGAAAGCGGTGTCGTTGTGGACTCCCGAAGGGAAGAAAACTTTCTCGGTCGAGGCCTACGGAGCAAAGTTGAGCGGGAAGGCGGAGAACCAGCCGATCACCGTCGAAGTGGATGAAGCGGGAACGATCACGGGGTTCCATGACTTGCAATATGATCTGCAGATCAGCCATCCGCCGCAGCATTCATCCGACCTGCATATGAAACTGACCGGGACCGTCGCCAAGCTCAAATCGGGGTTTGTCTTTCTCAAGACTCCCATCGGTGTCGTCACCATCAGCTCCAAAACGGGCGTTCGCAACGCGAAAGTCGGTCACGCGCTGACGCTTTGGGCGCACGATACCAGCGTGGTCATCGACTTGCAGCAGAACGGCACCGCCGCGCCGAGCACCCGCTTTCTGACGGGCCGGCTGACGTATGCCTCGCCGGATCGCAAGGCCGTGACCCTGTGGGCGCCGGAAGGGGAACAAACCTTCCCGGCCGAGCGAGGGAAGGCCGTCCTCGCCACGATCAAGGAAGGCACCCCGATCACCGTTGAGATCAATGATCGGGGTATGGTGATCGACATCCGCAAGGCCGGATGAACCACGGTTTTCTCCTCGCCTCTCACCCCGCGCCTCCCGCCTGCTTGACCTGCCGTCTGCTGTCAGCTTGACAGCCCTGCAGAACCCCCGTAGACTCCGCCCAACGTATGAAGATTCGCTCCCAGGGCCACCATTCGGGGGCCCGCCCATCGGCTGGACTCGATGAGCACGCAGCCTTCGATCAGCTCTACCGAGATCATGTGGATCTCATCTATCGTTTTGCCCAGCGGCTCTGCGGCGAAGCGGACGCGGCCAAGGACATCGTTCAGGACACGTTTCTCAACGCCTATCGCGGATTCAAGAAATTCCGCGGGGACGCACAGGTTTCCACCTGGCTCTACACCATCGCCTCCCGGGCATGCCTGCGGATGCGGCGGAAGCGGAAAGGAGAGCCGGAGCGGGAACTTTCCCTGGAAGAATTCATCCCCACGTCCGAAGGCGAATTCAAGCTGCAGATCCCGATGGACGGCCTCACGCCCGAGGAAGCGCTGCAAAACAAGGAATTGCGGCGGGCTCTCGATCAGGCCATCGAGAAACTGCCGCCCAAGTATCGGATGGTGCTGGTCTTGCGGGATATGGAAGGACTGAGCGCCAAGGAGGTCGGCACCATCATGGGACTGAACGAACGGGCGGTGAAATCGCGGCTCCACCGGGCCCGGTTGTTTGTGCGACGAGAGTTGAGCGCGCGCGGCATCGCCCGACAGGGCGGGACCGGCACCGAAGAAAGGATGGTCCCATGACAAGGCGGTCCCGGACGGCGCCGACGGAAAAGAACCGGTCCCATCAACGCCACGGTCATGGGAAAACTCATTGTCTCAAAATCCTGAAACAGTTGTCCGCGTACCTCGATGAAGAGCTGTCTCGCGAAGTGTGTGAAGAAATCCGCAAACACTTGGGCGCCTGTCCCAACTGCGAAGAATTTATCGAGTCCCTTAAACAAACCATCACCCTCTGCCGACACCATCCCGTCCGGCCGTTGTCCCCGACCGCCAAAGCCCGGCTTCGCCGTCAAATCCTCGAGGTAGCCGCTTCCCTCTGATCAAGAACTCGGGACGCCGGTCGTGCCGCGGCTGTTGCGGGAGGCAGCCCGCGCCCGCCCACAGGAGCAGGTGGCGTCGCCGAGCGGCTCCGCAGTATGATAGAGGCAAGCGTCGATGCCGATGGGCAACCCAACCCGAACGGAACTCATGGAGCAATCCGGTTTGCGGATCGCGATAGTTCTCTGCCTCACTATCGTCGGCCTCCTCTGGTTCGCTCCATCCGGACTGTCCGGCACCGACAGCGGACAGGAGCAGCCGGTCACGGTCGAGATTCGGTCCAGACAATTTCTGCCGGATCGCGTCGTGCTGCAGTCCGGGCGAAAGACCGCGCTTGTCTTTCTCAACCAGGATTCGGAGTTGCACGCCTTTGTCCCGGTGGGGCTCTTCGCGGGCGTCAACGTCAATATCGCCGGTAACGGGGCACCGGAATTTGATGCGCATGGATTCAAGCGCGTGATTATCCCCCCCGACGGCCGCGCCGAGATTCGGTTCGTTCCCGACCGGCCCGGCGAGTATGCGTTCTTCTGCGATATGCCCGGTCACGAGATGCGGGCGACGATCGTCGTCCAGTGAGGCATGAGGGCGCGAAGTCGTTCGTCGCAGCGACACCCCTTTCCCGGTTCCTGTCGCGGACGGATCGCCGGCCGCTTGGCGCGCTGGCTCGTGATGATCAGTCCGGTCGGGATCGCCGCCGCGGCGCTGGCCGGCGGCGTCCAACCCGGTCATCTGGAGCGCGGCAAGGCAATCTACGAGCAGCGCTGCGTCGTCTGTCACGGGCCGGAGGGCCGGGGCGACGGGGTGCAGGCGCCCTTCCTCTCGCCCAGGCCGGCTAGTCTGATTTCGGCGGCGACGTCGGCCAAGACGGATCAGGAACTGCTGCGCGTCATTGCGAACGGGAAACCCCGGACTGCGATGCCGGCGTGGAAGGACATCCTGAGCGAGGAGGAGCAGCGAGACGTGTTGAGATACATCCGGTCGTTGATCCGCTTTAGCCAGCCCATGCTGACTCCGCCTCCACCGGCCGGCAGTCAGTAAAGCCGGTCCTCTCTCGTCCCTCTTTCCTCTCGCGCGAATGACATGCTAAGGTGCTGTTTCTCCGGGATATTCTTTGGAACGGAGGATCGATCATATGTTCTGGCGTACCTCGTTGCGAACCGCTCCTGTTCTTCTGTGCCTTGCCGTGAGTGCGTTCTTCGCATGGGGTCTGGCGGACGACAGTCAAGCGTCTGCCGCGTCGGCCTCGAAGACCGGCAAGAACGCCAAGCCGTCCGGTCGTCCCTCACCGCCGGTTGCCGCCGCTCAGCGGTATGCGGAAGCGTTGGCCAAGGGCGATCGCGTCACCGTCGGCCGGCTCGATTTCGCATGCCTGTATACCATGGTGAAGGCGGCCGGAGGCACGCTCAAGCCATTCCCGGCGGAATCCGACCCCGCGTACGAAGCATGTTGGAAGCGGATCACGGACGCCCATGCGCCCGCCATCGACACGAGCGATCAGGGTATGGACCTCTTATGGCCCAGCAAGGGCGACGTCGTCTTCTTCGGCGAGGAGTTGAATCGCTATCCGGCCTCGGCCTTTGTCATGGACAAGCTGGGACTGTCGCCGCCGGGAAGCGGATTGCGCGTGGAGCCGCAAGGAACCGCGCCGTTGCCCGCCGCTTCCTTTCGCGTGCAGCCGGACGGGCCGGTACTCGGGGCGCCGGCGACGTTGGTGAAGCTCAAAGTCACCTATCAGGATCCCCTCACCTCGCCGGTGACGTACGCGCCGGGCACGTACAAGTGGGCGAACACGATCAAACGTCCGCGGCGGGCGCTCAAGTCGCTGGTGGTGCAGTGGGTCGTCATGTCGGGCTTGCGCAAGCACGGGTTCCCGAGCGATCACGCAGTCCTCAATCTACCGGTGGCGCCCCTGGGTGACGGAACCGAAGGGGTACAGGAGGCCATACCGTTCGTCACGGAAACCAGCGGAGCGGTTCGCGACTCGCTGGTCTGGTGGGGACCGAAAGACGCGCCGGGGTTGCTGATCGCGGCCGTCGGGCGGGCCGCGTTGTTCCCGGACCTGCGCGACCGCGTCGCGATGCTGAACCGGGTGCTGATCATCGATCCCAACCAGTCGGAGGCCCTCACGGTGCTCACGCGCGACCTGTATGAGATGCTGCTGCGGGAAGGGGCGGCTGCGCATCAGGTCCCTGTGAAGGATGGAGCGCTGGCCGACCGCGTGAGCGAGCTCTACTGGAACACCTATGCCCAGACGACCAGAACGGACTTGTCGCTCGGGATGGAAATGGGCGGGTTTGACAAGCCGACGGCGGCCGATTACCTCTACCGCATGATTCCCGCCATGGAGAAGCTCGCCCGGGTGCGGCCGGAAGTCACCGAGAATCGGCTGCGGCTGGGCATCGCCTACCGCTGGAACAACGATCAACTCGCGGCTATTCAAACCCACGAGGCGCTGCTGAAAGACATCCCGCCGGGGCGCGCGGCGCTGCGGGCGCGGGTACTCATCGAGCTGGCCTGGTCGCGCATCGAAAAAGTCGCCTGGAACCGGTTCTACGACGATCCGGAGATCCAACAGGCCTACCGGGAAGCGGGCGAAGCCTTGAAGCACGCCGACCAGCCGCTGGACAAATTCACCGCCGCCTATACGATGGCCTACAGTATGCTCTTCATGCCGAATCGCGACCATGACGCCATGCTCAACCATCTCACGGAAGCGCGGCGCTGGTATGAGCAGATCCCGAGCGCGTCGCAGGAAGTGTGGCAATACTGGCTCGGGCAGGAACTGCTGAAAGCGGTGCTCGACGCGGACCCCAAGTTCAAGCCGCTGCTGGCGGCGTCGTGATGTAGCACTCAGCCGTCAGCGGTCAGCTTTCAGTAGTGTCTCAAAGACCGTCTCGCCTGACGAACGGCCAAGAGCAGCCGGGCCGAGCTGCTTCCGCTCACACCCATTGCACGAAGCCGGGCCAGGCAATGGGTACCCGGTCGTTTTGGTCCGCCGTAAGCCTCACTTCTGCTCTGCTGCGCAACTTGTCCTGTCCCGAGCTTCGCTCGAAGAGGACTTCGAACAGTGCTCGCCGCCCGCCGTTGGCGGGACGCGTCGGTTCGGCAACGCCGGAGCACAACACGCCTCTGATACCCGCTCCAGCAGCTCAGCCCGGCCGCCAAGAGGAGTTCCTTCGGACCTCCCCGCGCTATCCCTCACCCCCATGGCAGCAGTTCTCCTCTGCAATGCCCTACACACTTGTGATTCATTCACTATGCCGAGGAAGGCTTTCAGGTACTCCGTAGGCTGCCGCAGTAGCAACGTGGCGGCTACGCCAACCCCCGCTCCGCGCGTTATCCGGCCAATGTCGCCTCTAGCCAAATAAATCCCGGACTTATCGCCAATAGTATTACAAATTAATAATTGACTTACATTATACGACTTCGTAAGATTCCCCGGCATTAATGGGAGGCCGCAATGGATACTGCGTATGTGACAACCAAAGGGCAGCTCGTCATTCCGGCACGCATTCGCCGCAAGCTGGGCATCAAGCCGGGGACCAAGGTGTGCTTCGTCGAGCGCGGCAATGAGATCCTCTTTCAACCTGTGACGAAGGAATACATCCGAAGCGTGTGCGGCATGTTGAAGAGCACAACCTCAGTGACCGAGGAATTGCTGAACGAACGGAAGAAGGATAGGGAGCGAGAGGAGACTAAGCTTGAAAAGCTCCGTGCTCGATAGCTATGCCGTTCTGGCCTTCCTCTTCCAAGAACCCGGTCACGAAAAAGTAGTGGCTCTCTTCGAGAAAGCGGCAGAATCCGACAAGACTCTTTTACTAGCAGCCCCCAACTGGGCCGAAGTCCGCTACATGATCGAGCGGAAAGTGGGAATCACGCGATGGCAAGAAGTGCGCGCTAGGCTTCTCGGTTTGCCACTTGAGATCGTTCCGGTTGACCAAGAGCTGGCTGAGCTGGCAGGCGAGATCAGGGCGACCAACAAGATGTCCTTGGCCGATTGTTTCGCAGCGGCGCTGGCCAAGCAGAGAAAGATTGACATCTATACCGGTGACCCGGAGTTTCGAGCTGTGGAGAGCGAGATCAGGATCATCTGGCTCTAATTTCTCTCAAACACCGCTGGCGAATGAACACATCTGAGGAAACTTTAGGAAAGTGCGCGACTCGACGAGTCACCCGTGAAAGAGGTTGGGCAGTCAAACCTGATATTCTCTTTGCGGGTGGCGGCGAACGGGCACCCCTGGCGCGTTGCATCCCAAGAGCAACGGGTACCCTCGCAGCTGGGTTCCTCGGGTACCCGCCTAGCGGGTACGGGTGGGGTGCGAGCTTGCACCCGTTGTAATCGGAGAAGAGGAACGGGTACCCGGCTGTTCGCCGATAGGACCCGCTCCTTTCTGGCTGAGCAGCGCGGGGCATGCCATCCTTCATCTCTTCATCTTCGCCAGCTCTTCAAAATATGCCGCAAAAGCTTTCATGCCGCCGGCGGCCTGGCCCCAGTCGAAGAACTCATTGGGCGCGTGGTAGCCGTGCTCGGGCAGGCTCAGACCGAGGAAGAGAATGGGCACGTTCCAAGCCCGCTGCATCGTCACCACCGCGCCGATGGACCCGCCCTCGCGGATGAAGGCCGGCTCTTTGCCGAACCCTGCCTTCAGCGCCCGTTTCACCGCTTCGACATAGGGCCCGTCGAACAGACCGCGGAACGGCTGCAGCATGCCTTCCCGCTCGACGACGACGCGGGGATTCTGCTTGGCGACGAATTGCCGCAGCAGCCGGAAGATCTTCTCCGGCGTCTGGTTCGGAACCAGCCGCATACTGACCTTCAGCTCTCCGTAGCCCGGAACGATTGTCTTCACGCCCGGCCCCTGATAGCCGCCGACCATGCCGTGCACCTCGAACGTGGGCGAAGCCCAGATCCGCCTGAGCACATCGGCCCGCTCTGTCGTGCGCAGCGACTTGAAGCCATAGGCCCGCATGAAGCGCTGCACCTGAAAGCCCGACGCGAGGAAGCTTTTGATCTCGGCTTGGGTCGGCTTGACCACATCGTCGTAGAAGCCGGGAATCTTCACGCGGCCGGTCTTGGCATCGACGCAGGCATGCACCAGATCGGCCAATTCTGTGAGGGGGTTCCGCGCCGCTCCGCCCGTCAGGCCCGAGTGCGCGTCCTTGTCGCCCGTGCGCAACATCAGCCGCGCGCCCAGCAGCCCGCGCAACCCGTACGGCACAGCGGGTCGCCCCTTCGCGATCCAAATCGTATCCGACACGACCACCGAATCCGGACGCGGGACCGCCTCGTGATCGTGCAAGGCCGCCGCAACATTCGGGCTGCCGATTTCTTCCTCCAGTTCCCAGAGAAAACGGATGTTGATCGGCACGCCCCGCTCGACCGCGTACCGGGCGCCGAGGAGCGCGGTCAGCGCCGGGCCCTTGTCATCGGTGGCCCCGCGTCCATGGTAGAGGCCGTCCTCTTTTCGAAAGGCGAACGGCGCGTGGCGCCACTCCGGCTCCTGCGCCGGCTGCACGTCGAGATGGTTGTAAATCGTGACCGTTGGGTGCCTTGCGCCGGTCGTCCAGCCGCCGGACACGACCGGATAGCCGTCGGTTTCCACCACGCGCGCCTCGGCCCCGAGACCGGTCAGAAACTGCACGGCCAGGTCGGCCGTCCGCCGGATATCCGTCGCCCGCCGGGGGTCCAGACTGATCGACGGAAGTTGGACGATCTCGGCCAGCATCTCTTCAAATCGCGGCCGAGCCTCGTCGATGTACGCATCGATCAGTTTCTTACTCGTTGCCATCGCTGCCCCTCCATCCGTCACACATCGCGCGGGAGCGCGCATTATAGCCGGACGCGGCGGTGGGAGAAAGCCGGCAGGAGCATGGTAGAATCGCGGACGATGAGTGCGAACCCGTCACCGGCGCTGCTGGTCTTGGTGCTCATCCTGATGCTCAGCCCGCCCCTCGTGTGGGCCGATGAGCCGACGCCGGTTCAGGACATCCTCGCCAGTCCCGACGCCTACCACTTGCGGCTCGTGACGGTCCACGGCATCGCGCGGGACATCGAGCCGCTCGATCCCTACACGCAGCCGAGCGGAGTCACTTGTTACGGCGCCTATCTCTTCCGCCTCGACGACGATACGGGGTCCCTGCCCGTCGCCGTCCTGGGCGTCTGCGGCGTGCCGGTATTCCGAGACCCGGACGTCGAGGAAGGCGACCGCGTGACGGTCACGGCCACCATTCAGGCGCCGGGCCACGGCAGTTACTATCTGACACTGGAGGGCCTACGCATCTCCACGGCGGAACGCGGGCAGGTGCAAGCCGTCGCGACCAGGATCGAACGGTCGGCCGAGTAACGCGGTCGGTTTCGCCGTTTCCCGCCCATCGAGGCTCCCCGGCTCTTGACCCCGTCCCCGAACGTTCCGGTAGGATAAGCCTACGATGATGAAAGGAGGGAGGTCCGATGCGAGCCGCACAGGAACTCAAGGAAGGCCAAGCCATTCTTCTCAACGGTGAACTCTATAAGGTCCTGTCTATCGAGCATCATTCGGGCACCGCGAAATTTTCCGGCATCGTGCGGGCGACGCTTCGACATCTCGAGACGGGAAAGGAGCGGGAGATCCGCTGGAACGTGGACGACCGGATCGACGACGTGCTGCTCGAGCGCGTGAAGATGCAGTTCCTCTACGCCGATGAGGATCTCGTGTTCTTCATGCATCCGCAGACCTATGAACAGGTGTCGCTGCCCCGGCCGGCTTTGCAGAAAGCGCTCCCGTTTCTCAAGGAAGGCGACACGATCCAGGTGGAATGCTACGCCGGAAAACCGGTGGCGGTGGATCTCCCGAAGTCCATCCCGATGACCGTGACCTTCTGTGGCTCGGGCATTCGTGGTCAGGGCGAAAATACCATGAAGGACGCAACCCTGGAGAACGGCATGACCATCCTGGTTCCCCAGTTCATTCACGCCGGCGACACCGTCCTGGTGGAGGTGGCAACCGGCAAATACCTGGATCGCGTGCGGAAGGAAACCAAGCGAGCGTCGTGAGGGCCGAGAACAACAACCAAGCGTTCAGTCGCGGCTGGTGTGTTTAGGGAGACCGGCGGCGGAGACGGGACCGTTTGCGTCGTCGGAGCTGAACCGCTTCTTCCATCAGCTTCAACTGCCCGATCAAATGCTCCCGAACGTCCCGGTCGCCGACTCTGAGGATTTCGGCACAGCGCTTCAGGGAGGCTTGCTCTTCCGCATCAAGCTCTTCCCACACCTCGACTAGACGACGAACCGTCGCGTCAGGGATTCTGCCTGCCCCGTAACCCGCAGGCGAGGTTTCCGCGGCAACATCCGCTTGCCAGATCGGCCCCTTGCCGGTCCGCAGCCATTCCACGTGTCTTCCCGTGAGATACGCGACTCGATACAACCACCCTTCAGGGATTGCGCCGCGACGGACGGCGGAGACGATGGACTGGGGACGAATCTCCAAGCTGACGGCAAGTTGCGCCTGCGTCTTCAGATTCAGAGCCTGAAGCAGCCGGTCAATAATTTCGCGAGGTTCTGACCTCATTCGATATCAGCTTATTTCATGTTGACATGGAATAAGTGTTTACTTACATTTCCTCAGAGCGCAGAAGCTCGTCGCTTGCCATCGAGTAGGACCGACACGTCGAGGCTCACGCTCCGCGACCGGTCAGTAAACGGGTGTCTGAACACACCACGGGCCTGTCTCATTGGCGCGCCCGTGGCTGGGCGGGGCGTATCCGCTGTCTTGGAGGACCGATACGCTCCGCCTTTATTAAGGCCAGAAGTCTAGCGACATTTCACAGGGGATTCAATGCGGCAGTCTGGGCTGCGACCGGAGGCTGGGAAAGGCGAGAGCGCCTGAGCGAGTCGATGGAAAGGGCGAAGCGTGGCAGGCCATACCACGATTCTGCTTGTCGATGATGAACGGATGGTGCGAGATCTTGTCCGTGCCATTCTTGAGAGGCACGGTTACGCCGTGCTGGAAGCTCACTGTGGCGCCGAGGCCTTGCGAATCTGCCGCGAACATGCGGGACCGATCCACCTCCTTCTCACCGATGTGCTGATGCCGGAGATGAACGGTCCAGCGCTGGCGGAGCAGATCAGGTCGCTCCGTCCGGCTATCCGAGTCCTCTACATGTCGGGCTATACCGGCAACGTCTTTCCCGCTCACCTCGCTGGCCAATCCGCCATGACCTATATCCAGAAACCCTTCACGCCCGCCGATCTGGCGCGCAAGGTGCGCGAGGTCTTGGAGAAGCGCGCCCCAGATCGCTTTGGCATGCACCAGTCCCGGGATTAGTTCCCGAACGCGGCTTCGCTGGCCTTCATGGCCCCTGTAACTCTTTCAGCCGCGTGCGGTGTTGCTCGGGGTTCACCTCCGACTCGATGAGCGCGTGGAGGACCTTGATCAATTCGGCCTTCACTCCTGCTTGATACGATCGACGGCCGAGCTCTCCGAACACCCGCAGCGCTTCTTCGAACGCCGCGCGGGCCGACTCCAGATTGCCCGACCGCTGAACTCCGCGGTCCGCCAGCATCCGATACGCCGTCCCAAGATTATTCTGCGCGCGACCATAGCTCAGCCAGGCTTCCTGTCGGCGGCGCAGGCCAATCGCGTCTTGGATCACCGCGATCGATCGCGTGAGGTTCTGTTCCGGCTCGATGCCGCGTTGCGCCATGACTTGATAGGTGATGCCCAGGTTATTGAGCGCACCCGCGTGGTTTCCCTCGTTCTCCAGCCGCTTCCACAGCTCGGCGGCGATCCGCAGGGCGTCCTCGGATTTTTTGAGATGCTCGGCCGGCTCCGGCTCGTCCTCGGCCAGCATGCGGTACGTCAACCCCAGACCGTTCATCGCCGTGGCCAGACCGGCGCTGTTTCCCTGCCGTTGATGGATCTCGGCCGCCTCCTGCAAGGCGCTGCCCGAATACTCCAGATTCGCGCGGGACTCGACACCCCACTCCGACAGCATCCGGTAGGTGATCCCCAAGTTGGTCAAGACGCCGGCATACATGGCGGAGTCCTGTCTGTCGTTCAACAGGATGAGCGCCTCCTGGAACAGGGTCATCGCCCGCTGCAGATTGTTGACGGGATCGATGCCGCGCTCCGCGTCCTTTTGAAGCATGATCGCCAGATTGTTCTTCGTCGCGGCGAGGACTTCGATGCTGTCCTCCGCGCTCCCGTCGGCGGCTTGCCGCATCAGCCGGCCGCGGTCATGGTCCGCCGCCGCGTTCGCGGCGGCGAGAAGGCTCCACGCGCTCCAGAGGACGAACCAGAATATGGAACCCGACCGTGACATGACGCCCATCAGGCTGAGTCCGAACGCGTGGCCGGCTTGTCAACGTTCTTCATGGATCGGAGCGAATGAGAGGATTTCCACCTGGATCTTCCCGACCAGGTCCACAAGCGGCAGGAGATCGGCCGGGCGGTCGCCGTCGATCAATTTAATGTGCGTCGCATCGACGCCGACCTGCCCGAATGTCGGGTCGACCGGAAGCCAGACCCCGTCAACATAGCTTTCCGCCCAGGTGTGGTAGAGAAAGCCCTCCGGCTCGTCGGTGTACACCAGGCCGTTCGTGACCTTCGTGGGAATGCCGAGGCTGCGCGCCAGGGCTGCGTAGAGCAGCGTGATGCCCTGGCACTCCGCTTTCCGGCCTTTGAGGACCTCCAGCGCCGAGAACACGTCCACCGGCTTCTGCGCCACATGTTCTCGGATCCATTCGACCAAGAGACGAACGTGCGCGAGCCGATCGAGGTGTTCACCGACAATGTCTCTCGCCGCGCTCCGGATTGTGTCATCGTGGCTTTGAATAGCCGCGGTCGGATTCATGTACGGTGTCAGGTCAGTCTCCTGTGACTCGGACGTCCGGACCGTCGTGCCGAGACGCGAGAGTTCAGCGGCGAGGATAAGGCACTGGATCCGACCGGGGTGTCGTTCATCCGGCCGCCCGCACTGCTGCAAGGCGTCGGCCGGCATGGTGAACGTGCCGGGAAGGCCCTCCACCGCGACGGCCATCGAGGTCACCGCCCGCGGGCGAGGCAGCGTCGTGTTCGTGCGGATCCGGCTGTACTCCAGCAAGACCTCCCGCTTGTTGAGGCTTGCGCGCGCCAGGTAGGCCTTCGCGCGCGTCTCTGTTTCCAGTGTGGAGATCAAGACCCCGTGCCGGGCCATCTCCAGCACCGGCTCGCCCCGGTCGTTGAGCCACAGCGTGGAGTCCTGGCCGCCCGCCGAGGTGGCGACCCGAAAGGCCCGTCCTTCGTAGAGGTCGCTTTCCTGGTACGCTTCGATGGCTTGAGACACCCGGACGACCTGCTGGCGTTGCCCGTCATAGGCGAGATAGTCGTATCGCTTGCCGACCTTGAGCCCCTGCAACGTCGGATACAAGACCACGGCGCTGGTAGGATACACCGCCTCGGCGATCGGGATCGTCTCGCGACTGAGCCGCCCCGCGTTCTCCCGCTCGATGGTCAACAGACCGCGCTCGACGCGTCCCGTCAGCTTCATCCTTTGGCCGTCGAGATCGTATTCGTGAACAAACCGCACCAAGGTGAGATCGCTCGTCACCCAGTCCTGCGCCTTGAGCGTCACGGTCTTGCTGAAGCCCAGAAAGTGAAACGCCAGGAGCGCTTCTGAACGCAGTTCGTACTGACCGCCGCCGGGACCGTCCGGGATCAGGGCCAAGTGTGTGAGCCCGATCTTCTCGCCGTTGAAGATGATGCCGGTCCAATAGTCTCGATAGGGCCATGCCGGCAGCGCATAGCGAAGGGGGTGCTGGAAGGGCGGGGACGCCTCGCGGAAGTAGGCACTGGCGCACCCGGTCAGGAACAGCAGCACAAGCAAGAGCCACGGCCCGCTCACGCCGCCGCGCGCCGAGGAAGTCGCGGTCATTCCGTACCCCTGCTCCATGTTCACCGACAACGCCCCGCCTCCCGGACGATTATACGAGCTTTGCCTGCGGTCTCCTACGGCCATTTCTCCCCGCTCGACTTCTGTGCTAGAAAGGCGCCGTGCCTGGGGCAAGGTGAGACTCCTTCCAAGCGACCGATGAAACAGATTCTCCCGGCTGCGACTTGCATCGGCTGGACGGGTACGGGCGCGATGGGCGGGGCCGTCATGCAAACGGCCCTCTTCGGCCTGGCCGTCGTGATCCTGATGGGCTGCGCAGGCAGCAAGGGCCTGGATCGGGCCTCGCTACAGGAGGCGCTTCGTGCGGATACCGAACAACTCCTTGCCCAATCGAACCCGGTGCCGCCTCAGACTTCCCGCCTTTCGGTGCCCTTTACGCTGGCGGTGTACTTGAAGCCGAAGACTTACCTCGAGAGGGGGTTCGAGTGGGCCGCGGAGGACAAGGAGGCGCTGGTTGCCTGGGGCAAGAGGCTCAAGACCGAGGGCGTCCTGTCGGACATCCTGCTGCTGGCGGATTCATCGGTCCACGGCACGACGCTGAACGAGATCAGGCTCGCCGCAGCCCGCTACGGCGCGGACGCGGTCTTGATCGTGGACGGCGCGGCGGCCGTCGACCGGTATCACAATGCCAAGGCCGCCTTCGCGTATTGGACGATTCTCGGCGCCTACCTGGTGTCCGGCACACACAGCGACGCGCTGGTGTTGCTCGAAGGGACTTTCTGGGAGATCCGTACCCAGTCGCTCCGTTTCTCGGTGGAAGTCGAAGGGCTGGTCAAGAGCGTCGGCCCTGCGGCGTTCGTGCGCGATCACGACACCATCGAGCGGGCGAAACACCAGGCGCTCGAAGCCTTCGAAAAGAGATTGGAAGATCATCTGAAATCTCACCTCGTCAAGCAGTAACGCCGTCCGCGTCACGGCGAATCGAAGGTCGCGATGGCCGAGAAGATCAACAGGCGCTGGGCCCCCGTGAGACCGATGACCCCGGGGCTGATCTCGTTGCCCTTGAGGAACCCGCCGCCGACGCCCGTCGATTCATCGAATCGGTGCTCCAGCCGGAGAATCGTGTTCGTCCTCTTGTAGGGCACTCTGTATCCCAACGTGGTCGTGACGGCTTTGACGAACTGCTCGAACCCCGTCAAGCGGCCGTTGCGGTCCCAATAGAATTCCGGTCGGACGGTCACGCTCCAGGGGTCGTTGATACGCCAATGAATTGGTAATTGCGCGGCCGTCCAAAAGATGCGCGGCGTGCCCGGCACGGCGAGCCGTTCGGTGCCGATCTGGTACTCGAACGCGATCGTGACCGCCTCCCCCTTCCATTCCGCGATGCTGTCGGAAAAGAACCGCCAAAACTCGATCGCGGTATCGGATTGGTCGGGGCCGTAATAGATCGTCTCCTTGATCGTCAGACGCTGCGTGGCCTTATAGGACAGTTGCCCGCCGTAGCTCGGCTGGTCGTTCGGGTGAGAGAGGTGGAAATAGCCGTTGATCACAAATACAGTGCCGGTGAGACGTTCGTTGAATGGATAGCTGGCGTTGACGCCGAACATCAGATAAGGCGTATCGTCGCCGCCCCACGGTCGCGTATAGCTGAAGTTGTCTTTAGCATAGAGCGAGTCATAGCCGATCAGGCTGTTGAAGAGTCCGCCCTGGATCGTCAGTCCGTTTCCCACCGGCGCCACATACGAGACGTTGGCGCGCCCGAAGTGCCGAAGCTGATCGGAAGAACCGACCTTCGGAGAGTTGACGGCAAAGCCGAACTCTTTCGCATCCTGCCCGCCGTGCCCCAGGATCTCCATGCCCCAGCGCGATTGCTCCGTGGCATCTTTGCGGACGTAGGCCCCTCCCATATTCAGGTCCAGTTCGTTGACCCTGGGCGTCGTGCTGCGGTTCCGGAACAGATGGTTCGCGGGAAAATTGAAGTCGAGCGAATAGCCAAGATCGACAAACCCGCCGCAGCGCCAGTCGGTTTTCCCAGCCCCGCGGTTTACGTTCGACTCTTCCTGGACGCCGAAATCGACGATGTCATCCCCGGGGCCAGCATACGGACCGTGAGTGAGCGGATGTTCGGCAGCGACGGAAGTCCCCCACATCCACCAGAAGAACAGTATCGTCGTGTTCGTCCGCACCCATCGCTTCATCATCGGCTCCGTTCTTTCCTCATCCTGTTTCACACCTTATCCGAGGCCGCCTCAAAAGGGAGTGAAAATGGGACTGCAGACTATCAAGACGGCGTAAAATCGTGAAGAGCGGAAACGGAGAGAGAGAGAGAGAGGAGGCGCTTAGGAGACCGTTCGTTCACGGGCCTCCGACCAATACCACCGCCACATCAACCATGCATAGGTCGCCAACATGCCAATCCAGCCGAGGATCGCAACTCGACGCGCGATCACCGTGTCCGACGCCAACACGCCCCAGCGGCTGAAGATCTGCTCCCAGTCATGTTCTCCGCCGCCGACCAACGGGAGCGCTTGCGCGCGGGCGTCGGCCATGTACCGCGCGACGTTGAGAACATTTTCAAAGAACCAGACGCCCGCGACGGTGCATCCGAGCGTGTCCCGTTGCCGCCAAAACGCCAGCCAGACGAGGAACGGCATCGCGAGCTGCCCGAGCGTCCCGCCGTAGAGACCCAGCGTCTCTCCGAAGATGCCGAAGAGCGGATGGCCCGCCTCATGGAAGACGAGGTTGACGTGATCGAGGAAAAAGTAGCCGTCGGCGTCCGTGGCCAGCAGGGCGAACACTCCCGCCAGCCCCGACAGCGCAACCGTACACTGTCCATTCGAGACCGGCTTCCATGGATACCCGTGAATCCGGCGGGCGCAGTCGAACGCGGTCCTGAAGGGATTCGTCGGCATCAGGCAGGCGAGAGGGAGCCGATCACTTCTTCGGCTCGCCGAGTACGCACCAGACGCGGCGCGTACCGGACTTCTGATCGGTGACGGCTTCGCCGGAGAAGAAGCTGACTTGCCAGGCGACGATCTCATCGGTGGGCGACGGCGTGGCCGTCCAGTAGATCGCCGACTTGATGTTGACAAAGGGATGGCCGGGCGGGAGTGCCGGATCTTTTTGCGACGGATCCACCAAGGTCTTCAATTCCTCGACCGTCGGAGCCCGCCAGCCGGTTTGTCCCCCGACGGTCTTCGTCTCGCAGCGCGCAATCGAGGCGCTCCAGACATCGAACTCACGGTCCGGCTCCCGCTCCCAGATGAGTCCGGTCCGGTTGTCCTTGACGGCTTCGCCGTTGAAGACCACCGTGAACCGGTCGGCCGCGGCAAGCGGCGACGCCAGAGCCCACAACCCAAATCCGAAGAGCAACGCCCAATCTGGGTATGCGGTCTTGGTCGTCACGGGTCGATCGCCGTTGAGCATGGATATCCCGGACTAATGCACGGAGAACGGTACCGGCGCAAAGGTCAGGACGAAAATCGCCAGGGCCGCCCAGCCGACCCAGATGCGGGTCCGGCCGAGGGCGACCTCCGGATCCTGCACCGGAGGGTGCGCGAGCCCCCACAGGCCCGCCATGCCGGCCCACAAGAACCATCCCGGCCACCCGACGAATCCCAGCACAATGAGCGCCGGCACGATCGCGACGGCCATCGTCCGCTGCCGCGAACCCCAGAGCGCATAGGCGACATGGCCGCCGTCGAGCTGCCCGATCGGGATGAGATTCAACGAGGTCACAAACAACCCGAACCACGCGGCAAATCCGATCGGATGCAGCACGACATCCGTGTTGGGCGGGAGCGGGCCGATCACGAGCCAGGACATGAATTGAAGAAGGAGCGGCTCACCCAGGTGCAGGCCGTAGGCGGTCTCCCCCGACACGACCTTGGACAGCCGGAGCCCGATGATCAACGCGACGACCGCCACCACGAACCCGGCGATCGGGCCGGCGACCCCGATATCGAACAACGCCTTCCGGCTCAGGATGGGGCCCCGCATCCGGATGATGGCGCCGAACGTCCCGATGAAATGCGGCGGCCCCGGAATGAACAGCGGCAGCGAGGCGGGGACGCGGTGAATCCGCGACAGCACGTAATGGCCCAGTTCATGGGTGACCAGAATGCCGAGCAACGTGGCCGCGAAAGGCACCCCACGCCACAACACGCTGGGATCCTGCACCAGAAACCGCCAGGCTCCCAGAAACGGCGTCGTGTTCGTTTGGTACGCGCCGGCCCAGAGCGTGGTGAACACGGTGATGAGGAAGAGGGCTGCAGGCAGGAAAATCTGGGACGATGCGCGTCTCGCCGGTTCTTCGACGACCGGAATCAGTCGCTCTTCTTGAGGATCGCTGCTCTCTGCAGGCTCGAACCTCGGACGAGGCCAGGGGTCATGAATCGAGCGCCCGGGCCACTCGCCGCCTCGTTCGTCACGATCCATCTCGTCACCCCCCTCAGGCTGCTCCTGCAAAGGGATTGTACACCAGTTCCTCATGCACCGTCGTGGACGGCCCATGACCGGGGAAGAGAACGGTGTCGTGCGGAAGCGTCAGGACCCGCGTGCGCACCGATTCGAGATGGACCGGGTACAGTTTTGCCGGGTTGGCCCGGCCGATCGACCCGGCGAACAGCGTGTCTCCCACGAAGCAGATCGGTTGCCCGCCGCGCTCGACGCGGTAGCAGATGCCGCCCGGCGTGTGCCCGGGCGTGGTGAGACACCGGACCGTCAGGCGCCCGACCTGGATCGCTCGCCCGTCTTCCGGAACGGAAAGCTGCTCGCTCGGGGGCTTCCAGTTGAGGAGCGCAACATCGTCCGGCCCCACGTAGACGGGCACAGGCCGGGCCGCGAGAATCCGGTCGATCCCCTCCGCATGATCCGCGTGGCCGTGCGTGAGACAGACGGCGACCAGCCGCAGCCCCCGGCGGCTCAAGAGGTCGAGCACGGCGCCGGCGTTGTAGCCCGTATCGATCAGCAGCGCCTCGCCCGAATCGCGCAGCACATAGCCCTTCACGGCATAGCCGCCGATGTCGCCGTGGATGGTTTCGACGCAGGTGATGGATGAAGGCGCCGGCGCGGGCATCCAGCCCTTCGACGCGATGGTCTCCAAGGGCTCGGGCCTGAGACCCAATGCCTTGGCGATCGCGTGCACCTCCTCGCGGTCCCTCGGTTGATCGCCGCGCTCCAGCGCGGTGATGTCGTGCCCGGGCAGACCGGTCATGCGGGCCAGGTCCCCCACCGTCAACCCCTGACCGGTTCGCGCCTTTTTGATGATGTCGCAAAAGTCGTCTTCGAGCGGCATAGAAACCGACACTCGTCAACGGTCAATCGTGAACCGAACGAAGCCCACTTCCGACGTGCTTCTACTACGGTTGACGAATGACTATTAACGCTTGACGCCCAGCGCTTCGCGCCACGCTTTCACCATGTGCTCATCCACATCGACGAGGATCACCGTGCGCAGCGAGCGAGCCGGAAAGGTGCGGATCTCGTGCACCATGAGCCGGGCCGCTTCCTCGTGCGCGACTCCGCCGACGCCGGTGCCCATGCCCGGAATGGCGATCGACTCAAAGTTCTTTTCATCCGCCAACGTCAACGCCGCTTTCGTCGCCAACGCGACGTTCTGTGCGGGAATCCGCATGGCCGGCGCCGGCATCGTCGGCGCGTGAATGATCCCTCTGAACTTGATCTTGCCTCCGGAGGTCAATACCGCGCTCCCCACCGGAATCGGCGCCTGCTTCCTCGCCTCCGCCTCCACCTCCTGCCCCGCCGCCCGTTTGATTACGCCCGCAACCCCGCCGCCCATGATGCCCTGACTGTTCGCGGCATTGACAATCGCCTGCGCCTCCGCGTCGAGAATGCTGCCTTGGATGACGGTGATCGTGAGACTTGTCTTGTCCATTGGGCAAACGATTTCAGCTTTATCCCTCCGGAGCCAACTTAATCTCCTGCACCTCGCCGAACGCCGACAGCAGGCGCGGCAACGTCTCGGCGGAGCCGACTGCGAGAATCCTGAATCTCTCGGGATGGAGATGTTTGCTCGCCGCCCGGAGGAGGTCGTCTTTGGTCAGTTTCACCACCTTGTCGCGAAGCTGCTGGAGAAAATCCTTCGGCAAGCCGTCATATTCCAGCCCCATCAGCCGCCCCACGATGCTCGCAGCACTGGTGAAGGAGAAGACGAACGAATTGACGAAGGCTTCCTTCGCCTCTTCCAATTCCTCGTCCGTTACCGGCTCCCTGCGCAACCGCTCGACATTGGCGATGAACCGGTCGATGACTTCGTGCGTCGTGGACAGCTTGGTCTCGGCGCGCAGATACCACACCCCCTGATCGTGCGTGCTCACGCGCAGCCCGCTGCCGACGGAGTAGGCCAGCCCCCGTTTGGTCCGCACGTCCCGGAACAACCGGCTGCGAAAGGAACTGCCGCCGAGAATGTCATTGAGCAAGGAAAGGGCCGGATAGTCGGGATCGCTCTCTTTGATCGTGAGGTGCCCCACGCGCAGGTGCGTCTGCGAGGTGTCCTTGCTGATGTAGCGGACGACCGGTTTGGCGCCGTCGGCGCCCGCGTCAACGACGTCGGGGATCTTCAATTCCGGCACGTCCCCTTTGGGCCAGTCCCCGAACAGCTCCCGCAACGCGGCCAGCACGTCGGCCTTGTCGAAGTCGCCGGTGACGCCGAGGATGATGCCGTTGGGATGGACCGTCCGCTGATGGAACGCCACGAGATCATCCCGGGTCACGCGCGTGACGGACTCGATCGTGCTTTCCCGCGCGCTGGGATGATCGGCGCCATAGATCAGCTTGGCGAACTCCCGCCCGGCGATCGATTGCGGGCTGTCCTGCCGGCGCCGGATGCTTTCGATCGCCTGCAGCTTGGCCAACTCGACCCGATCCGGCTCGAACGCCGGCGTCCGCAGCAAGTCGGCGAAGATCTGCAGCCCGCGCTTGAGATCCTTTTTCAGCACATCCAGCATGGCGGAGCCCGACTCTTTGCCGATGCCGATCGTGATCGTGGCCGCCAGCCGTTCGAGTTCCTCGTCCACGTCCGCTGCGGACATCCGCTTGGACCCGCCCGTGCGCATGACCACGCCGGTCAACCCGGCCAATCCGATCTTGTCGGCCGGATCGAGCCAACTACCGGTCCGTATGATGGCCTGGACGGTGACCAGCGGCAGTTCGTGATCCTCCAGCAGGTACACCACCATGCCGTTGTCCAGAACCAGCCGTTCCGGCTCGGGCGGATTGAACTCGACCGGAGGAAACCGCATGAGCCGCGGATCGGGCAGCCCGACATCGGCCGCCAAGGCGAGCCCGGTCAAGGCGATGAGCGTGATCGACATCAATGCCACGAGAACGACTCTGTTAGGCACCATACGATGACTGCTCACCTGCATTCCGGGCTCTTCCCCACGCTTCACGAATAACGCTTCACGTGTCACGCGGCTCATGGCCTTACCTCGCCGGCCGCCTTCGCCGCGACTTTGCGATTGGCGGGGGTCTTGACCAGCGTCGCGACGGTTCGATTGGACTTCTTCAAATACTGGGTCACCACCCGCTGAATGTCCTCCGGGGTCACCTTGGCGATGCGATCGCGCGCCTCGAGGACGTATCGCCAGTCTCCGGCGACCGTCTGATAAAAGGCCAACTGCGAGGCCAGCCCGCCGTTCGACCGGAGCGACCGGACGAGCGAGGCGTCCAGGTTGTTCAGCACCTTTTCCAGTTCCTGCGGCGTCACCGGCTCGGTCTTCAACCGTTCCAACTCTTCATAAATCGCCGCTTCCACCTCGGCGGCGGTGTGAGGCGCCAACGGCGTGGCGCTGATCACGAACAGGTTGGGCGCCCGCACGCCGGGGTAATTGGTGTCCGTCACGACCGACGCGGCGAGACGTCTCTCCCGCACGAGGCGGCTGTACAGGCGGGAGGTCACTCCGTCCGACAACACCGCGTCGATCACGTCGAAGACGAAATCGTCGGGATGCCCGATGCCCGGCTTGTGATACCCGATCAGCAGCGTCGGCTCCGCGTCGAACTCGACTTCGACCCTGCGTTCGCCGCGCTGTTGCGGCTCGACCGTCACAACCGGCGGCGGGGGCGGCGTCGGGGGAATGGTGCCGAACGTCCGTTGGAGCAGATCGATCACCTCTTTCGGATCGATGTCGCCCACAATGGCGACCGTGGCCCCCGCCGGCCCATAATAGGTCTTGAAGAACTCCTCAGTCGCCGCGGGCGTGAGCGCTTGAATGTCCGACGCCCACCCGATGGTCGGAAGTCCGTACGGATGGGCCTGAAACGCGGCGGCCGTGAAGGCCTCGAACAAGAGCCCGTGGGGATTGTCGTCTGTCCGAAGCCGTCGCTCTTCCATCACGACGCTGCGTTCCTTATAAAATTCGCGCAGCACCGGGTGGGCCATGCGGTCCGCCTCCAGGGCCGCCCACAGCGGCAGCCGGTTCGAAGGCAGGCTGACCATGTAACGTGTGAGGTCCTTGCCCGTGGCGGCGTTCAGCCCCACCGCGCCGTGACGCTGGTACAGCAGCGCCATCTCGTTGCCGACCACGTACTCGCCGGCCTTGTCTTGCAGTTCTTGGAATCGCTGCATGAGCTGATCGAGCGCAGGCGCGCCGTCGGCTTCCTTCCTGCCCGACGTGTTCACCGTCGCCGCTTCCCGCTGCCGCCGCTCGATTTCGCTGCCGAGCCGCTGCAACTCCTCCAGCAGTGGGCGTTCCTTCTCGTAATCCTTCGTGCCGACCGTCCTAGTGCCTTTGAAGGCCATGTGTTCGTAGAGATGGGCGACACCGGTCCGGCCGGTGTGCTCGTTCATGCCGCCGACGCCGAACGTGAGGTTGATCGAGACGACCGGCGTCTGGTGCCGTTCCACCATCAGCACCTTCATGCCGTTCGACAGTTGATGCTCGATGACCCGCTCCGCCAGACCGGACGGCTCGGCATGCAGCAGGCCAAGGTTGAGCCCGAGGCTAAGCCCGACGATCAGGACAAAGATTAGCGTCGTCATACGTGAAGCGTGAAGCGTATCTCGCAAGGAAGGAGCGACGAACGACGAGCGACGAGGAACGTTTTCTTCTTCATATAAAGATCTCCATCAATTCTTCCGGTCGTTCGATAAACCAGTCGGGGCGGCAGGCCGCCATTTTTTCGCGATTCCCCATCCCGTAGCCGACCGCGCAGACGCGGATGCCGGCGTTGTGTCCGCCGTTGATGTCGTTGGTGCTGTCACCGATGAGGACCGTCCGCTCCCGAGGCACCTTCAGCGCCTCCATAATGTTCAGCAGCATCCCCGGTTCGGGCTTCAGCCCGTACCCGTTGTCGCCGCCGACCACATAGGCGAAGTGATGGTTCCCCAGACCGTCCAGAATGACCTTGGTGTATTCCATGGACTTGTTGGTCGCCACCGCCTTGTGCTTGTCGGCGAAATGCCTGAGCACCGTCTCGACGCCCGGATAAAACCGGGTACGGTCCAGGCAGTGCGCGAGGTAATGGCCGCGAAAGACGCGCAAGGCCTCTTCGTATTTGGCCTGGTTCTCCTCGCCCACGGCCAGCCGCAGCAGGCGCTTGACGCCGTCCCCCACAAACCCGAAGATTTCTTCCTGCGGGCGGCGGGGCAGCCCGAGTTCCCCCAGCGTGAGGTTGACCGAGTGGGCGATGTCCCACTTGGACTCGATCAGCGTGCCGTCCAGATCGAAGATCAGAAGATCGACCGGCGTCTTTGGGGCCATTCACTTCGCCTTTCGCAATTCATCCCGGAGCGCGGTCAGTCGCGCGCGGCGGCCAGCATCGGATTCCTGCAGGATGGCCTCCCGCACGAAGTTGAGCATGCGCTTCTGCCCCACGTGGGGCGGCAGGATCGGTTCGACGATCCGCCAGCGGTTCTCCACCGCCCGGACTCGGATCTTGAGCTGTTCGGTCGTGATCTCCGGGATGAACGACGCCGTCTCCAGGTAGACCGCGCCGAGCACCCGGAACTCGACGGGAATCACAACCTCCAGCATGTTGACGATCTCCCATTGCTTCAACTGCTCGGGTACGACGTAGCTCTCGATCACGACGACATGCCCCCAGGCCGGCTCGTTCTTCCATCCGATGTACGGCACGATCGCCTCGAAGGATATGCCGTCTAACCGAGCCCCTCGGGCATCCAGCGAAAGGTATTTCTTGACCACCTCGGCCGGCGAATTCGCGATCGACCCGGTCTGGGGGAACCCCGGGCCCGCCGCCAACACGACGCTCAACACGCTCATCACCAGCCGGAGCCACCGGTGTTTCGTCATTCGTCAATCGTCGTTCGCCAATGGTCCAGGCGGACATTCCGACAAGATGCGCCGGCCGTCACCGGTCATGTATCGATCGTCAATGCGCGCGGTCTGAATCGATTGACGAATGACGATTGACCGTTGACGATCGCGGTTCACGTCACTTCGTGCAATTTCATCAGGTTGGTCCCGCCGGGCTGGCCGATCTGGGTCCCCGACAAGATCACGATCCGCTGTCCGGCTTTGACGAGCCCTTCCGCCTTTAAACGTCGTTCGGCTTCGCTCACCCGCTCGTCGGTCTGGCTGATCTGCGGCATCGTGTGGGGGATCACGCCCCAATAGAGCGCCATCCGTTGCCGGACCGCTCCGAACGGGGTAAAGGCGATGATCGGCGCGAGCGGACGCTGTTTGGAGACGAGACGCGCCGTCATGCCCAATTCGCTGAAGGCCACGATGGCGCTGGCGCCCACCGCGGAGGCGGCCGCTGACGCCGACGTGCAGATGGCTTCGGGAAAGGAGACTTCGCCGCGGCCGTCGTCGGCCCGACGCGCGAACGCCGGCCCGGCGCCTTCTTCCGCCGCCCGAATAATGCGATCCATCACACGCACCGCCTCGACCGGATACCGTCCGATGGCCGTTTCCGCAGACAGCATCACGGCATCGGTTCCGTCAAAAACGGCATTCGCGACATCCGAGGCTTCCGCCCTGGTCGGCCTGGTCTTGTGGGTCATGGATTCCAGCATCTGGGTCGCGGTAATCACGAGGCGGCGGCGACAATTCGCTTCCGCGATAATGCGTTTTTGCAGAACCGGCACGGCTTCCGGTCCCATTTCGACCCCGAGATCGCCGCGCGCGATCATGACCCCGTCGGCTTGCTCCAAAATCGCGTCCAGCGCCGTGATGGCCTCCGCCCGCTCGATCTTCGCGATGACCGGCTGATCGCCTCCCAAGTCCGCGATCAGGTTCTTGGCGTCAAGAATGTCCTCCGGCCCCCGCACGAATGAGAGTGCCACGTAATCCACTCCCTGGGCGATGCCGAACCGCAGGTCTTCTCGATCCTTGTCGGTCAGCGTCGGAGCGCTGACCCGTGTGCCGGGGAGGTTGATGCCTTTTTGGGAGGCGATCCGACCGCCGGCGACGACAGTACATTCGACGGCGCCGCCCGAGATTCGATTCACCTTCAGCTCGACCAGCCCATCATCGATGAAAATCCGGGCTCCGGGCTGGACATCGCGCGCCAGGTAGGGGTAGGTCACCGGAATCTCGGGAACGTCGCCGGGGGTCTCTGCCCGCGCGATGGTGCGGGCGCCGATCTGGCCACCGGAGCGCAACAGCCCGGTCTCAAGCATCACCTGTTGACCGGGCACGACATCAACCGCACCGTCATCCAGTTCACCGACGCGAATCCGCGGTCCTTGGAGATCCAGGATGACGGCCACCGCGACCCGGCGACGCTCGGCCGCCGCGCGAACCGCGTGAAGGGCGCGCCCGTGCGACTCATGACTGCCGTGCGAGAAATTCAGCCGCGCGGCGTCCATCCCGCTCTCGATGAGCTGATCGAGGAGCGCGGGGGAATCGCTGGCCGGGCCGATGGTGCAGACGATCTTCGCTTTGCGCATGCCTGGGTCTTCCCGCTTGACAAGATTGATCGTGCGGACCATCTTGTGGTGAGACGGAAGGGTGCGGTCCGAGGGCGCATCGTCAACATTCGTCGCCGCGCCCGTCGCAACTCGCCGCCATTCTAGCAAACGCGCTTTTCCGCCGCAAAGGAACACCCGTTCGCGCGCGACGAATGCCCCGGCGCGCGGAGGAAACCGAACCTGCCGGTTCCTGACCAGACGCAGAGGAGAAGTATGAATTCGCCGACGGACAACTTGGACTTCGTGACCGTTGAAGGCTTACTGAGGTATGGGGAGGTACTGGCCCGCCGAACATCGAGCGAGGGCATCGACCTCCCGCCGCCTCCCGTTCCCTCCGCCGCTCGATCGCAGCGTGTCCGGGAAGCGATGGACCGTATCCGGGCCTTCGTCCGGCGCGCGCAAGCCGGCCTCCCCGGCGCCGAGATCTACCGGGCCGAGCGGAACGCCCTGCTCGCCGAGAGTTGCGGAGGCGACGAACTGGTCTGGTTCGCCGCCTGGAACCGACTGCTCGCGGAAGGCGAACTCGCGCCGCTCTACCGGGCGTCGATCGGAGCGGTCCAGAAGCCCGTCCACCGCCGGCCTGTCGCGATCGTTCCGCGCGCGCATCTGACGCCCCAACTGGCGGAAGGTCGCATCGTGCTGGATTTGGGCGACGACCGCTTCTGGTTGCTGCCGCGTGACCTGGCCGGTCGCACCCTGTTCTTCACCATGCGTCACGGCATCTCCCGGGTCGAGAGCAAAACGCATCGCGTGGGGCGCCGCCTGGCCAACGTGCTGGACCCCGAGCGGGGCGTGCAGAAGGCGGATGCGGTCGGCGCGGCGCTGGCGCGCATGATCGGCGTGGTGGGCCAGCAACTGGACTATCTCCATCTCCACAACTATCTGGATCCGCGCACCTTCCTCCATCTCACCAGCAGCACGCCCAATACGCAACAGCTTTGCGAGCGCATCGTCGCCGCGCTGCTGCCCGGAATGTCGGAGCCTCCGCGCGTCGAGATCGAACCGGCGTTGGACTCCCAGGATTTCGGCTGGGCGACCGGACTGGACAAGCAAACCGAAGTGGAAGAAGCGGCGAGGGCGTTCGGCGTGGATGGAACCACCGCCAAGCGACTCCTCAAGCACCCCTTCTACAGCTATCCCGGAGGACACTCGTTTTTCGATCTCTATCTCGACGTCATCGACGGGCTCCATGTCTTGGGCCGGTCCCGGCCGGGAGCGGTCCTCTGTTTGTACACGCACAGCTCCACGCTGCGGGCGCTCAGGATTTTCCTCGACCCCCGGCCGTTCCGCGAGGCCTTCACCGAGTTCGGCGAATACAAGGAGGGGCAAGACAACGTCGTCCTCTTGACGTTCGAGAACGGCCAGCTCTCCGGATACTCCACCGCGGTGGGGCTGTCGGAAAGCGAGCGCGCCGCGCGGGACGCCTGGGTCTCCCTCGAACAGGCTCGGAAGGACCGGGTGACGTTGAAGCCGCGACGCCTCAAGCGACTAATCGCGCTGGTGTCGGGCGGCGACTTCGCCGGCGCCGGAGCCGCGCTGAAGGAGCTGCGTGTGACCGGAAACCGTCTGGGACTCGACATTTATTTCGTCCGCCATGGATTTCTCGGCCTGGCCAACAACTGGATCGAGGCGGTCACGGAAGAGGATACGCGCGGCATGAGCAGTCATGCGAGCAGCCCGATCGGAAGCAGCCGTTTCGAGGATTTCAAGGACGAAGAGGTTCAAGTGGCCGCCATGCGCCACCTCGAACCCTACCTGGAGGACGGCGCCGTGGTCGTCCTGGGAGGCGACGGCAGCCTGCGCGGCGCCCGCGCCATCTACGAAACCTTCGGCGTGCAGGTGGCGGGGATTCCCGGCACCATCGACAACAACATCGCGGGCACCACATCACTCGGTTTTCACTCCGCGGTCGCCTTGGCGAACCAGTCCATCGAATCGCTGAAGGCGACCAGCGCGGCGATGGGCAGCGTGTTTTTCGTCGAAGTGACGGGGGCGGGATCGGGGCACCTCGCGCTGGCCTGCGCCTATCAGGCGAGGGCGGAGGGAGTCCTGGTGAACGAGCATCCCGATCCCGACGCCTACATCGATGACATCATTCTCGGGACGCTGAAGCGGACCCTGGGAGTGCCGAACAAGAGCCATCTGTTCGTGGTGGCCGAACGCACGCCCCACCGCCATGCACGGGAGGGAGGCGTCCACGGACTGGTCGACTACGTCGCGAACACGATTGCGAAGTGGCCGCAGCGTCAGGCAAGACCCGGCCGCTATCCGCTGACGCTCGCGACCAAAGCGACGATTCTCGGTCATACCTTGAGGGGTGCGCCGCCGACTCCCGAGGACAAGGCGATTGCGCAGCATCTGGCCTACGAGACCGTGCGGCGGTTGGTGGAACGGCCGGAGTCGATCGTCGGCTGGAGTCAATCCCATTTTTAGTTGAAATTGCGAAGCGGCCTCCCCTGTGACTGGTGCGTCGTTCCCGCGGACATGGACATCGTGGACCTTTCGGCCTGAAAACCGACCTCCGCAGAGGCTCTAGGATCAACGATCGTCATGCCGTCCATAGTAAACCCTGGGGTCCTGCAGTCAGGCG
>FWPU01003695.1_pt1 | contig 37759 bp, 36 predicted proteins | sample 2228361 | NCBI WGS metagenome assembly FWPU01 (sample SAMEA103939777, study PRJEB20133) | metagenome | reverse complement strand
GAAAGGGTATTTATTTTACCGTCAAAAGATTATTGGAAAGTATATTGTAGATTTTTATTGTCCGAAGGCCAATCTCGTTATTGAGTTTGATGGTGGGCAACACTCTTCTGAAGCGGGTAAGGCTAAGGGCAGGGCAAGAGAGGATGATTAATAAAATCTCCCCTCACCCCTCTTTGTCAAAGAGGGGGAAAAAAGAGAAATCTCTTTGTCAAAGAGGGAAAAAAAGAGAGAGAGAAATCTCTTTTCTAAAGAGGGCAAAAAAAGAGAAGTCTCTTTAACCAGGAGGGGAAAAAAAGGCTAAAATAACCCACTCACTTACGCGAAGAACCAGAAAATAGTTTTTTGGGAGGTCTTTGGTGCTTATAACTTCCGATCTACCCGGCTTCAGAGCTTCGCCAGTGGCGGGAATACTGCAGATGAATAGGTGAGTTTAAAGACGATGCGGATTTGGGGCAATGACTATAACCGAATGGAATTGGCAGGGGCCTTTGGAGACCTTGGTACCTTCATCCCCTTTGTGTTGGGTTATGTCACGCTTAATAAAATGGATCCCCTTGGGATTCTGGTTTCTTTTGGTATCTTTAAAATCTTTGTCGGCCTTTATTTTAAGACGCCGATTCCAATCCAACCGATGAAGGCCATTGGTGGGATGGCCATTGCCCATCCTACGAGCATCACCCAAGGAATGATCTGGGGTTCAGGGATTTTTACCGGGATCTTTTGGCTCTTGATGGGATTTACTGGAGCGATCTCCTGGATTGAGAAGGTGACCACCAAACCTGTCGTAAGAGGGATCATGTTAGGGCTTGGCTTGAGTTTTATTGTGGAGGGATTGGGGATGATGAAAGTTCAGCCTCTCTTCGCAATAGGAGGCGCGGTGATTACCCTTTTCCTTCTCAACAGCCGGAGGTTCCCAGCCATGCTGGTCCTTTTAGGATACGGAATCCTTCTTGCCTTTTTTCAGAACCCAGGACTCTTAGAGGAGGTTTCACACCTCTCTCTACGGTTCCGGACCCCTGAACTCTCCGTTGGGCGGGTGACCTGGAAAGAACTTCTTTCTGGGTTTTTGGTGTTAGGGCTTCCTCAGGCTCCTCTCACCTTGGGAAATGCTATCATTGCAACAGTCGCCGAGAATAACACCTATTTTCCTGAGAAGAAGGTGACTGCCAAAACCATCTCCATCGATCATGGGGTGATGAATCTCATCAGTGCCTTTCTCGGAGGGGTTCCCATGTGCCATGGAGCAGGGGGAATGGCGGGTCATATCCGGTTTGGAGCGAGAACTGGCGGGGCATTGGTGATTTTGGGTGTGATAGTGCTTTTCACAGGACTTTTTTTAAGTGATTCAGTTTCGGTGCTTCTTCAAGTCTTTCCTAAATCCATTCTGGGGGTGATCCTCTTTTTTGCTGGACTGGAATTGGCTTTGGTTGTCCAGGATGTCAAACTAAGGAGGCAGAACCTTTTCGTTTTGCTCGTGACGGCAGGGACAGCAATGTGGAATATCGGTGTGGCCTATCTGGTGGGATTGGCCCTTTATTACGGACTTCAACGCCGATGGTTCACTCTCTAAAAAACCTTTATATTAGAGCCTCTAATTAACTTCCCATTCCAATCTCTTTTAGTTTGGCTACAATCTTTTCTTTCTCCATTATTCCTACCTGCCTATAGACCTCTTTTCCCTTCGAGTCAAAAAAGACCAGGGTGGGCAGAACCATAATTTTATATTCCCTGGCAAGATGTTGATATTGATAGACATCGATCACAAGAATCTTTGCCTTTTCTCCATATTCCATGCTGATCTCTTTAAGGACAGGTCTTAATTGACGACAAGGGATACAGGAATTCGCCCCAAAATCCACCAGAAGGGGTTTGCCACTGGTCAGGGCTTTTTTCAGATCCTCTTCGGTATTCGATTCAGGAGGCTTGGCTGCAATCTTTTTTAGAAGGATTTGATTGATTTCCACCTTGGCATTCTTAAGGAGTTCCTTCATAAATTGTCCAATCTGTTCCTGTTGCTTTCCCTCCCGAATGGCCTCCTCCAGCATAGGGGTCATCTGTTCCAAAGACCTTCCTCCCATCTTATCCTTCAAGAGGGTGTAGTAGGTTTTCACCTCGTCACGGGTAACTTCGGGAGGGGAAGGGAACTGCTTTTTCATTAATTCTCCGATCAAAGCATCTTCAGGGGATAATTTCCCCTTGGCCTCATCCTTATAGATCTTAGGCGGAGGGGTAATTCCTTGTCTTTGAGCCTCCTGGACTAAAATCCTCTTCATTACCATCTGTTCAAGAAGTTGATTTGGATTTTCCTGACATATTTCACGGATCGGGCTTTCGAGTTTTTTAATCTCTTCATTGAAGTGGCTGAGCGTAATCTCCTCCTCATTGACATGGGCAAGGACTTTCCGATTTGGGTTTTCGAGATAAAAAAAGTAAAAGAGAAGTGCGACCAGGCCGATGCCAACCCCCACCGTTAGAACAATAATCTTCCTTTTCATTCTCCCTCCTTTGTTGACGATTCGATAGTCCTATTTATCCCTTAAATTAGGCCAAAAATCAATATCCCTGTCTCACAGATACCTCCTTAATCTTATTGAGGAGGGGTTCGGTAGGAAATACCAAATTTCATATTAGTTTGAATATTTTTATTTTTAGTGTAAAATGAACTATACATTCCAAGAGAAGGGGGAACGAAGAACGAATCAAGAGTGGTATAAAAATTTACTTTCAAAGGGGGTAAAAATGTTAAGGCATATTTTGAGGATGATGATGTTAGTCATTTGGGTTATAGTCGCCCCAACCTCTGGATTTTCTCAGGAGGATAAAGCGGTCAAAGCAGCCCTTGAAACATTTAAAGCCCATGTTCGTCTTCCTCCGTCAACGGAGGTTAAGGTTTTAGGAAAAAAGGGGAGTCAAATTCCGGATTTCTATGCCATTAAATTTCTCATCCTCCTCCCCGACAAAGAGATGCCAGCGGTGGTCTATGTCGATCGAACTGGAGAGAAGGTCATTCTGGGGAATCTCTATATAAAGGGGGAGAATGTCACCGCAAAGGAGGCGGGTCCTTCAAAATCCAAAAAGATTGATATGGGGATATTAGAGATGGAAAGGTCCCCTTTCGTTGGGAATAGGGAGGCTAAAGTGATTGTGGTGGAGTTTTCTAATTTTCAGTGTCGTTACTGTATGGATTCCTGGACAAGGTTTATGGGTCTATTAAAGCGGTATCCCAAAGAGTTCAGGTACATCTTTAAACACTTTCCCTTCCAGCCACAGGGGAAGACTTTTGAACTTTCAGAAATGGCTGCCGCGGCTTATGAATTAAGTAATGAGGCCTTCTGGTTCATCCACGATTTCTTTTTTACCCAGGAGGGTCAGGATTTAGCCAACAAAATGGATCAAGGAGCGTTAAAGAAAAAAGTCGAACAACTTTTAAATGAGAGAGGGTACGATATTAAAATCTTTCAGTCTGCACTTGAAACGGGCAGGGCAAGAGAGAGAGTGCTTGGAGATATGGCCCTGGCGGGGAGGCTTAGACTCACTGCTACTCCAACAAAGATCGTCAATGGAGATTTGATCATTGGGTTAACTCCTGACTCTAATCTGGAGCGATATCTGGCCAAATAAAGGGGGGTTCAAAAATAACGAAGTTAAAAACAGCATTAAGGTTTAGGTCTATCCATGCCACGGCTGTCGTGAGGGGGGGGATTCCATCTTTTCAGGAAATTTAGATTTATATTCCTCGACCATTTTTTTAATCTCGGGGGAATCTTTAATCGATTCGTTGAGCGGGATGAACGCATTGGAAAAGTAATTCCTCCCTTCCAGTTGCTGGAGAGCCTTTTCCGTATTTTCCTTTACCCGTCGCCATCGTTCCCTTTCTTCCTCAGAGGCCTTTTCCGAAGCCAATAGAAGTTTAAGTTTATTAAGATTTTTCTCTAAGGAGCGTTTGGTTGTGATATTATAGAAAGAAGTTTTATTATTGATGAGGGTTAAATCAAGTTTTGCTCCATACATCCCCTTAGAAGACGTTTGAAGAAGGATGGTATCTTTGAGAACGGGTGGCTCGGTGAGGTGAACCCCTGAGTGGGCTCCCACGATGATATGGATACCTGAAATTTTCTGAGTCAATTCCATATCCTTTGGATATCCCTGGTGGCTGAGCAGAATGATGAGGTCAGTCATCGGGCTAAGTTCTTTAACTAATTCTTGAGCGGTTTCTAAAGGATCTCGAAAGGAAAGTCCATTTCTTCTTGGGTCGGTTGGACCGATGAACACATCCGGAGAAAGCAAACTGAAGATTCCGACCCTCAACCCGATCAGTTCTTTTATAACATAACGCTGGAAAAGGATTTTCCCAGAATTTTTATCCGTCACATTGGAGGAAAGGAAGGGAATAGGAGACCTCTTTGAGATTTCGATGAGAAATTCTTTCCCGAGGCTTAAATCATCATCGCCGATTCCAATGGCGTGGTAACCCATCCACTCAAAACTTCTCAGAATGAGACGGGCTTTTTCTTTCAACCTCTGTATGTCCCCCTCTCGATAGGGGGCTGAATATTTCTTAAAGAAAAGGTCGCCAGCATCTAAAAGGAGAATCGTTTTATTCTTTTCTTGGATTTCTTTAATCCAGGCTCCTCTTCTGGCCAGACCGCCAAAACGAAGCGTAGGCCCTCACACCGGGCATGGATCGATCTCTCCATTAATGTTGTTGGAATAAAGAATGACGAAGGTTTTAGAGGTATCTTGTGCAAAAGAATCAGGGGAATTCAAGGGGAAAAACAGACAGGAGGCCAAAATGATCAAGAAGGTCACTTTTTTAAAATGAAGGGCAGACCTGTTTTTGCGGAAGATAAGGGAAAAGTAGTTTTTGAATTCCATATTCAACTATTTTTATTAATCAATACCGAAAGAAAAGTCAATGATTTATCCACTTTTTTTCGATCCTATTTCCCTCCGGGTCTTCAGGGAGGGTCATTGAAGGCATTAAGACAGGAGCCCTTCGCTCTTCTCCCTCAAAATACTTTTGGCGGAATCTCAAAGCTACATTCACCAAACTAATCAACACCGGAACCTCCACCAACGGACCAATCACTGCTGCGAAGGCCTGACCGGAGTTGATCCCAAACACAGCGACTGCTACAGCAATGGCAAGTTCAAAATTGTTAGAGGCAGCTGTAAAGGAGAGGGTGGCGCTCTGAGGATAGTTTGCTCCCACCTTTTTACTCATATAGAAGGAGACCAGAAACATGACCACAAAATAGACAAGCAGTGGAATAGCAACTCTTACCACGTCCAGAGGAATCTTCACAATGAATTCGCCCTTGAGGGAGAACATGACGAGAATGGTGAAAAGAAGGGCAATCAGCGTGATGGGGCTGATCTTTGGGATGAACTTCTGTTCATACCACTGCTTTCCTTTTGTCTTCAACCCAATGAACCGGGAGAGGATCCCTGCGATGAAAGGAATTCCAAGATAGATAAAGACACTCTCTGCAATCTGCCCAATCGTCACGTTTACCACCACCCCCTTTAGATCCAGAAAAGGAGGGAGGAGGGTCACAAAGAGGTAGGCATAAATAGAATAGAAGATGACCTGGAAGACCGAGTTAAATGCGACAAGACCCGCGCAATACTCCGTGTCTCCTTTGGCCAGGTCATTCCAGACAATGACCATCGCAATACAGCGGGCAAGGCCGATCATGATGAGCCCTACCATGTATTCTGGATGTCCCCGGAGGAAGATAATCGCCAGGATAAACATAAGAATAGGGCCGACCACCCAGTTCTGAATTAAGGAAAGTCCGAGGACCTTATAATTTCGAAAGACCTCTCCCATCTCTTCATATCTTACCTTTGCAAGGGGAGGGTACATCATTAAGATGAGTCCTATGGCGATCGGAATATTGGTTGTATCCACCTGGAATCGATCCCAGAAGGTGACAATTCCTGGAAACACATATCCCCAACCGACTCCTATGAACATGGCAAGAAAGATCCACAACGTAAGGAACCGGTCCAGAAAAGAGAGTTTCCTGATGATTTTTTCTTCAACCATTTCCCATCTCCTCTTAACTATTCCAAACGAAATAAGTCGTGTCTCATTGCGAGGAACAAAGCACGAAGCCATCCCATTTTTCCTGCCAATGGCGGATCAGCATAGGGGTGATAGGGATTGCCACACTTCGTTCGCAATGACTTCGTCGGATTGCCAGCCCTCCGGGCTCGCAATCACTGTCCCAATATTTACTTCGTTCCCTATTATTAGATTTTTACACTTTAAATATGAGAATTTTCTTCTAACATTTATGCCCCCTCACCCCCTCCCTCTCCCCAGTGGGAGAGGGGAAGGGTGAGGGGAAATTTCAAATATTTTTGGTTAGGGTTTTTGAGTGGATTTAAGTTTCACGAAAGCCTTACAACTCCCTTGTTTTTTTAGTTCCATGTGAGTTTTCGCCTGTCTACCTGAAATTGAGGTATTTTTGAAAGTTTTTTGTTATCGGGTTGGACTCCATGACCTATAATCTCTTTCCCAGATGGGATCCATGACCTGTCGCAGAACCTGGTCATATTCGATCAGGCCTTGATGATAGGATATATCCTCTTTGGCCTCCTTGGCCAACGGGTCAGAAGACTGAATGGTAGAATGGCTCTTGAGAATCTCATAGACAGCCTCATGGTGATCTTTGATAGGACAGGGGAGGATGAGATTCTCCTGCTCCTGTGGAGGTTTTCCGTAGGCATATTGGGATTGCCATTTCCTTATCTCTTTGAAGAAGGTTGAATAGAGAACATCATTAAGGGTTCCACCTCTTTGATAGATCTCACAGATATTATCCACATAGTAGGGGATGAAGACACAGGGCATGACATTTCCATTCCAGTCAATATAGAGATAACCACCATTCCTCCCAGCCGCCAGACATCCATCGGTCATGACCCCCTGATTCCAGAAATCGATATAATTGTAGCCTTCTCTGATGGCCCAAACATTTCGCTTAAACATCTCAAGCCGTTGCTCGGGGGTGACCATCTTATCCAGGGTATAACCCCTGCCGATAGGCATATACTGAAAGAGCCATCCATAGAAGACTCCCTGTTCATCAAAATAGAATTTTAGAAACTCTTTCCCTGTCACTTCATCCCAGTTATCCTTCGTGGCTTCAACAGAGATCCCGAAAGGGACCCCTGCCTCACGAAGATATTCAAAGGCCTCCATGATCTTCTTAAAGATCCCTCTTCCCCTTCTTTCATCAGTCTTTTGTTCAAACCCTTCGACCGAAATGCAAGGGGTGAGGTTCCCCACTTCGGCCAACCTTTCTGCCACGTCCCGATCGATCAGAGTGCCATTGGTGTAGACCATAAAGAAATTGTCATCGTGTTCCCTTGCAAGGTCGATGATTCCTTTCTCTTCGTCTTGCCAGAGAAAAGGTTCCCCACCGGATAGGACAGTAAATCGGGAATGCCAGAACTCCTTCTTTTCCTTAAGAATCCTTGTGACAATCTCCCAGGGAAGAGAGACACGGGTATGGGCACCACTATCGGCGTAACACCCGGGGCATCGGAGGTTACACGATTGAGTGGGACTTAGGACAAGATAGGAGGGGAAAACCGCCTCAGTCCCTTCTATCTTCCGAATGTCCCTTTCGGAGATGTCTTCGATGAAGACATTTCTAACAAAAACCTTAACCATCTTATGAAAAACGTCCTTGCTCATCAGCCCCCGTCTTAGGTGGCGATCGGTGGTGTGAAGAAGATTTCTGACGAAGAAAAATTTGAGTTCCTGAGCAGGCCTTAGACCTTCTGCATTTTCTTCTACCATTCCCTGCCACAACTTCTTTTCAGCCTTTTTTATTAATAACCCTCTGGCGGAATCAATATCAACGATTTGAAGAAGAAGGTCGACCAGCTTTCCCCATGCATGCTTTTTTAATTTCTGTTTAATCTTCATCCCTCTTTCCCCCAAGGAGGTCTCTTGACTCTGAATGGAGCATTTTCCCCTGATGAACGGGGAATCAGAATGAGAGATGTTGGAATACTTAGTAGTCGTCTTCTACAAGAGGATCAAGGTTTTGTCAACCATTAGGTATAAAAGAGATAGAGTAAAAAATTGCAAACCCCTACCACTACCATCATCGCAGGGTAGCATGCCTTACAGTAGTATCCCCAGCCGATCTTTTTGTTCGTCATCCGCTCGTAAGTCGCCACTCCCACCACATTGGCCGAGGCCCCGATGGGGGTCCCATTTCCCCCAATATCGGTACCCAATGCGGTGGACCAAATCAGGGGCAGAAGGGGAAAGCCAAAGGTCTCGCTCATATGTTTAAGGATGGGGGCCATCGTTGCAGCAAATGGAACATTATCAACCACTGAAGATCCAATGGCACTCATCCACAAGATGAGTGAAATCGCCAAAAAGAAATTACCACCAGAGGCCTCTTTAACCATCGCAGCGGCCATTTTAAGAAGACCCACATGTTCCATCGCCCCCACAATGATAAACAGCCCTGCGAAGAAAATAATGGTCGGATAGTCTATATTCATTAATACTTTACTCATCTTGTGTCCCCCAGCAAGCATTGCGATTAATGCTCCGGTGAGGGCGCATGTCGCAACAGAAAGGTGGGTGGCGTGGTGAGTCACCAGAGTAATCACCACATAAAAAAAGGCGATCAACCCTACCACAAAAAGCCGATGGTCTTTGATGGATTCTCTTGGGTTTAGAGAATTCACCTGCTCCTCAAGCCAGGTGGGATCTTGCCTTAACCTTCTCCGGGCTGAGAAAATCTCCTGTCTATAAAACCCGATAAAAAAGAGAGCATTGACCGCAAACCCTATCCAGGCAATCCCTCCTGTATTCTTCACAAAATCCATAAAGGAAAGCCCGAAATAGGTCCCCAAGATGACGTTAGGAGGATCTCCCACCATGGTCGAAGCCCCCCCAATATTGGCAGAGCAGATTTCAGCAAAAATAAGAGGGAGAGGATTAATCCCAATGATTTTTGATACCTCTACTGTCAGGGTGGCCATAAAGAGCATTACGGTGATGCTATCCACAAAGGCAGACAGGAATCCAGCAATGAAAGGGAAGAGGAGGAAAAGTTTGAGGGGGTCGAGTTTGACTGCTTTAGCACTGTGAAGGCCCAGCCATCGGAAGAAACCCGACTCACTCATTGTTTCGATGACCGTCATCATGCCAAAGATGAAGAGGAGGGTCTCCCAGTTTTCATAGTGAAGGAGGTCTTGAGGAGTTAAGATGAAAATGAATGCCAGGACTCCTCCGAATATCGAAGCAATGGTTCGGCTCACCTTCTCTGAAATGATTAAACCATAAGAGAGAGCGAAAATCCCCAAGGCTATCCATTGTTGTGTTGTCATTTTATTAAGCTCTAAACTACCCCCTAATTTTGTTGGCCCAGTTTAGTGAACTTTTGAATCAACCTTTTCTCTCCCCCTAAAATCATTTGGGATTAATCGGGTTTATTCTTTTCTAAATTCACGCCCAATTATTTATTGCAGAGTTCATCCATTTCACAGAGGTTTCTATTTTCTAATTGGATAGCAGTGTGTTGGATACAGTGCTTCTCTTGGAGCATCTCATTGATCTCTTTAATAATCCTGTCTGTATCTCTTCGGTTGTCCTCTCCTGCTGTACAGACATGACAGGAAAGAAAGACTTCGTTCGAGTTAATCGACCAGATGTGAAGGCGGTGGACACTTTTTACCCCTGATATTCCTAAGATATCTTTGAGGACTCTGTCAAATTCAAGGTGCTCTGGGACTCCTTGCATGAAGATATGGATGGTTTTTTTGATGATTCCAAGACCACTCCAAAAGACCATTCCAGCGATCAAAAGACTTACGATCAAATCTGCCATGACCCAACCCGTGACATAGATAAAAAGGCCTGAACCGATCACCGCGATGGAAGAGAGGGCGTCATAGAAGAGATGAAGATAGGCTGCTTTGACATTGAGATTCCTCTCCTTCTTTCCTAAGAGGATCATTGATAAAAGATTTCCAATCAATCCGATGGTAGCGATTCCCATCATTAGTCCCAAGGACAACTCTGGAGGTGAAGCCATTCTCTTCAGGGCTTCCCAGAGGATAAAAAAGGCAATGCCGATCAGCGAGAGAGAATTGATCAGGGCCGTAAAAATTTCTGTTCTCTTGAACCCAAACGTATGTCGCCGAGTCGCTTTTCGAGTAGAAAGTTTTTCCCCCAAGAGGCTTAACCCCAGGGAGATTACATCAGAAAGGTTGTGTCCTGCGTCTGAAAGGAGAGCCAGACTTCCAGAGAGTACCCCTCCCACCGCTTCAGAGAGGGTAATCCCAATATTGATGAGGATTGCCCATCCAATATTTCGCGTGTTTCGATTCGTTCTATCCTCACGCACCGAACAATTCCCTTTTTTAATTTAGGATATTAAATCTTAACTTAGAATCGCAATCTTTTCTATGAAGATTGTCTTTCTTATCCCTATTTCTCTTCAGCCATTTTTTCCCTTTTTTACTTAAAATTCTTTTCTCCGGCTCGGATTTCAATCTTTAATCGGTTTTCTTCAAGGGGCATCACGCAGACATACTTTTCGTTATAAACACAAGAGGGGTTATATGCATAATTGAAATCAACCACAATTCGGTATCCTGGCATCAAAATTTCTGCATCGAGGTAACGACCTCCCTCATAAGTCTCTTTCCCGTTGGTTTTGTCGTAAAACGGAATGAAGATCATATCGCTTCCTATCGACTTATAGAGTTCCAAAGCATACTCTTTTCCTTCTATGGTAAAACGAAATTTTCCATATCGAATATATCGTTTCCGAGGCCCCTTATTGGTTGGAAAGATGGCATAGTATTTCGGGTCATTGATGTTGATGACATAACGGTCAATCTTTCCCTCGAACCGATATTTCAGATCGATGGGGAAATAGCGAAGCCCTCTAAATCGGAGTTTATCCAATTCTTCAAGGGGAGAATTCGGAGCGGTTTTAAAAAAGTGGTCTTTCTCCTTCCGAAAGGTTTGGATAGCCTGGATGATTTTCTCCGCCGGCTCTCTCTCTTCTAAAGAAATCAATGGAAAGGGTTCGGCTAACATCCATACAAAGATTGTTCCAAAAGCCCATAATGAGAAACCTATCCGTTTTATCTTACTCATTTTCGCTTTCAATTTCCTTTCTTTTGGGACTTAAAAATACAGCCGAGATCTTCTTTGGTCATAGCAATCGTCCAGCCATATTTGCGACAGATACTTTGAGCCTGACAATGGGCCATCTTAACTTTAAGGTCCCTGAGAGGTCTTCGCGTTCCGCCGGAAATCTCCTTCTCATCCTTTAGAAATTTGACCGCCACAGGAAAAGTCTCTGTAGTAATGAACCGCCTCATCTCCTTACCCATCTCTTGCCGTTCTTTCATTGAGGTCCTCCTTCTGGTCAGCCATTTGAAACGATATAAATCTTTAGATGGCTATATCTCCCCCATCCACTATAGTTTTCTCACAAGAAAAGGATGATCAATATCCCTGCAAGTGCAAAGAAGAACAGGGCGGTTAGTAGCTTGATGGTCGAAGTCCTCCTCTGAAGAAAGAAAGATAATTGTTCGGAGGTTGTTCCCCAGTAAACAATGACGAAAATGGCTATTAGAGGAAGGATATAGACGATGTTATATAGAATAAGGTAAAAGATCGCACTTTCTCGAAGGGACGGGATATTGGTGACAAATAAGATCGTCGGGAGATAGACCTGGCTGGTACAGGTAGATTGCAACAGGGTGACGATGAACCCAATTCCCACCGCTGCAAACAGAAAGCGAGTCGCCCTACCTCCCTTGCTTGCGTCTAATTCACCCTCTCGTTTTCGAATGATTCGGTGAATCCTTTTCTTTAAAGAATCCGGTACCTGGAGTGTCATCTTGGAGGGGCGGCCTCTTTTGAGCTGGACATAATCGTAGAGGCTGAAGATCCCAAGAAAGAGCGAAAAAAGAAAAGTGATTAAATGGACGATCCGGGTGAAGAAGGGTAGAAATGAAAGTTGCTGGATGAAACTGAGAATTCCAAGTCCAAGCAATAAATGGGTGAAAAAGCCCGCTCCGGTGAAACTCATTCCTACCCATAGGATTTCTTTTCGTGTCCGTCCAACCATGGTGAGATAAGAGATAAAGAAGACGAGCGTAGCCAGGGCACAAGGATTCAGCCCTTCGATCAAACCTGCCAGAAGAATGGCTGGGATTCCAAAGGATTTGAACCGCTCTATAATCGATGCATCTGCTTTTTCGATTTCCTCTTTTCTTACTTCTAAGGTCGTTTTGGTCCCTGTCTTTTCGTACTTCTGAATCAATGATTCAACCTTCGATTCTGTAATGTCCTCAGGGGAAAGGTAGTCATGGCCAATAAAGAGGCTTGGGGCGATCAGGCGCTTTTCCGGGGGAAGATTCAGACGGTTTGAGAGAGTTTCATTTAATCGTTTACTATCAGGGATCCCGAGATCAAACGCCTTGATCGTTACATGGGGATATTTTTTTGCGAGGTATTTCAACAGATAACTCGCCCGATCACAATAGGAGCATCCCTTCTGGTAGAAATAGGCAAGCTCCACCGGGGTTTTACCAGTGGTGGGTGCCAGGGGATAGCGAACCGCTGAGATCTCAACCGGAGGCAAGGGAGGGGCAAGATCCCCCATCATCTGGTATTGGAGAATCAGAAAATCCAATCTTTCCATAACCTCCCGTTCTCCTGAAAGCATCTGGTCTCCAATGAAGATGATGGGAAGTTCACTTCCCCTGCGATTATACTTCTGTTCCAGTTTGGCAAGCGCTTCATAGTAAACCGGATTTGCTAAATCAAAGGTCTTGATTTCTAAGAAAGGATAGATTGATTTGAGGGTTGGAACATAGTTTTGGAGAATGGCATGGCAGCTTGGGCAGTCGTCCGCATAGAAGAGATAAATCGGCAGGGAAGAAGATTGCTGAGCCTGGAGACACGGAAGATGGAGAAGAAAGATAATGCCCCAAAAGATAATAACCCATTTTTTCATCCGTGTGTCCCTCCGGACGATATTATACTCCCCTTCTTTCATCTTATCCATTCCTTGATCTCTTCCACCTTTGGGACTTTCCCGGCCACTTTCACCACACCCTCCACTACCAGAGCCGGAGTGATCAAAACCCCGTAATTTGAGATTGTTTTGATATCCTTTACTTTGACGACTTCGGCCTCGATTCCCAAATCTTTCACGGCCTCCTTGGCTCGCTCCTCGAGCTGATTGCACTTGGGTCAACCCATTCCTAATACTTCTACCTTTTTCATAAATCACCTCCATTGGTTTTAAGAAAAAATGAAATTCCCTGTAAACCAGCCCACAAAAGTACCTAACCCACAAATAAGCATAACGTAAACGATTCCCCTTTTGAAGCCAAAAACCTTCATAATAGCCAAGATATTTGGAAGACTCATTCCCGGACCTGTAAGAAGAAGGGCCAATGCAGGTCCCTTCCCCATCCCCAAGCCTAACATCTTGTGAACAAATGGAGCCTCGGTCATTGTCGCAAAGTACATGGTCTGACCGATCACCGTCGCCAGAAAAGAGGCAAATACTCCTGATCCCCCGAGCCAATTTTCAACCCATTGCTGAGGAAGAAGTTTTCCAATGATCCCTACAATAAAAACACCACCCAAAAGCAGAGGGAGAATAATTCTTATGAACCACCAAGTTTCTCCCATCCAACCTCGAATCTCTTCCCATGTCTTGACCTTAAACGCATAGATTCCTACGAGAATCATTCCAATAGCCCAGACATAAACCTTGTGCAAATAGGATCCCTTCTGAACCAGATAATTGGGTGTTAACAAATCCGCTAGGACTAAAAGGATTAAAATAAGGTCCTTTCGAGAAACGATCTTTCTTGCCCCCGGATCCAGAGCAGCACCCCCCTTTACTCTCTGGGCCTCCTCCCGACGAAAGACAAAACTCATCACCCAACCCACCACAAAAGCCATGGCAAGGGCTGAGAGGATTCGCACGATTACCATTTCAGCCCCAAGGATTGCTCCTGTATAGACAATGGCCAGAATATTGGCAGCCGGTGCCACCCAGAGGACAATAAAGGATGGCCCAATTCCGCTACCGGCATAATATAAACCTCCAGAGACTGGAATCACTGTGCAGGAACAGGCTGCCACAAAAAAACTTCCTCCGCTCGCCAGAACAAACGATTTTATCTTGTTGGCCGCTGCTCCTAAATAGGAGATGATGGTCTCTTTTGATATGAAAGTGACCATTGCTCCTGCCAGAAGGAATGCCGGGATCAGACAGGTAATGACATGGAGGGCAATATAATCCTTCAGTGCTTCTAATCCAGCATAGATTAATTCAAGAATAAACATCCTTTTGAAATTTCTCCTTTTTTGATCAATAGGTTAGATTTGAGCAATAATCTTCTCCTGTTCCTTCATCTGATTCTTCAAGATAGCACTGACTTTGTCTAAAATTTCGAAGACCTTTGGATCTCTTACCTTCACCATCACCCTTACCCCATCCTTGCGCGTTGAAACCAGGTGGCTCTTCTGCATCATGGAGATGTGGCGGGAGACATTTGATTGTTCACCGTTAATAGCGGGCACAATTTCACAGATACATTTTTCCCCCTCTCGCAAACACTCAAGAATTTTCAATCGGGTGGGTTGTGCAAGGGCCTTTAAAATTTCTGCCTTCAATTCAATAACCTTTTCTTCCATAAGGCATCTCTATGATTAAATGATTCATTAATCATATAATTTAAAAATCAAAATTTGTCAATCAATTTTTGAATCCCAAATTTTGTTTTTGAAGCGGAGGTTTAAGTGAGCCCAGACGGTCTTAGGCGATCAGGTCTGGCCTTGGGATTTCGAACTCGCAGGGAACGCCTGTCTGGCAGAGGCCACAGGAAGGCGGGGGGTTTTGCAATCCATATTCTGCTCGTTTTGAGATGAGAGACTCGGAGCGGAGATAGTCATGGCATTTATCTTTATCGTGTCCTTTTTCAGTAATCGCCCCTGCAGGGCATCTTTGAATGCACCTTCCACATTTTTCATCTCTAAAGAAAAGGCAGTTTTCTCTGAAGGAGCGGTATCTCTTTTCACTGGGTGTCAACTTCAGAAGGGTGACCACACTTCCCACTCGATGAGCAATCCCTTTGGGGGTAATCAGACCGTCGCTAAGACTGAACGTCCCAAGACCACAGGCATAGGCTGCATGACGTTCCGACCAGATAGAAGCCAATCCCACTTTCTCATCTCGAACCCATTGGAAGTTTGGTAGAAGAAAAGGGGCCACTGCCACATGTCCTAAATCCTCCAAAAACTTAACCACATGTTTTCTCAATGCATTATTGCAGGCCTCTCCAAAATCTCGGGTGTAGGCCCAGAGTTTAGAGGGAAAACGGTCTTCATTCCGATTGCTTTTCCGGATATCTTCATGGGCAGGAAGAATCCATGAAATCACACTGATCTGGTCTATTTCGGAAGGGGAAAGGCCTTTCCCTCTTTCATGCAAGGCAGAGGAAATGATCTCTCTGGGAGTAAGATGAAAAGAACCAATGATGTTTTTGTATTCACAAAAGAGAGGATCTGTCCCTGAGGCAAATCCAACCAGTGGTTCATCCCAGTAGAGGCCGTTGTCGAGTTGGGTCCTGCGGTTAAATTCGCTTTCCTTGATAAAATTTTTAATCAGTTGTTCAAGGATCTCATCGGGGTTTTTATAGAAAACAATCTTTTCTTCTTTTGTCATAAAGGTCGGTTCCCTACTCTTCCCTCATCTCTTTTGAATCGAAGCCACCCCTTTTGTGGATTCCTGATAATTTGCAACGATACTCCTCGATCGCCAATTTTAGGGCATCGGCCGCCAGGGTGAAACATGGAATTTTCTCTTTCGGTAACCGTGAGAGAACCTCTTTAGATACCTCCTCCGATATCTTCAGGGCCTCATCAAGAGTAGCCCCCTTAATCTTTTCGGTCAAGATCGAACTGGTCGCAATGGCAGCCCCACAGCCGAAGGTTTTGAATTTTGCCTCTTCGATCCGATCACCACTTACCCTAATAAACATCTGCATGATGTCTCCGCAGGAGGCATTGCCCACTGTTCCAACCCCGTCTGCATTAGAAATTTCGCCGACATTTTTTGGGTTCTGAAAATGTTCCATTAAAAACTTTGGATACTTGCTCATCCTTCTTCCTCGCGAACTTGCTTTTTTTCAGTTTGGTTCTCCAGTCGCCTTACCCTTTCCTCCAACTTATTGTGGAGATGGAGAAGCATCTTCATGATATCGGATAGTGGGTCGGGAAGGTTTCCATGTTCAAAATCGAGTTCTTCCTTTTCAGGAGTCATGGACTCCACCACACGGCCTGGGACCCCTACCACCGTTGCCCCAGGTGGAACAGACTTCACCACCACAGAGCCTGAGCCAATTCTTGCTCCGTCACCAATGGTGATCGCACCCAAGACGGTAGAGTTGGATCCCACAATGACACGGTTCCCTAAGGTGGGGTGGCGTTTCTTCTTTTCAAGGGTCGTTCCGCCCAAAACCACTCCCTTATAGATTAAACAGTCGTCCCCAATCTCGGCCGTTTCTCCGATGACCACTCCCATTCCATGGTCAATAAAGAACCGCCTCCCGATCCTGGCTCCTGGATGGATCTCGATCCCTGTGAGGGCACGGTTGAAATGAGAGATCAAACGCGCCGTCGTATACCATTTCCGTTGATAGAAGAAATGGGCAATCCGATGAAGCCAGATGGCATGAAGACCCGGGTAGCAGAGAAGAATCTCCACGATGTTTTTGGCAGCAGGGTCTCTCTCCTTAATGGTTCGAATGTCTTCCTTCAACCGTTCCCACATTATTCCTATCACCTATATTTATCCTAACTCAGATATTTCGTCAAATACAATCCCAGGGCTCAAAAATATTTCGGGCCCAGGCATCGATAAAGAGCCAAATGGAAATATTAAATTTTCTCAGCCTCTTCCACGAGGGATACGTTCCCCATTTGATGAGAGGATGGAGGCAGGTGGGTTCGTAAAGAGATCTCTGAAAAAGTCATCCATAGACAGGGAGGTGGGGTTCCCAAAAAATCCTTTTTAATACTTTTCAGAGGTCTCGTAAAATTCACTTGACAACTAAACAAATGTATAGTATCATTGAATTGCGAATTGAGGGATTGGGGGATTAAGGGATTGAGGAATTGAGGAATTTAGGAATTCAGGAATTGATAATCCCTGAATTCCTCAATTGATTAAAGAGGTGTCTCATGGAGCTAACAGACCGACAGAAAGAGATCTTTAGTTTTGTCAGAACCTTTATTAAAACAAGGGGTTATCCGCCATCGGTAAGAGAGATTGGAGAACATTTCCAGATCTACCCACGAGCGGTCTTCGACCATCTCAAGGCATTGGAGAAAAAAGGTTATTTGAAACGGAAGAGGTCAATGTCGCGAGGGCTTGAGGTGCTGACCTTTGAAGAAGATATATTCCGAAAGGAGAGCCATCCCCTGGTTCGAGAAATTCCTGTCTTAGGAAGGGTGGCAGCAGGAAAGCCAACCCTGGCTGTGGAGAATGTCGAAGGAACGATTCCATTTCCTGGAGAATGGGTGAAGGGAAAGGAGGTCTTTCTTCTGAGGGTGAAAGGCGATAGTATGTCACCCTTTATCATTCCTGGCGACTACGTTCTTGTTCGGTCTCAATCCTTAGCAGAGAACGGGGATGTGGTGGTGACCTTGTTGGGAGAGGAGGCCACGGTGAAGCGGTTTTTCAGGAAAGGAAGGAGGATTGAGTTGAGGCCCGATAACGAACGATGGGAGACGATTCAGTTTGAGGAAGGGAAGGGAGAGATTCAGATCCTTGGAAAGGTGATCGGTGTGTTTCGGAAGGTTTGATTCAAATACGGAGTGCGGAATGCGGATTGCGAATTTTCCCTCTTTTTCCCAGGGAGAGGGTTTGGGTGGGGGGCGAGGGAGTTCACTCGAAGAAATTCTGCTTCGGTTGACTTTGAACGGGTCCTCTTCATTATCCCAGAAAGTCCTTTTTTGGGGGGAGGGGGTAGGAGAAGTTGCTTCTTATGTGGCAGGGTGGATGGCAGGGAGGGGGATTGGTGTTATTGTTCTGGATGGAGCAAACCGTTTCGATCCTTACACCGCTTCAGCCTTTGCAAGAAGGGTTTTAGTCCCACCGGAAAAACTTCTCAAAAAAATTCAAATTGCAAGGGCCTTCACCTGCTATCAGATGGCTACGCTGATGGGAGAAAGGTTGCTTGAGTTGGTCGAACGAGAAAGTTCCAGCTCATCGGTTTACCGAAAGCCATGGGTCATCCTCTTAGGCCCCGTGGCCCCCTTTTTGGATGAGGATGTGCCGGAAAGGGAAGTGAGGCCCCTCTTTGAAAGGGCTTTGAGTAAAGTGGAGAAAATGGCAATGGCGGGCGTGTCTTTCTTTTTATTTCAGCCTCCTCTTTCTTCTGGTTGCCGAAGAAGCTATTTGATGAGAAGGCTCGTTAAGTTTTCGAATTGGATCTGGAGGATCTCTCTGGAGGATCAAAGGCCAAAGATGATTTTGGAAAAAGGATTGAGATTTAATCGTTTAGGAAACGAGCGATGGGACGTACGGTTTTGCCGTTTAGTCAGGTCTTAGAACAGGAAATCCAGGAGTGGCGGAAGTTTCGAAGGGGGTTGAGGAAGGAGGACCAGGAGTTTCTTGACCGCCTCTTCGAAAAAGCGAGGCTTCACGTCCAGGCAGGGGTCTATGCCTCGAGACCCTGGCCCTTTGAAACCATTCTAATCTCCATGCTTTTAGAACACGAGAAGGCCTTAGTCCAATTGAGGGAGAGGCTGAAGGCACTCGAAGAGAAACTGTAGGGACAATTCATGAATTGTCCCTACACGTCAATTAGCCTACACGTGGGGGGAATCCATGCAACTTCGAGGATGGCTTTTCGATCTCTATCCTCTTGACTCGTCCATGATTCTTTGGATTAAGGGTGAAGATGGGTCCCTTTCTAGAATCGAAGACTCTTTCCAGCCTCGATTCTATGCTCGGGGGAGGGAGGAGACCCTTCTGTCGTTGTTTCACTTCCTTCAGGAGAGAAGGTTGGCCATAGCGTATCAATGGGTTGAGAAGCGAGAGTTTTGGAGTGGAGAGGAAGTCGAGGTGATGGAGATTGAGATGAGCGGACCAGAGCCTTATGCCCAACTCCCCAAAATTCTTTCCCAATGGGAGGAAAAGATTACCTTCTACAATTGCGACATCCCTGTTGCCCAAGCCTATCTTTATGAAAAAATGCTTTTCCCTACCGGTCGATGTATCGCCGAGGTCGAGGAAGGTCATATTTTAAAGATTTGCCCCGATCCCTCTGAATCCGTGTGGTCGGACGATGGAGATCTTCCAGGGCTAAGAGAGATGGAAGTTTCCCCGTTCAGGGAAAATGGCTCAGGTCTGGTTTTAAAATGCGAAGGGTATCAACTGGAGATGGAACGCCTCGATCTATCGGAGATTGGGAACTTTCTTAAACATTTCGATCCAGATGTGGTTCTGAGCGATGACGGAGATGCTTCCCTTCTTCCCCTCCTTTTTTCGAGGGAGAAGAGAGAGAGGATTTCCATTCCATGGGATCGAGAGCCCCATTTACTGAAACGACGACTCCATTCAAAAGGTTTTTCTTATTTCTCTTATGGAAGGATCTACTATAAGGCGCCTGGCTATGTCTTTTTTGGAAGGTGGCATATCGATCGAAGAAACTCTTTTCTCTATAAGGAATCAGGAGTAGAAGGGGTGATCGAACTGGCACGGCTGGCTAAAATTCCAGTTCAGAGGATGGCCCGGACCTCGCCAGGGACAGCCATCACCTCGATGCAACTTGATCGAGCCCTTCAAGATCAGATTCTCATTCCTTGGAGGAAAGGGGAGCCCGAACGATTCAAGACCGCATGGGATCTTCTCATTGCGGACAAGGGAGGGCTCGTATTTCAGCCTAAAATGGGAATTTTCGAAGAGGTAGCAGAGATTGATTTCGCCTCCATGTATCCCACGATTATGGCGATTCACAACATCTCCCCAGAGACTGTGCTCTGTCGATGTTGTCAGAATCAAAGGGTCCCTGAAGCAGGCTATACGATCTGCGAGAGACGGGAAGGGATTGTCCCGAAGGTCCTCAAGCCGATTTTGGAAAGAAGGGCATGGCTGAAGAAGAGGATAAAACAGTTCGGAGTTTGGAGTTCGGAATTCGGTGGAGAGGATGAGAATGCGAAAGATGGAAGGCAGGAGATAGAAAATAAAAAAGAGATTTACAGCCGTAAGCAGACGGCGCTCAAGTGGATGCTGGTGACTTGTTTTGGATATTTGGGTTACCGTAATGCCCGCTTCGGAAGGATTGAGGCACACGAGGCAGTCACGGCCTTTGGGAGGGAGAAACTGCTTCGGGCTAAAGAGATCTGTGAGGAAGAGGGATATGAACTTCTTCATGCCATCACCGATTCCCTCTGGATTCACAAGAAGGGGCTGGAGGAAGAGGAGGTTCTTCGTCTCTGTCGAAAGATCAGTGAGGTCACTGGAATCCCCATGAACCTCGAGGGGATATATCACTGGATGGTCTTTCTTCCCTCCAGGGCGAATCCAGAAAACCCTGTGGCCAATCGTTACTTCGGCCTTTTCAAAAACGGAAAGATCAAGGCGAGGGGATTGGCATTCCGGAGGGGAGATGTGGCTCCCCTGATTCAGGAGGCGCAGATTCGGATGCTCGAGGTTCTGGGAAGGGCGGAAAGCAGAGAGGAGTACCGCTCCAAGATCCCGGAGATTTTAGAGATTCTTCTCGAATATGGGTTTATCTTGAAGGAGGGAAGGGGAGGTCAAAAAGAGTTGGCCATCGGGAAAAGAATTTCTCAAAAACCGAATGATTATAAGGTGGATAGCCTCACTGCTCTTGCCGCCCAGCAGTTAGAGGATTTTGGAATTCCGATTCATCCAGGAGAGAAGGTCCGATATATGATCAAAGACGCGGGATCGAAGGAGAAATCAGAACGAGTAAGACCCTTTCCATTGGTAGGACCGGAGGATACTTATGACGTCAAGAAGTATCTGGAGATGTTGTTAAAGGCGACTGAGGAGATCCTAATCCCCCTGGGCTATGGCTTAGAGGATCTTAGAAGAAGGGTTGGTATCGATTAAGGAATGCCTCATTCAGAAGAATGAAGTTTATCTTGCCACATAGTTCTTCCACAAGGGGTAATGGGTCACTGAAGCGTGGGGAAGATCGGGTGAATTGAAATTCCACGGTAGACTGATCGATTACTACGAGGGTAAAAATCTACTTGACGGAATTTCTCTCTGGGGTTATGAAATAAAAAATTCTTGGAGGTTCTTTTGGTTTCAGAGATTACCCAGTGGATTATGGAGTTGATGAGGGCTCATGGTCAGCTGGCGGTATTTATCGGAGTGATGATTGAACAGGTCATTGTTCCCATTCCATCCCCATTGATCATCATGGGCGCGGGTGCCCTGCTCATCCTTCCAGGACTTTCGATCCCTCAGGCCTTTCTTCAGATCCTTTGGATTATTGTCCTCCCGGGTTCGATTGCCTCCACCCTGGGGTCTTATATTGGATATACCCTCAGTTACTATGGGGGGAAAACCCTGGTCCTCAGGTTCCGTCGTTTCCTGGAGGTAGATTGGGAGCAGATTGAGGGATTGGAAAAGCGATTCCAGGGGAAGAAAGAAGCCTGGAGCATTTTTCTTTCACGGGCCATTCCAGTATTCCCCATCTCCCTTATCTCAATATTTGCCGGACTTCTCCGAATTCCAGTTCGGCCTTTTACCCTTTATACCTTCTTAGGTTCCATTGCACGTTGTTTTTTCCTCGGTTTTTTCGGTTGGTGGGGTGGAGCGACTTATGAGAAAGTGGCCACCCATTTGGATTCTTTGGAAACCCTTGTTTCCGTTTTGATTCTGATCGGGATGGGGGTGACTTTTGGGTATCTTTATTACAAGTTCAGAAGATCCGCTTGATCCTAGAAAACAATAATGAGACACAGAAAGGATGGAAAGGAGAGTTGTCGATGAGGGTAATGATTGATGAAGAAGCCTGCATCGGCTGTGGCGTTTGTAGCGAGTCTTGTCCAGAGGTCTTCGAATTAAGCGATGATAAGGCCTCTGTAAAGGTGGATGAGGTTCCAGAAGAGGTGGTGGAATCTTGCCGTGATGCCGTAGAAAGTTGTCCGGTGGAGGCCATCCAGATCGAAGAATAAATCAATGAAAAGGGGCCCTCTGGATCGGGCCCCTCCTGAAAAAATCAAAGCGAATCAAGTTTGACCAAGAAGACTATTCAAAATAGTCTTTGATCTCTTTATATCGGTTAGGGTCTCTTAGACGTTCAAGAGCCTTTGCCTCGATTTGACGAATTCTTTCACGACTCAGGCCAAACTGGCGACCAATCTCTTCAAGAGTGCATTCGCCATCTTCTCCAATCCCGAATCGGAGCCGGAGAATCTTCTCCTCTCTCGGGGAGAGGGTAGAGAGAAGTTTTTCGGTTTGGCGGATAAGGTCTTTTTCAAGGAGAGAGTCGCTTGGGGATAGACTTTTCTCATCAGGGATCAAATCTTCCAAAGTGCTGTCCTCTTCTCCGATAGGCATATCAAGCGAAATCGGCTCCTCAATCAGGTTGAAAATCTTATCCACATCGTTGATCGGGATCCCGCTGTCTTTGGAAAGTTCTTGAGGGGTAGGCTCACGGCCCAATTTTTTCACTAAATCCTTGAAGGATTTCATCATTTTCCCTTTGATTTCAAATAAATAGTTTGGGATACGGATCGTTCTCGATTTCTCTGCAAAGGCCCTTAAGATGGCTGCCCTAATCCACCAGGAGGCGTAGGTGCTGAATTTATACCCTTTGGTATAATCAAATTTGACCATTGCTTGGATAAGGCCAAGATTTCCCTCCTGAATCAAATCCAGGAAAGAGAGACCTCGATTGGCATATCTTTTTGCAATACTGACCACTAGCCTCAAATTTGCTTGAATCAGTTCATTCTTTGCCTGTTGGGTCTCCAGTAGGATTTGTTGATATCGATTTAACATTTTTTTATAGAGAAAGGTTTTTTCCTTTATTTGAGAAGGAGTCAATTTAGACTTTTTTCCATTCTTCCCTTTCGACTTACTCAAGGATTTTGTCCCGTTTTGTCCACGCCTACCATTTTGGGGGCCCTTCGTAGGGAAAAGTTGGGCTTTTAAACGGTTCGTCTTAGTTTCAAGGATTTTGACCTGACGCTCTCCTTCCTTAATCTTTTTCGCTAACTCCACTTCTTTTTCTGGAGTAAGTAAGGAGATCTTTTCGAGACCCTTCAGATATTGCCAAGTGATATCTTGGGGCTGGAAGTAAATCTCTTCCTGAGAAATAGGTTCAATTGGAAGATCCCCTTGCTCCTGGGATTCTAATTCGTTTTCTCCAATCTGGAGATCAAGTTCTTCGAGTGGGTCATCCAGTTCTAACTCATTCTCATAATAAGGGTTGGGTTGAACTGGAGGAGTAGAGGGTGAGGCCTCTTCTAAGAAAGAAGAGATTTTCTCTTCCACTAGAGGCGGATATGTCTCTGATAGAAAGTTCAAATCCTCTCTTTTTTTTCCGTTTGCTTTGTTCTGTTTCACCGAAATCTTTACCCCTTTCTTTTTTGGAACAAAAAACCCCTTCCATTCTTAGTCTATGGAAAGGGAAAATTATTTTTTAATATATCTTTTAAACCAAAACCCTCGCCAGTCGAATGGTTCTTCTTAATTTTAATGCTCAAAAGAGCCTAAATTTCATCTATTTCTAATATATTCAAATTCAACCTCTTTGTCAAGTTTTTTTATGCAAAAATTTTATTTTAATATCAATAAGTTATGAATTTATTTTTGTTTTACCTAAATTCAGATAGGATTTATTCTATTATTTAAGGTAGTGAAATTTCCTCCTAAATCGTGAAGAGTTAGATGACTTCTAATTAATTTGTGAGTTATTTCTCAAGAATTTAATTAAGGTATATTTTATCGAATCGTAATTGACTTTGTGAAGACCTTCTTTTATATAAATCTTAATTTTTTACAAGAGGTTCTGTTAATGGGATATGTAGACCTTCATCTTCATACCACTGCTTCTGACGGGGTAATGAGGCCTTCAGAGGTGGTGAGGTATGCAAAAAAGAAAGGGCTTCAAGCGATTGCCATCACTGACCACGATACAATTGAAGGGCTTGAAGAAGGTTTAAAAGAGGGAGGAAGATTAAATTTTGAAGTAATCCCAGGGGTGGAGATTAGCGCCGAGTACCCTAATGGCTCAATGCATATCTTGGGTTATTTTTTCGATATTCATCATCCACTCTTAAACGAGAGGTTGAAATACCTTCAAAAGGTGCGGGCAGAAAGAAATCCAAAGATTGCTGAGAAATTAAACCAGTTGGGGTTGAAGGTGACCTTTGAAGAGGTGTTGAAGGTCTCAGGAGGAGGGCAGGTCGGTAGGCCCCATTTTGCTCAAGTTTTAGTAGAGAAGGGTTATGTAAAAAATTTTCAAGAGGCCTTTGACCGTTTTTTAAAAAAAGGGGCTCCTGCCTATGTGGAAAAGATGAGATATTCTCCTCGTGAAGCCCTCCATATGATTCAAGAGGCAAAGGGGATAGGGGTCCTAGCTCATCCGAATACCTTGGGGATTCAGGGGTATCCCCAATTGGAGGAACTGATTCTTAAACTTATCGATATGGGATTGAAAGGAGTGGAGGTTTACTATCCTGAACATTCCTCCATAGAAGTTGCACAATATAAGGCTCTTGCGGAAAGGTTGGGCCTCGTGATCACCGGAGGGACGGATTACCATGGACTTGAGGGAAATGAGTTAGACATCGGAGTAGGAAGGGGAGAGATGAGACTTCCTTATTCCATGGTGGAAAGGCTTAAGGCGATCAGGAATCAATCTTTGCACTGAAGGAGGGAAAGGTGGTCATCTTTTTACTATTTGTTACTGCGGTTTTATGGGGGACGACTCCCATTCTTGAAAAGATGGGTTTAACCAAAGTAGATCCTTTGATTGGAAATACGATTCGAAGCATTATTGTTACTGGATGCCTTTTTTTGATTACACTATTTTTAGGCAAAGGGAGGGCGTTACTTCAGGTGGATGGAAAGGATATTTTTCTTTTTGGGGCAAGTGGGATAATGGCAGGCCTACTTGGAATGTGGGCCTACTATACTGCCCTAAAAATGGAGGCCACCTCTAAGGTCGTTCCCATCGCAGCCTGTTATCCATTGGTCACCGCTCTGCTCAGCGTCATCATCCTTAAAGAAGGGATAACCCTTTCTCGAATCATCGGAACTGCTTTGATCGTTTCAGGAATCTGGCTGGTAAAATAGTCTAAGAGCCCATAGGGTGGAGGACATATGGAGGAACTTCAATAGGAGGCTATAGAATGAGGAGGCGTAACAAGACGAATCGATTGAAAGCAGCACTGAAGAGAAAGAATGTGAAGAGGTCTTTGAGGAAGTCCAAAGGGGAGAGGAAATATCCCTCCTGATCGGAATAGATCAAAATCGGGCTCGCAGTCTTAACCTTAATTGGATGGGAATCTACGATGACACTATTGGAACTTCCTCGGCTCATCCTATCGGACCCTCAAGGGAATATTTTTGATCATCCCTCTCTGAAATTATCCGGTCGCTCGGGAGACCGTATTTCTCTCCCTCTTTCCTCAGAATTGGTCCCCTTACCTAAGGGGAGCCAACTTTTCACTTTACCTGGTAGGATTCCAGTGGGTTGGGATGATGAGCATAAGGTGTTTACTCCTTTAGAAAAGGTTAAGATTGGCAAAACGGAGAGAGAGTCTATTGCAGTCTCTGCCTTTCTTCCACCCGGGTATGTTCGGACCCTCCTTCCTGCGACAAGGCTAAAGCCAAAGGCTCCAACCCTTCCCCTATGGGCCTATAGCGCTGTAGGTTGGAGAGATGGAAGGTTTTGGGCGACAGGGATTTACATTGATCCAAATCCCCACTGGGATCCAAAGTATTTTAAAAACGATACTCTTTTGAGGAGAAGAATCCACACCCTCCTTCGTAAAAAACCGAACAACCGCCTGCTTAAACAACTTTCAAAATGCGCCTTAGAATATCATTGTTTTGCGGCCAAAAATGTCTTTTTCCAGAGGTGGGAATGCCCTTTACCTACTTCCCCATCTTGTAACGCAGAATGCGTTGGATGTATTTCGCTTCAACCCTCTGAATGCTGTCCTGCCTCAATGGAAAGAATTGGGTTTGTGCCGACCCTGGATGAAGTCGTAGGGGTCGCTCTACCCCATCTGGAAGAGGCTGAGGATGCCATTGTCAGTTTTGGTCAGGGATGCGAAGGCGAACCCCTTATGCAATGGAGACTTCTTGAAAGATCGATTCGTACCCTGAGGGAGAAGACCAAGCGGGGGACAATTAACCTCAATACCAATGGCAGTTTCCCGGATCGGGTGGCAAAACTCTGTGATGCAGGACTTGATAGCATTCGGATAACGCTCAATAGCCCCACGGCAAAAAACTACAATCTTTATCACAAGCCCAAAGGCTATCGGTTTAAGGAGGTGGTCGAATCCCTCCTCACGGCCAAAGAGAAAGGAATCTACACTTCCATCAACCTTCTTGTTTTTCCAGGAGTTACGGATCGAGAGGGTGAGATAGAGGGATTAATAAAATTGGTTAAAGAAACAAACCTTGACCTCATTCAGATGAGAAACCTCAATATCGATCCTGACCTCTATCTTCAGACCATGGGAAGAGGGGCAGGGATGGGGATTTCTAAGATGATCGATATTTTAAAGAGGGAATTTCCCTCTCTGCAATTCGGTTATTTCAACCGCACCAAAGAGTCTTTTTATGGATCACCTTCGATAACAGAGTTTGGACTTTAAGTCCCCTTTTTTATGGTTTTTCAGCAATCAGACTGGCCACGGCCTTTTTTCTTCCCCCTTCCCTAAAGATTCCCTCGCGATAGAAAAGGATGTGGAAGTTTTTAAAGAGCCTGAGAAGTTCATTCGGTCTGAGGAAATACTTGGCCTGTTTTGGACCTCCAGTGCCAAGGTTTCTTTGCTCAAGGGTATAGGTTTCAAAGATCACCCTTCCCCCTTTTTTGAGACCCCTTTTTATCTTCGGGATGAGGCTTCTTCTGAGAAAGTAGAAATTGGCAATGAGATCATACTTTTCTTTTTCAATTTGAGATTGATCGAGGTCGGCGAGAAAGGGGTTGATCCTCACCCCCTTTTCACGGGCTAATTTCATGGATTTCTTTAGGCCCTTCTCCGAAATATCCACCGCATCCACCTCAAATCCATGTTGGGCGAGAAAGACTGCGTTCCTTCCCTCGCCAGAGGCAATATCCAGGGCCCTTCCTTTTGGAAGAAGGTGAATATATTTTTTTAAGAAGGGATTCGGCTCTTTCCCAAAAGCAAACTCCTTTCCCTTAAACCGGGTATCCCATCTCTTTTGGTCAGATTTCATGGGGTCCTTTCTCTCTAATTCTACATGGTCACAGGGCCACCCGCGAACCATAAAAATCTCCCTCCCCCACTCTCTCCCCCTGGGAGAGGATAGAGGTGAGGGAAATGACTTATTTTCTTTCTAAAACTACCATTTCATTTTCAAAGAGTCAATTTGACTCGAAACAAAATTGCTTTTTATCCTATTTCTCTTACGAAAGGAGGGATTTTGGGCCTCTGACCTTCCTCATTCAGCGATGGGCCAGGAGATGCTTGAAGGTTCAGCCTCTCTCTTTATCTGGACTGCGATGGTGGATCGGTCCAAATGGAAATATCGGGAGAGGGCCTATCCCTATATCTATATGGATGGGGGACAAGGTGTTCAAAACCTTTATTGGGCCGCTCCCGCGGTGAACTTGGCTGTTGCACTGTGGGAGCCTTCTTTGATAATGAGATAGACCGAATCCTTGGCATTGAGGGAAGAGAAGCGATATCGGTTTATTGGGGTGCCATTGGTCGGATAGGACAAGACCTTTAATTTTATCTTCTCAGGTCTGAAGAGCCAGGGAGAGGAAGATTGTCGAAAGTCGATTTATGAGTTACGATAAAGATAATCTTTTAAAAAAAGGAGAGAAGGGGGATGGCCCAAAAGAAAATCTTTTTATTCATTCTTCTTCCCATTTTCCTCTTTGGATGCTCAGGGATCCCAGTTCGGGAAGCGGTCAAAACCAATCTCAATCTTCCCGTAGGGAAGATGGAAGGAGATCAGTTTATAGGGATTCGATATCCATTTAAAATCTCTGTTCCTTCCCATTGGAAATTAACCACCGAGGTCCCAAATTTTATGGAGGAATTGGGATATGAGAAGGCGGGATTGGAGGAGTCAGAAGTATTCATTTTTAACCCCGCGACCCAATCCAACATTCAAATTGATTTCACGCCTGCCGGCCAGTATTCGAAATTTAGCCAAGACTCCATTGAGAGGCTGACCACCCTTGCTACTGGAAGCTTTAAAGAAGAACTGGAGGAGGATTATGGGAAGGGGATCGAGGTTGAAATTGGTCCAACCGTGCCCTTTTTTCTTCGGGGGGTCCAATTCGCTGCGAGAAAATATGCCCGATATACCTTGAAGGACGTCAGGCGGGAACAAGGATGGATCTATGGTTTTTCAGAGCCCTATCAACTGTTCATCCTCTATATGATTTTGGAAAAAGAAGGGGGCAACGACCGTGGGGATATAGAAAAGCTCTTGGACTCTTTTGAGGTTACCTTGAAAAAAGAGTGAATGGTCCTCTGGGTATTCCTCTTGAGCCTCCTGTCAATCCATAGGTTTTGGCGGGATTTTTTATAAGTTTATCTTAAAATATTTATTGATCCTCATTCACGAAACAGGGTTAAAATCAAACCAGAATGGAGGGCAATTATGGAGATTGTGGAACTGAAGAAAGGGATTTATTGGGTTGGAGCCATCGATTGGAATATGAGAGACTTTCATGGGTATTCCACCTCTTTGGGAACCACCTACAATGCCTATTTGATTCTTGATGAGAAGAATGTCCTGGTGGATACGGTCAAAGTTCCCTTTTACTCTGAGATGTTAGGAAGGATTTCAGAGATAATCGATCCGTCAAAAATCGACCTCATTGTTTCAAACCATGTGGAGATGGACCACTCCAGTTCGCTTCCTCAGATGGTGGAACGAATTGGGAATCCTATGGTGATCACTTCTGAAAGGGGGCAGAAAGGTCTGGAGAAACATTACAGGAGACCAATGAATTTTAAAGTGGTCAAGACAGGAGATACCCTCTCCATTGGCCAAAGAACTCTCACCTTTGTAGAGGCTCCCATGCTTCACTGGCCGGACAGCATGTTCACCTATGTAAAGGAGGATCGAGTCCTGTTGCCCAATGATGCCTTTGGTCAGCATATTGCATCCTGCCAGAGATTTGAAGATGAATTGGGCGATGAGGTAATGAAGCATGCAGCAAAATATTTTGCAAACATCCTCTGGCCCTTGGCCCCCCTCATCCTTAAAAAAATAGACGAGGTGGTCAAGATGGGAATCCCCATTGACATGATTGCTCCCAGCCATGGCCTCATCTGGAGAAAAGACCCTGGCCGAATCATTCAGGCTTATCTTAACTGGAGCCAGGGAAAGGCTGGAGAGAAAATTCTTGTGGTTTATGACACCATGTGGGGAAGTACAGAAGCCCTGGCCCGGGCAGTGGTAAAGGGTTTAATGGAAGAGAGGGTGGAAGCCAGACTTCTCCATCTTCGATCCAATCATCGAAGTGATATCATCGAGGAGATGTTGGAAGCAAGGGGGATTCTGTTCGGTTCTCCCACTTTAAATAATGGGATATTCCCTACCCTGGGAGACTTTTTAACCTATATGAAAGGGTTAAAGCCCAAAGGAAAGGTGTTTGGCCTTTTTGGGTCGCATGGATGGGGGGGAGGGGCTTTGAGAGAGATGAGAAAGATTCTTGAACAGGAGAAATTTGAGGTTTGGGAGAAAGAACTCTCTGTTCAATATATTCCAGACTCAGAAGAGATAAAAAAGGCAGTCGAGTTTGGGAAGGAGTTTGCAAAGAAAGTTAAAGGAGCGTAGAGCAAAGGCCATCGGGTTTATCTCTGTTGAATTGTATTTGACAGAGGTTTGCCATTCAAGTTCCATGATGCCCTTTGGATGGGTGTAAGGGAATGAAAGAGTTCACCGACTCTAATCACTCAATCCTGACAGATCATTTTAGAAACCCACGGAATAGGGGAGAGATAGAGAATCCAGATGGCGTTGGGGAGGCTCAAAATCCTGTCTGCGGTGACACCATGAGGGTCTTTATCAAGGTGGAATCAGATCACATCACTGATGCCACATTTCTTACCTTTGGATGTAGCGCAGCGATTGCCTCTTCAAGCATCCTAACCGAGTTGATTAAGGGGAAGAGTATCGAAGAGGTTCTAAAGATTTCGAATCAAGTGATTGAAGAGGCCTTAGGGGGGCTACCCCCCACAAAGGCCCATGCCACAATACTTGCAGAAAAGGCCATCAAGGCGGCATTGGAGGATTATCAGAAAAAGGGTCACCCTAAGTAAATTAAAATGATTTCAAGTTATGGGGAGATTAATTTCAAGCTCTTTGAGACTTTGGGCACTTCGAAGTTTTCGAGATTGAAGGGATGATTGGAAGAGATCGTTGCTTTAAGTTATTAAAAAAACTTGTTCAGGAATCAACTGCGGATCAAACCGAGGCCCTTCTCCTGACGGAGGATTCTTCGCTTACCCGGTTTGCAAAATCTTCTATCCATCAGCATGTGGCTGAAAAGAATCTCACTTTAACCCTCAGGGTGGTGAAGGGGAAAAGGATTGCCGTTCTTACTTCGAATCGACTTGGCAGGGATTCTATAAGAGAATTATTAAGGAAAGCCCTCTTCCTGACAGAAGTTCAAAAACCCAATCAGGATTTTGTTTCTCTACCTCCTCCTCAACCTATTCCTGAGATCAAGACCTACTCTCATGAAATCAGGTCACTGACCCCAAATCGAAAGGCGAGATTGGTAAATGACCTCCTAAAAATTGTAAATGAGAATGGATATCAAGCTTCTGGAGCCTTTTCGAATGGAGAGGTTGAATTGGCCATCGTCAATTCTCTCGGAGTGGAAGCGTATCAGTCATTTTCTGACCTATTTTTCCGTTTGATTGTGGAGAATGGGAAGAGTTCTGGTTATGCAAGTTTAGTTGCCAGATCCCCCGATCCTTTGGATGTTGAATCTTTGGCCCGGGAGGCAATTGGAAGGGCATCGAAGAGAGAACCGATTCAGATTGAACCAGGAGAGTATGAGGTTGTCTTAGAACCTTATGCGGTAAGTGATCTTCTCTCTTTTCTTGGTTATTTAGGTTTTCATGCCTTGGCGCTCCAAGAAGGCAGGAGTTTCTTCTTGAACCGGTTCGGGGAGAAGATGGTGGATGAGAAGGTGACGGTTTATGATGACGGGCTTGACCCAGAAGGGTTACAAGTCCCTTTTGATTTCGAAGGCGTCCCTAAGAAGAGAGTGGTCTTTTTTGAAAGAGGGGTTGCCAAGGAAGTGACCTATGACTCCTTTACCGCAGGTAGGGAGGGGAAAGAGTCCACAGGTCATGGCTTGATTCCGCCGAATACCGAAGGCCCCATCCCCATCAATCTGTTTATGAAGGAAGGGGAATCTTCAATTAAAGAAATGATTCAATCGGTAAAAAAGGGAATCTATATCACCCGGTTTCATTATACCAATGTGGTTGAACCCATGAAGGCTGTCATTACAGGAATGACAAGGGATGGGACTTTTCTCATTGAAGAAGGAGAGATCAAAACCCCCCTTAAAAATCTTCGTTTTACTGAGTCGATCCTGAAAGCCTTCTCCAGGGTGAGTGCCATTTCGAAAGAGAGAAGGGTCTGTTCAGAAGGGACGATCTATTCCAGGCGATTCGTTACAGGGACAGTAGCCCCTGCTATCAAGGTGGATGGGTTTTACTTCTCTGGGGTTTCAACATTATAAATAAAAGTGACCAAAGTGAGCTAAAGTGATAAGTAACTAAAGTTTCTTAGAAATTCTTCATGAGGGTGCTTCACCCACGAAGGATGAAAATACCCCCCACCCAGCCCTCCCCCTCTGAGGGGGGAGGGTGAGCTTGCCTTCCGGTAGCCAGGGGAGGGGGTGATAAAGTTATTTTCTGAGCAATTAAGATATTAACTTTACTGTAGTTTAGCAAGAATTTATAATTCATTGAAATACAAGGCATTTAAAATCTCTACTCTGTCATTCCTGCGAAAGCAGGAATCCAGTAAAATCAATAAGTTCTGGATTCCTGCCTCCGCAGGAATGACAAAATTTGACAAACTACAATAACTTTAGGAATTTTAGGCACTACTTGAAAGATTGGTCATGAAAGAATTGATTCAAAACCTTCTTGATCTGGCCAAACTGAAAAGGGTAGAGTACGCCGATATTCGAATTGTTCGGCGTCAACAGGAAGAGATCGAAGTGAAGAATGGGAAGGTGGAGGCCTTCACCCATGATGAGGATTTTGGTTTTGGGATCAGGGTGCTGGCCTATGGGGCCTGGGGATTTGCCTGCAGTTTTCGAGTGAATAAGAGCGAGATGGAGGAGGTTTTTAGGAAGGCTCTGAGGATTGCCAAGGCAAGTTCAAAGGTAAGGAGAGGGGAGATCCTTTTTCAGAAGGGAGCTTCGCAGATGGGCCAATACAGAACCCCCTTCTCTATCGATCCTTTCCGGGTTTCGTCAGAAGAAAAGATAGCCCTTCTTCTTAAGTCGGAAGAGATCCTTCGTCGAAATCCAAAGGTTAAAATCTCAGAGGCCTTCATGGGATCTTATAAAACGGAGAAGATTTTTGGCTCGACCGAGGGGTCCTACATCGAACAGGAGATTGTCGCCTGCGGGGCAGGCCTATCCGCCACAGCCATTGAAGGCGGAGAGGTTCAGGTTCGTTCTTACCCTAATTCCTTCAGGGGGAATTTTTCAACCAGGGGCTATGAATGGATTGAAGGGCTCGGCCTCCCTGACCATGCCGAAAGAATCGCCATGGAGGCCGAACAATTGCTTTCTGCAAAACCCTGTCCATCAAAAATTACGACGGTCATTTTAGAGGGTTCACAATTGGCACTCCAGATTCATGAATCGATTGGACATCCCATTGAACTTGACCGAATCATGGGAACAGAGACCAGTTATGCGGGAACCAGTTTTATCAAACCTGAGATGGTGGGGACTTTTCAATATGGGTCGGAGATCGTCAATGTTGTAGCGGATGCGACTTATCCTGGAGGCTTGGGGACTTTCGGTTATGATGATGAAGGAATCCCTGCTCAAAGGGTTCCAATTATCTCCCAAGGGATTTTGGTCAACCTTTTAACCTCGAGAGAGACAGCCCCTCATTTAGGAAAAGAGAGTAATGGGACGATGAGAGCGGATGGTTGGAATCGAATTCCCCTCATTCGGATGACCAATATCAACCTTGAGCCTGGTGAATGGACATTAGAAGAGATGATCGCAGATACTGAGGAAGGGGTCTTTTTATCCACCAATCGAAGTTGGTCTATCGATGATAGGAGAATTAACTTCCAGTTTGGAACGGAGATTGGGTGGGAGATCAAGAACGGGAAATTGGGGGAGATGGTTAAGAATCCTACCTATACGGGGATTACGCCTCAGTTCTGGAACTCTTGTGATGCCATTGCTAATCAAGATCACTGGAGGATGTGGGGGACTCCAAACTGTGGTAAGGGAGAACCCGGGCAGGTAGCGCAGGTTGGTCACGGGGGTTCTCCAGCAAGGTTTAGAAACGTTCAAATAGGAGTCATGAAGTAAGGAATGAGATCAAATGTCAGAAAGTTTCTTTTAAGTTTGGAATTTAAACGCTGTTACTTCTCTTCTTTTTTAGGTACCTCTTTAGCATAGCCCTCCCGGAAACCCTCCACCACCTTTTCGGTCACCTTCTTAGTCGCCTCAAAGATCTTCTTTAACCCTTCCTTAAACAGGTCTTTTGCCTCTTTGAGTTCATCTTCGGAATTGGTCACGATTCTTCCCACCTCCTTTTATAAAATATTACCATGAAATGTAAGGGAAGCAAAGAGTAGAGTTAATACCCCAATTCCGATTTTGAACCAGAAATCCTTTTGCTGTCTGGTCATTGCAAGCGACTGGAAGGTAAAAGGCACGTGGCGATCCTACGAAGTCATTGCGAGCGAAGCGTGGCAATTTCCAATACACTCGAGGCTTATCCGCTTTGGTGGAAAAAAATGATATTACTTCAGTTCGCTCACAATGACAATTTCTAAATCGGGATTTCGGTTATAAATGAAGATTGACATAAGCCATGATAGAAAATAATTTGACAAAGGGGATGTTTTTTAATATCTTTTATTTAAACTTTGGGGATGTTAAAAAGGGTTAATTTCTTTCTCATATTCTTAAGATGAGAAGCAAATAATGGAACTGGCCCGAAATTTGCCTCACTCACTCACATTTCTTCCATTAGATATCAGTCTATCTTCATTTCTATTGACCTTTGTCTCCCCTCACACTCCCCCAATTTTGGAGGAGGGTGATAAAGGTGAGGGGGCATAACATAAAAAATTTTGAGGCAGAGAGATAGAAGCTGTCTGAACAATTTTTTATATAAGACATTTATTTTCCCCAAGATTTAAACAGGAAATAATGTTCACTCGAAGGTGACTGGGTGGGGGGCCTTCTGATCCTTCATGGGTGACACATCCTTCATAAAAATATATTCCGAAAAGAAGTATAAGATGGGAGTAATATTAATTTATCGAGAGTAAAGGAAACAACCACCATCCTCGTAGCAGAGCTGAGGGGTTTTTAGCAGGATAAAGGGAGGAATAACATGTTCCCGGATAGAAGATTAAAAAAAGTTTCTTGGTCTTTAATGATCGTCTTCTTACTTCTCAGCATGGGCATTGGAACCTTGGGATACCTTTATTATAAAAATCAGAAAGAGCAAATCAAAAAGCGCGTTAAACAGGAACTCTCTTCTATTGCCGATTTGAAAGTTGAACAAGTTTCAAACTGGCGGAAAGAAAGAATGAGAAATTCGACCATGCCCTCCCGAAGTCCTTTTGTGAGATTGGGGATAAAAGAGTTTCTTCAACATCCATCCGACCCCTTACGAAAGAAAAGGGTTCTCAATTTCATCAGCTCATTTAAAGAGGTTTATGATTTCCAAAGTATTTTCCTTCTGGACCGAAGAGGAAAAGTTTTACTATCGACTCCAGAAGGAAAGGGTTTAGATTGCCCCCATTTTAGAAAAATAGTTGATGAATCGGTTCGTAAAAATCAGATTGTTCTGACGGATCTCCATCGAGTTGAGAGTGATGGCCGTATTCACATCGGTGCTGTGACACCGATTAGAGATCCAGAAAATAACCAATCCACTCCGATTGCCGTCCTGGTTTTCGAAATAAACCCTCACCGATTTCTTTACCCCCAGATCCAGTCATGGCCTGTCTACAGTCAAACCTCTGAAACATTGTTATTTCGGCGTGAAGGAGAGGAGGTGGTTTATTTAAATGAGCTTCGTCACAGACAAAACACTGCTTTAAATCTTCGTTTTTCAATCCATGAAGAACAACTTCCAGCAGCAATGGCCATCCGGGGAAAGGAAGGGATTGTGGAAGGTCTGGATTACCGAGGGGTTCCTGTGATTGCCGTGATCAGGAGAATTCCGGATTCCCCCTGGTTTTTGATTGCCAAGGTGGATAAGGAGGAAATTTATGCTCCCATTCAAGACCGTGCGAAGGTAATTGGGATTCTGGTGGGAATTTTAATTATAGTATCTGGAGTTGTTCTTTCCCTTCTGTGGTATCAACAAAGGTCTCAATATTATAGAGAACAGATCGAAGCGGAGCTTAAACATCAGACTTTGGTTCAAAGATTTGACTACCTGAGTAGATATGCAAATGATATAATCCTGATGTTCGATCAGGATTTAAAGATTCTCGAAGCAAATGAGAGAGCTCTCTCCTCCTATGGGTATAGCCGTGAGGAGTTGATCGGGATGAATATAAGAAATTTGATTCCACGCGAATTGCAATCAACCCTTGATGCGCAGATAAAGCGGGTCGAGATGGAAAACGGTTTGATATATGAAACTGTCCATCAGCGGCGGGATGGAACAACATTTCCTGTGGAGATTAGTTCGCGGCTCATTGAAGTTCAAGGGAGAAAAGTCTATCAAAGCATTATTCGAGATATTTCAGAACGGAAACATTCTGAAAATCTATTAAGAGATAGCCAGGCTGAGCTTTCTGCAATTGTCGAAAATATCCCTGTTATTCTGATGATTCTGGATAAAGAAAGACGGGTTCGGGAAGTCAATGGCATGGCAGCCAAATTTGCCCGTCGTTCGGCTGAGGAGATGATGGGGCTCCGTGGAGGGGAGGCTTTGCGTTGCCTCCATTCTCTGGATGATCCAAAGGGATGTGGGTTTGGTCTTTTCTGCGAAACCTGCACGGTGCGAAATACCGTGCTGGAGACCTTTAACACAGGCAAAAGCCATCACCGACTTGAGGCGAAGCTTCCTTTCAATCTGAATGGACAATCGGAGGAGATCCATTTCCTCTTATCCACAGTACCTCTAACGATATCCAACGAGCCTATGGTTCTGGTCTGTATCGAGGATATCACTCCATTGAAGCGAGCAGAAGAGGCCCTGCGATCAGAAAAGACATGGTCTGAGCTGATTGTTAGTTCGGCGCCAAACATTATTGTTGGTTTAGGGGAAGGGTCAAAGATATTGATCTTTAATAACTTTGCCGAAAAGCTGACCGGCTACAAGGCAGAAGAAGTAATAGGAAAATCCTGGATAGAGATATTTATCCCTGAGAAGATGCGGGGGCAATTGTACAATGTTTGGGATGAGATTGTAAAGAATAAGTTGATCGAACACCATTTTGAAAACCCGATTTTGACCAAGTATGGGGAAGAGAAAATCATATCCTGGAGCAACACCGTTTTAACTTCAGAGGGACAATTCAGAATGGTTCTCTCCATCGGTGAGGACATCACCGAGCGCAAACAGGTAGAACAGGCGCTTCGGGCGAGTGAGGAACAGTATAGGATGGTGGTAGATAATGCCGGAGATGGGATCATCATTGCTCAGAATGGGTCAATCCTGTTTACCAATCGAAGGGCAACAGAAATTATGGGCTTTACCCAAGAAGAATTTCTAAATAAGCCATTTATCGAGTTCATCCATCCCGAGGATAGGCAGATGGTTTTGGATTATCATTTAAGGAGGCTTGTGGGTGAGAAGTTGCCTGAGGTTTATCAGTTTAGGGTTATTGATAAGGTAGGAAACGTCAAATGGGTTGAAATTAATGTTGTCTTAATCACCTATCAAGGAAAACCTGCCACTTTGAATTTTATAAGGGACCTCACGGAGCGGAAGCGGATGGAGGGGGAGATGGCTTCGCTTCAGTCACAGCTTCAGCAGGCTCAGAAGATGGAGGCGATTGGGAAGCTTGCAGGAGGGGTTGCGCATGATTTTAACAATCTTCTGAGTGTGATTAAGGGGACCTGTCAACTCTCGCTTTTAGATCTTCGGGAGGGGGATCCCCTTTATGGGAATCTTAAGGAGATAGAGAGGGCATCGGATAGGGCGGCGGATTTAACCCGACAGCTTCTGGCCTTTAGTCGTAAGCAGATAATGGAGATGAGGGTATTGGATTTGAATGATGTTATAAAGGGGTTTGAGAGGATGCTCAAGCGT
>FWPU01003150.1_pt1 | contig 37796 bp, 30 predicted proteins | sample 2228361 | NCBI WGS metagenome assembly FWPU01 (sample SAMEA103939777, study PRJEB20133) | metagenome | reverse complement strand
GGCGATATTTAAGGCCCGATCAACGACTTTCTCCAACTGCCAAAAGTTCCGCAATTCATAATCCCATTTGACATACTCCCGCGCCATCGCGGCTTGGTCAAAAGATTCCTGGGCCCAATGAATATGTAAGTTTCTACCTCCCGGCAATTCCCCTTCGGTAATGGGCGTTCGACCAGCTGTAAAAAGCATGGGTATATGCGCGCGGGCGGCATTCATTATTCCGGTCAGCGCATTAGATGTTCCTACATTGACATGCACCATAACCACTTGAGGTTCTCCCGTAACCATCGTATACCCATGGGCCATGCTTACCGCCGCAAATTCATGAGGAACTAAGATCGGTTGGGGAAATTCTTTCTTCTCCTTTCCCCTCCGGGCGAAGGCATCAATTAAGGGCGCAAAATCAGTACCGGCATTGCCAAAGAAATATTTAATCCCTCGATCCTGGAGAAGCTCCAGATAAGCTTGCGCCGTATTTTCTATAGCTATCTTTTGCGGCATCATCATTGAATACTCCTTAGCTCTTTTTCTTCATTTCAATCTTTCAATAATTCCCTGGCAATTATCATTCTTTGGACTTCTGAGGTTCCTTCGAAGATGCGGGTGAGACGGATGTCACGATAGATTCTTTCAATCGGTGATTCTTTCATATAACCCATGCCGCCGTGGATTTGCAAAGCATAATCAGCAGCGCGGTTAGCCATCTCCGTGCAAAAAACTTTACACATGGCCGCCTGTTTGAGCACCCTTTGTCTCTGATCGCGACACCAGGCCGTGTGGTACACCATCTGGCGGCCTGCGTAAATCGATATGGCCATATCAGCCAGCATCCACTGGATAGCTTGATTTACCGCAATAGGTTTACCAAACTGTACTCTCTGCTTAGCATGAGCAATACTAAGTTCCAGGACATGCTCCGCCGTGCCCACGCAAGTTGCAGAAATGGTAATTCTTCCTTTCTCCAATACTTTCATAGCTGTTACAAAACCTTTGCCTTCTTCTCCGCCAATGATATTCTCGCCGGGCACTTGGCAATCTTCAAATACTAATTCCGAGGTGTTGTTGCCGTGGATGCCCATCTTTCGATCTATCTTCCCGACAGAAAAACCCGGAAAAGTCTTTTCCACAATAAAAGCTGTTACTCCTTTCGTCCCCTTCTCCTTGTCCGTTACCGCCATTACGGTGACTACATTGGCAATATCGCCATTAGTGATAAAATGCTTGAGACCATTAAGAAGGTAAACATCCCCGCGGCGTACGGCTTTGGTTTGAATATTAGCGGCATCAGAGCCAGCGTTCGGCTCAGTCAAGGCGAAAGCAGCAGTCCATTCCCCGCTGGCGATGCGGGGGAGGTATTTTTCCTTCTGCTCCGGTGTGCCATCTATTAAAATCCCTTGGGAACCAATTCCATTATTCGTGCCAAAGCGGGAACGAAAGCAGGCATTGATCTTGCCAAATTCCTCGTTAATGACACACTCTCCTAACGTATTCAACCCCATGCCCCCATATTCTTCAGGAATAGAAACTCCAAAAAGGCCCAAGTCCCGCATTTTTTGCACAACCTCTTCTGGAATTCTCTCCTCTTCCTCCACTTTTTGAGAAATAGGTTCCAATTCTGTTTTGATAAACCGTTTTACTGTATCCCGGATAAGGCGCAAATTTTCGGGGAGTTCAAAATCCATCTTTCTTCTCCTTCTATTTATTATTTGATTTATAAAATGCTGACATTTTGGATGTGCATCATAGCATAAAGGTCAAAATGGTTCAAGAAAACAAATACCCTCTTGCCTAAATATGGCTAAACATTAATTGCCAAACGATCTCGCCGGCCAGAGGAATTGGGGTGAGGGAATTTAGAAAAAATTTTCTATTAATCAGAATCAAGATCTGAAGTCTGCTATCTGGTGAGCAATATGGTAGGCCTGAGAAAAAATTGCTTTAGCTTTCTGCTTATCTTGGTGATTCCAATAACTACCTATTTCTATTAAGAATTTTATTCTTAGGTTTTTTTCCTCTATCTTTAAAGCCTCGCTAATGGCTTTTTCGGAAATGCTCTCCATCTCTTCTCGGGGCAAATAATTTTTGTCCCGCAGAATCCGGAGCAAAATTTTAACGCGCTCTTCAAGACTCCCTATCTGCCGCCAAATCTCCCACCCTTTCTGGCCCTGGCTTAAAATCCAAATTTCCGCGACCTCTCCCGGCCACCGCGAATTATCTATCCCTTTAGCCCACTGGGTCGCCTTCTCTAAAAGTCTTATATTTTCAGCCCACTCTTTAGCCATTAAAATTTCTGCTCCCCTTAGAATAATCTGAGCTCGCTCATGCAAATTCTCGGTTTCTTGAGCAATTTGACGAGCCCGATGTGGCTGCCACTCTACCAGAGTCAGCAAAATCTCTCTCCGCCTCGCGGGAAATTCAGAAAGAAGCTTCTGCAAAACTCTTTGGGCAAGATCTTGATTTAGATTATAAATTTCTTTGGCTACCTGGTGGCTTCGCCTAAAGCGCTCATCTTCTTCTTTGATCTTTTCCGCTACTCGCCAAGCCTGATCTAAGACGCTTCCGGCCTTCGTTCTATTCCATCTGCGCAACTGGCTTCCGATCTTATAGAGCGCAAAAGAATACGCTTCCTGGTCTAAAGCTGAAATTTTTTCGGCTATAGCCAAGGCCTTTTCCTCATCAATCTGGGACAAACTAATGGCGAAGAAAGCTAAAAGACGCGCCTTTAATTTAGCTTTTTTTATTGGAAGAGCTTTGGCCACGGCCTTTTCTTGATTGGCCGGCCAGTCTTGCAGAGCCGCTAATTCCAGCCTCAGAGATTCAGTTGAGGCCTGCTCCATTTTTTTCATCCTTAAAAGCGCGCCTATCTTATCATATAAATCCAGAGCTGAAGATATATCGTTTATTTCCTCAATCATCTGCCAGGCAACCTCCACATCCGCAATTTGGCCGCCTTTGATTAAAGCCTTAGCTAATTCCAGCAGCAGGAAGTCCTGCTCCCCTCGCGACGGAACTTGGCCAATTAATTTCCGTAGACCCTTCTTATCTAACGTCGCCCCCTCTCTGACCAGTTCTGCCATTACCTTTGAGCTGGCGCTTACTTTCCTGGCTTCCTCCCAGGTGTGCTCAAAATAAGGCCAGGCTTCTTCTGGTTTCCCTTTTTTGAGCAAACGAATAATTTCCATATGAGCTTGAATTTTTTCGGCAGGGAACTCTGCCGGCCAATCCTTTAATAGCTCCTGCACCTTCTTAATATCTAACTTGCCCCATAGGCGCATCTCCTCCAAAATTTTTTGGGCGCTATATTTTTCCTCGTCCAGCCTGGCTAAAAGTCTCTTTGATCTCTGCTCATCTATATCTTTCCAGCTCGCCGCTAAGGAGGCAAGGATTTCTGCCCTTTGGGGAGGATTAGAAATTTCACTTAAAATTTTCTCGGCTTCCTCAAGGCAGGCCACCTTCCCCTTAATCTCCAACCGCCCCCATCTTTCGCTTAGCTCACGCAGGATAAGCCATCTTTGGTAGGGCGAGGAAAGCTCCTGGGCTAATCGCCGTACTTCTCTATAAAGATCCCGAAGCAATTCTCTTTGCTCAGGTACTAAATCTTTAAGCAACTCCAGGATTAGAGGGTAGCGCAATTCTTCAGCGCCAATATCTTGAACCAATTGCCAGCCTTGTCTTCTACCGTCTTTGGCCGCAGTCCGCCAAATTTTCGGTTTAATCTGCTCTAAGATATAAGGATCTTTTAATTCTTGTAAATATTTGAACGCCTCTTTTTCCTCAGTAAGAAATAAATCTTCCCATACCCAGGCATATAACTTCCGCCTGCCTAATTCATCCGTAATCGCTTGCGCTTCTTCTATTGCTTGGAGTAAGTATTTTACTTTTACCGTCCCCGAGCTATGGCGCGCTAAATACAAAAGGGCATAAACTCGACTCTCGGCCAACTCCGGCGGAATCCTTTTTAGCCACTCTTCGGCTTTTACTCTATTTACCTTAGCCCAGTTTTTGATCATCTCTTGGGCAGCCCAGCTTTGAAGCTGTGGGTCTGGCAATTCCTTTATCTTTTTCCAGGTTATCTCAGCCAACCTCTCTCCTTCTTGCGGACTAGTCGACCCTGCCCAACCTGCTAGGCGCATCAAAGCCTGAACTCTGCGCCAGGAATCTTTGATGAAAAATATCTCCTGCTCGGCCTTTGGCCAAAGAAGTAAGGTCGCATCCTTATCGCTATAAGTTCGAGCCAAGCGACCTAAGCTCAGGGCTCGCCCAAAAGGATCTTTAATCCGGCTGATCAATTTTAAAGCTTCTTCCTTTTCTATAGCGCTCCAAATCTCGGCCAGAGCTTTAAGTTCTCGATCCCGCAGATCTCCTTCGGGCCAATGGAAAACCTCCTCCGTAACGTCCTTTAAAAATTGACTTCCTTCTTTAGGATCCACCGCGAGCCATTCTTCAGCTACCAGACGAGAAAGAAAGATACTTCCTTGAAGGCGAGTTAGCTCCCCCCGCAACTCACTTAAAGAGGCGGTATTTATCTTCTCCAGGGGAAGAGAGGAAGAGTAGCCTTCCAAGAAAGAGGTAATCTCTTTATTTCCCTCTTTGGTCCTGGTGGCTATTTCCTGAGCTAACTTCCAGGTTTGCTTAGCCGCCGCCGGATCTATTGGAGCGTACTCCTTAGCCAAGGCAATTAAGAGAAGGATTCTTTGGTAAGTATCTTCTAACTCTTTCCCTTTCTTTTGGGCCAACGCTAAAGCTTGGTTTAATTGTTCCTGGACTTTTTTTTGGGGTGCTTCTCCTAATTTGGTTGAGCAACTAATTAATCCCCAATTTATTATTAGGAAAATGGTCAGGGCCAAAATTTTTTCCCAACGAGAAACTTTCCGGAGAGCTATCAAAAAGATAAAGAAAAAAAACAAAAAGATTAGGCTGCCCAGTCCGATGAGCCAGCGCTTCTCCCTTTCTTCGCGCATCTGCCCAATTTGTTCATAAATCTTTTGCAGAGATAAACGCAGGGTCGAAGTAGCTTTCGCTAATTCCCGCAGTGAATCTATTCTTTGCTGCTTTAGTATTTCAAATTCTCTTCCGCTTTGATTAATTTTCTTCTTTAGCCCTTGGACTGCCGCCCTATCTTTTTCTTCGGCGTAAAGAAGGGAGGCATATTTTTGCAGGCGGCTCTCGGTCAAAAATAACTCTTCGGCTACCGTTCGCCTCCCCGGGCAAGGATCTAACTTGGCCTGATAAACAGATAGATCCGCAACTAAGCTCTCTATAGAACCGGTAAAATTTTGACGCATGAACCTCTGCGCATGGCATTCTTGACATATCTTTTCTCCGGCCCAAACTGGAAAGAACCAGAAGGAACTCCCCAGAAGAAAAGTTAGACTAAAAAAGAGTTTAATCAACTTCCTCATATTTTGTATTCTTTCTCCCAGGCCAAAGGCTTTTTATTCTTTCCCAGAAGATCCGGCGCTTTAGGTAATGAATCCCGCGCGTGGGGCTAATGTGTTTGGGGCATACTTCCGTGCAGTTAAATTCCATATGGCAGCGGTAAATCCCTTCTTCTCCGGCTATTTGGGTTAATTTTTTTCCCGACCAATTGCGCGAGTCAGCGATGAGGCAAAAAGCTCGATTCAAATTCATGGGTCCCAGATAATGGGGAGCCCAGTACATCATCGTGCAAGCAGAAACGCAGGAACCACATGCTATGCATTCCGTATGCAAGCCAATTAATCTTCTCTCCCGCGCCTCCGGTTTAATCCGGGCGGGCTCGGTCATCGGCGTCTTGGGAATAAAATAAGGCTCTATCTCTCTGAGCCTTTTGATCAAAGACTTGAGATCGACGATCAAATCTTTTACCACCGGGATGTGTTTCAAAGGACGGAGGGTGATCACCCTGGATCCTACATCTTTCAGGAGAGTTTTGCAGGCCAAGCCCTCTTTCCCATTAATAACTAAGGCGCAGGACCCGCACATGGCTAAGCGGCAGGAATAGCGGAAAGAAAGCGTTTTATCTAAAGTCTGTTGGATTTTAAAGAGGGCATCTAAAACAGTTGTCTTCTCGGCGTCGCCAAAATCGAGAGTATACTCCTGCTCATATGGAGCAGAGTCTTTTTGTGGATCAAATCGAAATATTATGAATTTATAAATCATCTTAAACCCACAACAATATTTTTACCCGCCCAAGGGCAAACGGCTCCAGATCCAGACCAAGAAAAATAAGCCTAATAACAACAAGACGATGAAGAGAAACTTTTGCGTCTTTACATTAGCGCCTAAATCTATAATCATTACTCTAATGCCCAAGGATGCATGCATAACTAATCCTAAGAGCAATAAAAATTGGATTGGGCGACGGTAAGGCAAAAGGAAATGCAGAGTTAAGAATATAATTATAAGTAGGGCAGAAATCCTCTGCAGGAGCCATGCCCACATCCCTAAAAAGGTACTCCGCCAAACTTGGAGATCTTTAGCATCTCTCTTTAAGCTTAACTCATTTACTTCCTGCCGCATAACCTCCTCAGCTTTTTTATTATCTTTTTCGGTCATGGAGGCCTTTCTTTATAATAGGCCAGTCTTTTTATTCCCAGCCAATACCTTCGGGCTTTAGGCGATTAAAAATCACCGGCCGCTTGTAAATCTTTACTTCTTCACCCACGCGTTTAATAAAAATATTTTGCAAATATTCTTTATTGTTTTTTTCCGGAAAGTCGCCACGGAAATGAGCTCCCCTGGACTCTTTTCTTTCCAGGGCCGAGAGTCCAACGATTTCAGAGACATCAAGGAGATTGCGCATATTTAACCAGTCCTGCCATATAACGTTATAAGCTTTGCCGCGGGGAACGCTGATCCTTTCTATTTTTTCTTGCAGTTCTTTGATAATCTGCAGGCCCTTGCGCAGACCCTCCTCATCCCGAATAATACCTAAATTATCCCAGTTACTCAGCCGCATTTCTTCCCGCAAGGGGTAAAGATCAAGACCTTCCCGTCCTAAAGGAGCCTCTACCTTTTTAATAATTTCTAAGACAGCTAGTCCATCAAAAGGAACGAGTTCTCGCCCGATTACTTCTTCCGCCATAACATCGCCGGCGATGCCGCCATAAACTGTAGAATCAGCAATTCCATTTCCACCTAACCTATTAGCTCCATGGACACCCCCGGCATCTTCGCCTGCGGCGTAGAGACCTTCAAGGTTGGTTTGACAGCGGAGATTAATCGCTGCCCCGCCCATAAAGAAGTGCGCCGTGGGCGAGACCTCTACTCTTTCATGGGCTAAATCAAATCCATAATCACGACAGCGTTCCACCATTCCGGGGAAATTCTTCAAGACAAATTCTGGTCCCATGACTAAAGCATCCAAGAAGACTCCGCCATTGGGAGTTCCTCTCCCTGCTTTTATCTCCAGATAGCTGCTGCGCGAAACAACATCGCGGGTTGCTCTTTCTTTAACTTGAGGAGCATACCTTTCCATAAATCTTTCTCCCAAGGCATTGAATAACTGCGCGCCAGCTCCACGCAATCCTTCTTCTAAGAGAGTCCCCGAGGTATTCGAACCTTTGACAATTAATCCCGTTGGATGAAATTGCACCATCTCCATATCGATCATCTCTACCCCAGCCCGATAACAGATCGCTAGGCCGTCAGCTGACTTATCCAAAGAAGGGGCAAACAATTTATACATCGTTGGCCCCCCGCCTGTACAAACCAAGGTAACTCGGGCATGGGCAACTAAGAATTCCCCTTTGCTTATGTCCAAAAGAAGGGCCCCCACGACCTTAGTGCCCTCAGTGTTAAAAATTAAGTCAATAGCTCGGTGTTCTTCCAGGTAAGATATTTCCTGACGAAATATCTGTTCTGTTAGTCGGGAAACAATCTCAATTCCAGTGAGGTCTCCTTTATGCACGGTCCGGTCAAAGCTCTGCCCAGCAAAAGGCTTTTGGTGAATCGTTCCATCTGGGTTCCGATCAAAAAAGCAACCATATTTCGTCTCCAACTCTTTGACCCTTGCCGGAGCTACGGTTACTAATTGCCAGGCCAAATCTTGATTATTGATAAATTGTCCCCCTTTAAGGGTGTCAATAAAATGCTTCTCAAAGGAATCGGCGGGATTCAAGACCACATTATATCCCCCCTGAACCATCCGCGAACATCCACCTTTGCCTATGATCGCTTTGGTTACCAAAAGAATTTTAATCTTCTTCCCCGCCTCCGCGGCATGTAACGCTGCACAAAGCCCTGCTCCTCCGGCTCCTAAAATGAGCACGTCCGTGGTTACGACCGGTATGGGGAAATGATTCATCTTTCCTCCTTTTTGGCTAACCAAACCCTCTCCTCTAATTCCCGGAATAACTCCAGAGGCATAACTTGTCCCTCCTGCTTCGACCGGTGAAGAGAGAGCAGATAAGCACTCAAGGCCTCCAGGTCGGCCAGGGGTAAGTCATAGCGAGGCATGGTAGTTCCTGGCTGAAATAGACTCGCATTCCAAATAAATTTCTGGATCCATTCAGGGCGGCGCTTTCTTTCGCCCACCACGAGCATATCCGGACCTTCCCTTCTTCCGTATCGGCCATTTATCTGATGGCAGAAAGCACAGTTTCTCTCGGCATAGATTCGGGCTCCCCGAATCTCGGCTATGGTTTGCGGCGCAGAAGGAAGCACTACCATCTCTGAACCCTTGCTTCCGTCTATTCCTAAAAAAGAAAAATAACCTAAAGTGACCAGGAAAGCTGAGCTCAAAGCCAAGGATATAGGCCTTTGGAGAATTCTTCTTTCGGAGTTTCGGTCAAGGTAAGGTAGGAAAAAAATAATAGAAATAACTCCCCAAAAAAGGAGGAAAGAGAAGAAAGGATAAGAAGACTGGATAAAGGGCATGATCTCTGAAAAGCCCAGAAAAAACCAAGGATATGGGAAATGGCGAGGAGTCAATAGAGGTTGAGCAGGCTCTTTCAGTTCATCTACAAACCAAGGTGGCCCCCAGGTAATAAAGTAGCAGAGTAATCCCCAGAGGACAAAGACTATTCCCAGATTCCACCCGCTTAATATTCCACCCGGAGATACTTTGGCCTCTTTCCCTTTTTTCCAAAAAAGGAGGAAAGCTATGGCCGCTGCTAACCCTATATGCAGACTGAAGAAGCGACTCAAAGCGGCTCCTCCTAATTCTTGGCCCCCCCTTAAAAAATTGACTAAATAATTTCCCACCACGGGGATAGTTGCTAAATTAGCTAAGCTGCTCGCCGTGCTCCAAAATGATTCTTGAGAAAGGGGAAGAAAAGACCCGGTGAAATAGCCGAAAATTAAGCAAAAGAGGAGAGTTACTTTTAGCACCCAATATTGGGGGAGGAAACTCTTGTAAGCCCCTGTATAAAAAACCTTTCCCAGTTCAAATAATACTGAAAATATGAGGAAACCGGCACTAACCCCGTGCAAGCGGCGAGCTAACCAACCAAAAGGAATCTGCTCTTCTATAAGGCGAACAGATGAAAAAGCCTGGGTAAAAGCTGGTCCATAGTAGACTAAGAGAAACACACCCGAGACAAGACAAAGGATAAAAAGAGGCCTGATCAAATAAGTCCACATCCAAATTGGCTTTTCTCTTCCGTTTATTTCTGATAGAGCTTCGCTCATGTTAATTTCACCAGTACTTGATCACCTTTAACTTCCACCAGCCACCTCTCTAAAGGAGCGGGGGGAGGACCACTTATTACTCTGCCTTCAGCATCAAAGTAGCCATCATGGCAAGGGCAATAAAATTCTTTTTTCTCCGGCTGCCAAATTACTAAGCAAGCCATATGGGTGCATACTAAAGAAAAGGCTTTTAAATTACCCTCTTCATCATGAATTAAAACTCCTGGAGTATTCCTCACCTTTAAAGGAAGGCTCTGCCCTGCCGGAATTTCTTTCAGGGGAATCTCTATTTCCCTGGGGCCACTTGCTTCCGGAGTCAAGAATCTAGATGCGGAATAGAAAATGCTCCCCAGGCCAAGGGCACTTAAGAATCCTAATAATCCTTGCAATAATTTTCTTCGCCCAGCAAAAAACTCTTGAGGGAAAACACTGGCCCTCGTCTCGATATTTTTCTGCTTATCTCCCATCTCTTTCCCTACTTCCCCAAAGAATAAGCGCTTCAGCTAATTTTATTTCTTTGCCCCCAACATATCGGTGACATTTTTGACAGCCCGTTTGGGGATTATGGCAGAGAATACACTCCTTCTCTGAAAAATCTCTTAAATTTATAGCCCGGCCATGGACTACTCTCCATTTCTCTGCGGGAACATGGTATTCAGGAACCGCTGCGCCGGCCGGCACTTCTATTTGCAGGGGACCTGGGTTGCGGATTTCGGGCTTAGAAACTTTTTCGCACCCCAGGATCATGGCCCAATTTGCTATTCCAATTAATAAAAGTCCTAAATATCTCCAAGCTTTCTTCTTGGCCCGGGGGCCTATCATTCCTAAAATCTTACCCATTAATTAGTTCTTTCTTTACCCTTTTAAAACCAAAGCTCTTCCTAAGAGATCATGCACTCCCCCCACTTCGCAATTGACCTGGTGATGTTTCATTACTTCGGGTAGATTGGCTTTGCAGATAGCGCAGATAGTGGCTAAGTAATTAGCTCCTGTTCTTCGACACGCCTCCGCTCTCGGTTTTCCCCCAGCCAGGCGAATCTCCATAATTTCATCAGCCAAAAGTCCACCGCCTGCACCACAACAAAAGGTTTTCTCGCGGACAGTCTCGGGAGGCATCTCCGCAAATTGGTTACAAGTGGCCTTGATTATTTGGCGGGGCGGCTCGAAATAACCCGCCGCTCGGGCTACATTGCAGGGATCATGATAAGTCACTAAATACTGATCATTGGCTGTTTTATCGATTTTAAAAGCTTTCTTGCTGATTAACTCCCAGGTGAGATCGCAAATATGGGCCGGATAAGGAATCTCTAAAAAATCCATTGATCCGCTTAAAGTTGTCGTGAAGGCTAAACCAGCCCTCCAAGCGTGCCCTCACTCCCCCCAGTAAATTCTTTTGACTTTTAATTGTCGCGCCGCTTCCAAGATGCGATTATTAACCTTCTTCAAATTAAAATAATTTAAAAAGAGGCCAAAGTTTCCGCCTTCATTACAATAGGTGCTGGTTGTCCATGAAATTCCCGCAGCATGAAACATCTTGGCGTAGCCGATCATCGTGTTCGTATTTACAAAGTTATCTGCCGAAGGGGGGACCAAGAGGACTTCGGCACCCACCTGGTCTACAGGGAATTTTATATCAACCCCTTCAATCTCTTTGAGATCTTCTTCCAAGAAGGCACAGTTATCCTTCCAGGCTGCGGGCCAAATCCCTAAGTTATTGCCGGTATCATAGACTTTGGCGACGACTTCGGTAACATATTTGGTAGCCATGCCGGCCGCGGCCATTATTTCGCGCGCGGCGATGGTGATCTCTGCCGTATCAATTCCATAGGGACAAAATACCGCACAGCGCCGGCACTCGCTACACTGATAAAAGTAGGTATACCAATTGGCCAGCAGGGATTCGCTTAGCTCTTCGGCTTCGTTTAAGCTGCCCCAGACTTTACCGCCCAAAGTAAAGTATTTCTTATAGACCCGGCGCAGAAGATCGGCCCGCGCCACTGGCATATTCTTTGGGTCACCCGTCCCCAAGAAGAATTGGCACTTATCGGCACATGCCCCGCACTTGACACATATATCTAAAAAGAGGCGCACCGAGCGATACTTATCCAAAACCTCGGCCATCTTCTTTAAGATAGCTTCTTTCCAGTTTTTTATCACCCCCGGGGGAAGGTCAATTTTAGCCATATCTTTTTCTTTGGCCGGGTGGCATTTTTGGCTCCGCGTAGCTCCTATTTTTAATGCGGGGATAGGAATTATTCTACTCATCGTCTCTCCCCTCTCTTAAAATTTGTTGGTACTTTTCGGGAGACCATAGATTTAGGGAATTATAGCCCACAGGGAAATCCCAGGGATTACGAAATGGCTTCTCAAAATTAGCACGCTGGTTATGCGTGGGGCTCAAAAAAATTCCTCCTCCGTGCATTAGTTTGCTAAAGGGAAAATAGATAATGAGCACGGAAACCAGCAGAAAATGAAGGGTGAAGAGCCAAGGAGCCCGAAAAGGTACTGGCTGGCCAAAGATGATGCCCAAGATCATTGCTTTCACATCCACTATATAAGTGGCGAAATATTTGGAGAGAAGCAGACCACTTAGAGATATAGCGAGCAATAAGAAAAGGGCAAAGTAATCTCCCGCAATAGAAATGTAAAGCCCTCTTTCATTTATTAGCCGGCGGATTAATAAACCAGCTAAGGGAAGGGGCAAGAAATATCCGGCATAGAGGCCGGAAGTCTGCACAGCTTCTATCCAGGTGGGCACTGGGTAAAAGAAATATCTTAAGTGTCTGAGAATCACCAGCAGCAGGAGTAGATGAAATGACCAGCTTAAAATCCAAAGCAGGCGGTCTGCCTGAAAGAGTTGGGGAAATAACAGAATATCCGCGGCTAATCTCTTTACTACTCCATGCCGAGTTTTCGGTGCTGGCGTCAAGACAACCCGCAAAGGCACAGGAGTCTTCAGCCAAACCCAGAATCTATAAATCATTCCCCCCAAGAAAAGGGCACTGCTCAAATAGGCAACTATGGGAAAGAAAAGCTTTGTCTCCATGACAAGTTAGCTTGAGGTTCAGATAGTTACCCCTAATTTTTTATATATCTCCGGGAGCTTCTTCTCAGCTTGCGCTTTTACTTCAAAATAAAGGTGGTTTCCATGAGCATCCATGGCCACGATAAGCGGCCCGAAATTTTGAACTCTAAACTGGTAAAGGGCTTCGGGATGCAGCTCTTCAAAATAGACCTTTTCCACTTCGACGATTTGTTTTGTTTCTAGGGCGGCTGCTCCGCCGACAATAGCTAAATAGCAACCTCCGTGTTTTTGCATCGCTGCTAGGCTGGCTTGGTATTGTCCCCCTTTGCCAATAATGGCCCGGACCCCGTACTTTTCCATTAGCCCGGGAGTAAAGCGGTCCATGCGACCACTGGTGGTTGTTCCCACGCATATCTTCTCCCAGCGATCTCCTACTTTGCGTAGACTGGGGGCCGTATGGAGGCAGACTGCTCCTTGCAGCGAAACCGGCGGCTCGTGGTGGCGATCAAAAATATGGATTAAAGTTAGATCGCGCAAGCCAAAAATTGGGCCATTGAGGATAACCGTATCCCGCACTCTAAGTTTCCGGACAACATCTTCATTCAAGGGCGTGGTCAGCGTGTAAGTAGCCATGAACTCCTCCTTTCAAAATCCATATTCAACCCGTCCAGCGGGAAAGATCTTTGCTCGGGCCCGACGCGCTGGCCAACATTGGGTATTTACGGCTACTGGATTCTGGGTGATATGCGTATATGCCCATTCAATGTGCACCGCCAAAGTGGAGACGGATCCACCCAAGCCCATGGGGCCTAATCCCAAAGAGTTAATGGCCCCACATAGTTCATCCTCCATTTGAGCAAAGAAAGGATCATGATTATGGGAACCAACAGGACGGGCAATAGCTTCTTTTGCTAATTTGCTTACCAAATCGGCCGTTCCTCCGATGCCTACGCCAATGACTCCTGGAGGGCAAGGATTAGAACCCGAGCTAAGCACCGTATCAATGACAAACTTTTTAATCGCTCCTACGCCATCTGCCGGAGTAAACATCTTCATGGCGCTCATGTTCTCTGAACCCGAGCCTTTGGGAATCATGAGGATGTCCAAGAAGTCATTTTCCGCGACGAAATCCCAATAGATAATCGGTAATCCTTCGCCCACACTGGTTTGGGGGTTGATTCTACTAATGGGGTGAGTTGAACTGCCGCGAAAAGGGTGTTCCAAGGTAGCCCGTTTAGCTCCTTCTTTTAAAGCCTGAGCAATTTGGGCCCCATCTAACAAAAATTTAGACCCAATTTTTACCAGATAAATAGGTAAGCCAGTATCCTGGCAAATGAGCATATTTTCTTTATCGGCCACTTCCACATTGTTCAGGATCGTTTTTAAAATCTCTTTGCCCGTGGGGTTTGTCTCTCGCTCATAGGCCTTCTGCAAAGCTTCCCGCACGTCGGGAGGCAAAATTTTTAAAGCGCGAATGTATAATTCTTTGGCCGCTTCTTCGATAATTTTGTAGTTAAATCCGGCCATGCTTTTTCCTCCTTTTCCTCTGAGGTTGGCTCTTTTTTATTTATAAAAAGATTGATGTTTTCCATTACTCCTTGGCGTACGTGGCGAATATGTTCTTGCATAGCTTCCTCAGCTTCTGCTGGATCTTTCCTCTTGAGGGCAGCTACGATGCGTTTATGTTCTTCTAAGGAGTTCTTCATCCTTCCTGAAAGCCCAATGGTGGTCAACCTATATAGACGGATAAAGTCATGCAAGGTGGCAATGAGACTGATTAAGCGGCGAGCTTCAGAAAGGGCAACGATAGTTTGGTGAAATTTAAAATCTTCTCGGGCATAACGTTTAATCTCTTTTTCCTCAAAGGGCTCCTGGAATCCCTTAAGGCAACTCTCCAATTTTTCCAGGTCTTTTGCTGTAATTTTGCCGGCAGCCAGATAGGCCGCCAACCCTTCTAATTTTTCTCTGATGAGAAATAATTCTTCTACATCCTTCTCCGAGAACTCAACCACAAAGGCGCCTCTTTGCGGATAAATATTTACTAACCCTTCTTTAGCTAAACGGTTTAAAGCTTCTCTGATTGGGGTGCGGCTTATGCCCAAAGCTTGGGCCAGCTCTCCTTCATTTATCTTTTCTCCAGGCAAAAAGCGCCTTTCTAAAATAAGCTTCTTTAACTCTTGGTAGGCTTGATTGCCTAGGGAAAAATTTAAAGTAACCGTCTTCAACATAAGGTCCGCGCTCAAATTATTTTGTATAATTTATACATTATTCAATATACTTTGTCAACAAAATTGTGCTCTTGGTCATTTAAACTTCAAAAGGGAATGCTTTAGATTGATCTCTAAGAAAGCCCTTACCGAAGGTTCCGAAGAGATCAAGCGGGGATTAAGAGATAAAAACTAATCAGCCCTGATTCTGATAAAAACGAATTGCCCAGGCCTATTGCCGATTTTTTTCGCTTAAGAGCTGATTTTGGTTCTTAAAATGGAAGGAATTTTTATTATCTTCCCTTCTCGATCAACAAAAGCATGGAGAGTTCTTCCTTGCACTAATTCCTTTTCATCTTGCTTACGGTTTATTCTATAAAGAAATTGAATACTGGCCCTTTTGATAAAGTCTACGCTGGTCTCGATAATTAAAAGGTCATCATACTTGGCCGAGTCTAAATACTTGCAGAACACTTCGGCTACGGGCAAATAAATGCCCTGAGCTTCCATTTCTTTATAGGAAATGCCTAAATGGCGCATATACTCTGTCCGGCCCATCTCAAACCAGCGCAAATAATGGGCATAATAAACTATACCCATGGCATCGGTTTCGGCATAGGTTACGCGCGTCTCTATCTGGTGACTGGAAAATCCCATTCTGCTCCACCCCCAATTTACTTATTCTGTTTAGCTCCGCAAAAATTTCTCCATTAACTCATGCCCCTCTTTTATAAAGAGCCCTGTTTGGCGGGCGGCAAATTCATCAAAGGCTAAATTTGATATCGGTTTTTTTTCTCTATCCTGGGCATCAAAGATGACAAACGGGACGGGTCCGATCGCATGGGTGCGCAAGGCAATGGGAGTCAGGTGATCGGGCAAGACCAAAAGGCGAAAATCTTTAAAATCCTGTAAGCCTTGCCAAATCGGTCCTACTATCTTTTGGTCAAAATCTTCTATGGCTTGTATCTTTTCTTTAAGATTTCCGTTATGGGAAGCTTCATCTGGAGCTTCTACATGAACATAAACAAAATCTTTATGGGCAAGTTCGGATAGAGCATAAGCCGCTTTGCCCGCATAATTAGTATCTAAATATCCCGTCGCCCCGGGAACATTAATTATCTCTAACCCAGCATAAAAGCCAATCCCTTTCACCAGATCCACAGCGGAGATAATCGACCCGGTCAAATGGAATCTCTGGGTCAACGGAGGTAAAGCAGGTGCTTGCCCCTGCCCCCAAAGCCAGATCGCGTTGGCCTCTTTTTTACCCGCCTGCCATCTTTGCCAGTTAAGCTGATGAGTGGACAAAAATCTCCTTGCCTCCTGCATCAACTGGCGGATCTCTTCTTCCCCTTCTCCCCGGGGTAAATAATTAGCTATTTCTTTATCGATAATATCGTGCGGCGGCGTGGTTTGCAGACGCAGACTCTTTTTCCCATTACGCCACACCAGAAGATGCCGATAACTTACTCCTGGATAAAATTGCCAAGTATGGTTGCCCAGCACCCGACCAAGCTCTAAAATTAATTCACGCGCTTCAGCCGTGGAGATATGGCCGGCGCTAAAGTCATCCATGAACTCTTTTCCCCCTTCTTGGCGCAAAGTAACTAAATTGCAACGAAAAGCCACGTCATCCGGATTTAATTTAATGCCCATGGCTGCGGCCTCCAAGGGAGCTCGCCCCGTAAAATATTTTTGGGGATCATAGCCAAAAATAGATAAATTGGCCACATCGCTTCCAGGAGGCAAACCCGGGGGAATAGTGCTCACTAATCCTAATTTACCTCTTTGCGCTAAGAAATCTAAATGGGGAGTATGGGCCGCTTGTAAAGGCGTTCGTCCGTTAAGTTCTGGAATGGGCTCGTCGGCCATTCCATCGCCCAAGAGGACAATAAATTTTTTGCTCAAGATGGTCCCTTTCTTTTCTTATTTAAAAGTCTGAAGGATCTTCGATACGCATATAAACCGTTTTATCGATAATTATAGGTAAACGATCAACTACTTGTAAAGCCTTCTGCATATTCTTCTCCCGCGCTTCATGAGTAACGATATATATGGGCACAGCCTTTTCGGCTCGGCGACCTTTTTGGATTACGGAAGCAATACTAATATCTAAATCCCCTAAAATGCCGGAGATGCGCGAAAGAACTCCGGGCCTGTCGACCACCGTAAATCTTAAATAATAAGGACAAGTAATATTTTCGATACTCTTAATGTCCCCCTCTTTTAAATAGGGCCGTTGATAAGAGAGCAAAGGAACGCGTCGATTAACGCCTAGGCGGAGGTTGCGACTTAGATCAACTAAATCGCTGACCACAGCGCTCGCCGTGGGCATCATTCCTGCTCCGGGACCATAAAAGAGAGTAGAGCCTACGGCGTCCCCCTTAACAAAAATAGCATTAAATGGTCCGCTTACCGTGGAAAGCAGATGGTCAGCAGGTAAAAGAGTAGGATGCACCCGCGCTTCGATAGGCCCGCCATCGGACTTAGCAATAGCTAATAATTTTATATGGTAGCCCAATTCTTTGGCATACTCCACATCCATGGGGGCGATGGACGTGATTCCTTCCGTATAAATTTCCTCTAATTTTACCTGCACCCCGTAAGCTAAGGAAATAAGGATCGCCAATTTGTGCGCTGTGTCAATTCCTTGGATATCTAAAGTTGGGTCAGCCTCGGCATAACCAAGTTCTTGAGCTTTTTGCAAGACTTCTTCAAATTTTTGGTTACGTGCGGTCATTTCACTTAAGATATAGTTGGAAGTCCCATTTAAAATGCCAAAGATAACTTGGATCTTATTGGCTACTAAACCTTCTTTGAGCGCTCTAATGATGGGAATCCCTCCACCTACACTTCCTTCAAAACCTAAATCCACTCCATACTCATCGGCTGCCTTAAAGATTTCTAACCCATGAACGGCCAAAAGTGCTTTATTAGCAGTAACTACATGTTTCCCTTTGGCTAGGGCTTGCAAGATAAAGGTGCGGGCAGGTTCTAATCCCCCAATGAGCTCGACGATGATCGAAATCTCCGGGTCTTCGATTACTTCAGCCACATTAGTAGTCAAGATGGCGGGACTTACTTTTACTCCCCGATCTCTCGTAATATCCAGATCAGCAATCCTTTTCAAGATTAAGGAAAATCCCAAGCGCTCTTCTAAGAGTTTGGCTTTCTCTTGCAGAATTTTAACTACTCCGGTACCCACCGTGCCAAAGCCAATTAATCCTATGTAAACCTTTTCCATCTATTAGCTCCTTGATCTTTTTAGTAAGAAAAATTATCTCTCTATGAAGGACTCAAGATTTTTTATCTAAAATAGCTTCTTTATTCCTTTTACCGCCTGCTTTATCCGCTGCGTATTCTCTACTAAGGCGAAGCGCACGTGATCATCACCATACTCTCCAAAGCCGATCCCTGGAGAGATTGCTACTTTAGCTACCTGCAAAGCTAATTTAGAAAACTCTAAAGAACCCATTTCTTTAAATTTTTCCGGAATTTCTCCCCAAACGAACATAGTCCCTTTGGGCTTTTCGATCTTCCACCCTATTTTCCGTAGTCCTTCGATCAAGGTATCCCTTCGCTCTTGGTAGATCTGGCGGATTTCTTCCACACAACTTTGATCCTCATTTAAAGCTATTATGGCGGCAATTTGGATGGGTTGAAAGATTCCATAATCTAAATAACTTTTTAGCCGACCCAGAGCGGCAATCATTCTTCTATTTCCTAAGGCAAAGCCTACCCGCCATCCGGGCATGCTGTAACTCTTGGAGAGAGTAAAGAATTCCAGGCCCACATCTTTGGCCCCTGGAGCTTGTAAAAAGCTTGGCGCCTGGTAACCATCAAAGACCAAATCGGCATAGGCCAAATCATGAACGACCATAAGCTTGTGGGCTTGGGCAAAAGCCACGATCTTTTCAAAAAAGGGCAGATCAACTACTTGCGTAGTAGGGTTATGGGGAAAAGAAATGATCAACATTTTAGCTGGTGGCCAAGTATGCCGGATAGCTGCTTCGAGGTTTGCAAAAAAATCGTGCCCCTTTACTAAAGGTATAGTGCGCAGATCGCCCCCGGCGATAATCACTGAATAAGGGTGAATGGGATAAGCAGGGGTAGGTACAATCACTACATCACCGGGCCCAATGGTGGCTAAAACTAAATGAGCCAACCCTTCTTTAGCACCGATAGTAACAATGACTTCTTGGTCCGGATCGAGCTCGACTCCATATTTCCTTTGGTATAGTCGGGCAACTGCTTCTCTGAGTTTGGCAATCCCCCGCGAAGCAGAGTAGCGGTGGTTGCGGGAGTTCTTTACTGCTTCAACAAGCTTATCCACAATGTGCGGCGGCGTAGGTAAATCAGGGTTCCCCATCCCTAAATCAATGATATCATCTCCCCGGCGACGAGCCTTCATTTTCAGATCGTCCACTATGGCAAAAACATAGGGGGGTAGCCTTTTGATCCGAGGAAATTCTTCCATAATTAAATCTCCTTACCTAGTTTCGGGAAAAATCCGGCAAATTACGCTCCTGACCAGTATGAGGCGATAAAATCTTTCATCGTCTTCAAACCAGGAGGAGCAGTGATCACCTTGGGAATGGCATTGATCAACATGGCTACCGTGGCGATGTCTCCATGGGTTCCTCCTTTGACCACCACTTCTAATTTGGGATTGCCGATAATAGCCACGGAATCGAAGGACTCTTGGAGGCCAATGGCTGCTTCAAAATTCAAAGTAATGATCGCGCTTCCTTTTTTCCACCCACAGCCCACCTGCCGCACTCCCGCAGCTTGGCCGGGGGGAACAGTTATATATTCGCTCTTGACTTCGTGGGGAAAAAAGATCGGTTCAATTGTTTCCGTGATTTTGTCCAATCTCCAGCCCAAGCCTGCGGCAATCATGGCTATAGACTCGGTCAAGCCTACATGCCTGAGAATACCTTCTTTAGCTAATTTGGCAAATTCTTCTGGACTTTTGCCCGCCCCAATCTTCTCTTGAAATTGTAGCCTTCTTAAAGAAGCATCTTGGACCCGATTTACTCTAATCTCTTTAACCTCTGTGCAAACTGAACTCATAAATAAAGGCCAGGCATCCATTAAGAAGCCCGGGTTAACCCCGGTTCCCAAAACGGTAACCCGATAGTCTTTAGCCAGCTCATCTAAGCGGGCTGCTAATTTAGGATGTTTATAAAAGGGATAAGACAACTCTTCGCAGCTGGAAACAACATTGACTTTGCCCTTTATCAAAGCTTCCAGTTCCGGCAATACTCTCTTAAAATTGGAGCAGGTAGTATGAATAGCTACCTGGGGCTTAGTTTTCTTTAGCACCCCATAGAGGTCATCGGAAATGGTTACTCCTAACTCATGGCCAAACCCGGCTAACTTACCCAGGTCTTCTCCCTTATGATTCAGGTCGATGGCGCCCACTATCTCTAAGTTCTTTTTTTCCAGCAGATTCTTAGTCACTGCCCGGCCGATAACGCCAATGCCGAATTGCAATACCCGAATTTTCTTATCCATTCATCCTCCTTATATAATTTTCAAACCTTTTGTTTCTGCTCTTCAAATCGAGGCAAGCATATTCTCTTTTATTTTTTACTTTCCCATTACTTTTGCACGCTCAATTTTGAGGATTAATAATTTATTCGCGAAAAAAAATTCTCTTCTTTAGCCTGATCTTTGCCTAATTTTCTCCTCGCCTATTTCAATAATTAGGTATTTAAATATATCTAAATAAAAAATGACATGTCAAGATTAGAATTGTCCTTGCTCACCCGCCCTTTTCAAAAATGAAAATGATTTAAAAGATTAATTGCCGGAACTTTATAAAGAGGCCAGGGGATGAACCAGAGTAAATGAAGGCGCATCGGCGGGAGAAGAAGTAGGAAATACTTAAAGTCAGATTTCGGCAAAGCGTTGGTGGACATAAGAAACAAGCTAATTTTTTGGCCGAAACGAGCCCTGGTTAAATAGAGTAAAAGTGCCTCATGATCCCGAATGAACCCCCTGACCTCTTATGGGGCATAAGATTTGAACACCAAAGTGAAGGTGGGCCAGGACCATAAGTTTATTGTGTTTGAAGATCTAATTTGCTACCATATTTTTGGTTTTCATTTATAATTATTCTATGGAGGATAGGCCTATGGAAAGTCTCAGCAGTAAACTTGCTCAATTCATTGTCAATTTGCGCTATAAGTCGCTTCCTTCGCAAGTAGCCAACAAAGCTAAACTATGTCTACTGGATACTTTAGGCGCTGCCCTGGCTGGTTCCAAAACTCCTGAAGCCGCAATTGCCAAAAGTTTCGCTCTCAAAATCCACCAGAAAAAAGAAGCCACGCTTATTACCGGCAAAAGTAAAGTGGGCTTATTTGAGGCCGCCATGGCTAATGGCATGATGGCTCATGTGTTAGAACTAGATGATGGCAACCGTTTTGCCTTGGGGCACCCAGGTGTCTCGGTTATCCCTACTGTGCTTGCTTTAGGTGAAAAAGAAAAGATTAAGGGCGCAGAAATAATTCCTGCTATTGTGGCTGGCTATGAAGTTTTCGGGAGAATTGGCGCTGGCGGAAATCCTTCTCATCTTGATCGCGGATTCCACACCACGGGGACCTGCGGTACTTTTGCTGCCGCTGCTGCTGCTGGCCGCCTATTGAAATTAAACCTCCCGCAGATGATCTCCGCTTTAGGTATTGCTGGTTCACAGGCTGCTGGCCTCTTTGCCTTTATGGCTGATGGCAGCATGACTAAAGTACTTCACCCCGGAAAAGCCGCACATAATGGCCTTCTAGCGGCTTATTTAGCCCGGGAGGGATTTACTGGACCAGCTTTTATCCTCGAAGATAAAAGGGGGTTTTATCGCGCCTTTGCGGATAACTATAATCCCCAAAGAGTGGTAGAAGGATTAGGGGAAAAATATGAAATCATGCACACCTATATAAAATATCACGCTTCCTGCCGACATAGCCATGCGCCTATCGATGCCCTCTTGGAAATTCGTCAGGTCCATCATTTTGCCCCGGAAGATATTGAGAAAGTAAATATTTATACTTATTCAATTGCCGCCAAATTAATTGCCGGGAAAGAAGTAACTACCCCGATTACGGGAAAGATGAGTTTACCTTACTCTGCAGCCGTAGCCTTAATTTTTGGCCAAGTGGGGTTGGATGAGTTTAAACCCAAAACTCTTCAAAACAAAGAAGTTAAGGCTCTGCTGGAAAAGATTGATGTGTATGCAGATGAAGAGTTTGATAAACTCCTTCCCGAACATCGGGGAGCAAGAGCAGAGATCATCTTGAAAGATGGCCGTAAGCTCGCAGCCCAGGTTCTGGACGCCAAAGGAGAGCCGGAAAATCCAGGCCAACCCGATGAACTTTTGGCCAAATTCCGCTCTTTGGCGCGTTCTGTTTTGAGTAAAGAAAAAGTGGAAAAAATTATCGAGATGATCAACTCCCTGGAAAAATTGGCCGAGATTACTCCTTTGACCAGATTACTGCTGGGCAAATAAATAAATTTCCAAAAGATCTGTATAGACAAAAAGGGGAAATCTTGTTATTTTGAAATTAGTCTAAGCGTATTGAGGATAAAGCAGTCAAGCAATTAAATGTAGTGCTCAAAAAATTAATAAGAACCAAGGAGGCTAAAAGATGTTTGCAGATTTACGGGCATTTTCCAAAAAATTAGGTTTGCCTGAAGGAGATTTATACGACCTGCCAACTTCAGGGCAGACCTTTCCCGATGGGGCTCATTACCGCATAGAGGTTCCCACCGTCAATTCTCCTGATGGGCTGAAAGGCCTGCTCGAGCAAGCAGCCAAACATGGCATTACCATAAATCGCGTGGATGAGACCTGGGGAATCTTCCGTTACACTACTGGGCAAATAAAAGAATTTCTGAGTGTAGCGCGGGAAAATAAAGTAGAATTAAATTTTTCCCATGGCCCGCGCGCCACTTATGATACCAGTGCCACTGTTCTTTCTTCCCAAGGGGTGCGGATAAGTTATCGCCTGCGTGGGATGGAGCAGATTTACCGCGCCGTAGAAGATATTCGCCGCGTAATAGACTTGGGAGGTCGTGGTTTTCTCATTTATGATGAAGGTTTACTCTGGTATTTGAATGAGATGCGCAAAGAAGGAAAACTGCCGGCAGATATTAAACTCAAAATCTCGGCCCATTGCGGCCACTGCAACCCCGTCTCCTTCAAACTTTTAGAGAGCCTGGGTGCCGATTCTATTAACCCGGTTCGGGATTTGAGTTTGCCTATGATAGCTGCTTTGCGGCGTGCTGTAAAAATACCTTTGGATGTCCATACCGACAATCCACCTGCTTCGGGAGGATTTATCCGTACTTATGAGGGGCCGGAGATGGTGCGCATTGCTTCGCCTATTCATCTTAAAACGGGGAACTCTCGCGTAGGTGCCCATGGTATTCAAACTACGGCCGCTGATGGACGGAATATGGCTGATCAGGCTTCTATCGTCGTGGAGACAATGAAAAAGTATTTCCCCGAAGCTATTCAAAGCAAACCTGGCACGCCTGATATGGCCATACCCAAGTAAAGATTTTTTTCTGGGGCCAGGGGACTTTCCTTTCGGCCCCAGCTTTATAATGTGGGTCTTCCTTTATCTAAAATAATTTTCCCATCCAACGCAATGGTCGGCTGCCACATAATTAAGTCATAGTGGATGGCTGCCTTTACGTTGCCACCCAAAGTAATATTCGTTCCTATACCAATATGCACCGTACCCAGGACCCCTTCATCTTCCAGCATAATTCCCTGCATAATTGCCTTGGGGTTTAGACCTACACCCAACTCAGCGATATTATATACCTGGGGGTCATGGCGTTCGGCCAAATCTTGAGCCAATCTCTCGGCCTGCTCGCCGCCGCTGATCTTCGTAATCATTCCCTTACTAACCTTAACTATGACCGGTTCTTTTAAGACACCGATGCCGATATAAGGAATACTCGCATCTGCTACAATTGTGCCTTCCGCCGTCCCCTCCAGCGGCGAAAAATTTGCTTCCACTGTGGGCACAGGAGAAAGTTGCCCTTTTTGAACCATACAATACATAGCATTTCCCCGCCGGCCTTCTTTATGCATAACTAAATCCGAACCTCGAGGGCTGGTTAAATGCACTTCCTTTGCTTGCTGAAAAGCTTCGGCCATTTTCAAACAAATAATCTTTGACTCCTCAAAATCAGCTTCAATGCCGCCGTGAATGAGCATCTCCTCCGTGAAATCTGTCATGGCTAAGCCCCGACTTCCCGCTTGCAGGGCTGTTTTCATTGCTTGCGTGTGCGTAATGGAATTGGAAACTACCGAAAAGATCACATCGGCCTTCGTCATGGCTTGGGCCACAGGGGGAGGGGGCTCTTCTCCATGTCCTTGGCGCGGAATCATAGTGGCTATGACCACCTCTGCCCCCTGGGCGAAAGCCGCAACTGCCAATGCTTGAGCGATATTAACCTTAGTGAAATCAGTAACGATCAAAACATTCTCCCCAGGCTTAACTCCAGCGCAGACTTCTACTAACTTTTTTGCTCCTTTGCCCATGAGTATTTCTTTCATTAATTTTTCCTCCTTTATCTCCTTCGCCTCTTTTAATTTTTCACTTTTTTCCTTTGGATACTTTTAGCAAAAGAATCCCTAAGGATCAACAATTATCAAGGATTATTATCCCCGCACCCTTCTCCAATCCCGATAAGACTGTGGAGGGAATTAAGGGAGAGGGCTGGGAAAACCTTGCTATATCAAAACTAATAATCGGTCAATTATTATCCTACCCTATCATTTGCTTTTTTGTTATATTAGCCAAGATATTTTTAAGGTGGCCAGAAAGGAAAAATTGGCAAAAGGAGTGGAAAAAGATATGGGCAAAATCGAGCTGCCGACTAAAGAACAACTGCAAAAATTTATCCAAAAAACTTTACAATTAGGGGCTCGCCAAGCAAAGCTTATCTCCCCACGTCAAGTAGAAACAGGCTTATGGGTGCGCTTAAAGTGCCAATTCGGATGCGACGGCTACGGGTCAAGTTTAATGTGCCCACCTTATACCCCTCGCCCGGAAGAAACCCGCCAAATGCTTGATCAATATAAAAGAGCGATTCTTTTTGAAAGCCCCACGGCGAATACTAAAGAAATCGCCGCCCGAATGGAAAGAGAAATTTTTTTAGCCGGGTTTTATAAAGCCCTGGGATTTGGCGCTGGCCCGTGTCGCCTCTGCGCAAATTGTGCTTTTGAAAAAGGATGTCGCCATGCCGAAGAAGCCCGACCGGCAATGGAAGCCTGTGGAATTGATGTCTTTACCACGGCCCGCACCCATGGCTTTACCATCAAAGTGCTCAAAAATTACCGTGAACCTCAGCATTATTTCGGATTAATTCTCATTGCCTGAATAAAAACCAAGAAAAAGAGATGTCTATATTAAAAGTTACCTCTCCAAAGCAAATTTATCGGTGCGTGCCGATATAGGAACAGGGTAATTTCCAATGAAGCAGGCCAGACAAAAGTGATCCTTGTCCTGGGGCATGGCTCCCACCATTCCTTCCAAGCTTAAATAAGCTAAGCTATCTAAGCCAATGAACTTCCGAATCTCATCTATGGAATGCCGGGAAGCGATTAACTCCTTCGTGGTCGGAAAATCGATCCCATAATGGCAAGGGAACCGATGCGGAGGACAGCTTACCCGCATATGCACTTCTTTGGCTCCTGCTTCTCGCAAATTTCTAATCCGCGTGCGGCTCGTAGTCCCGCGCACGATAGAATCTTCAATAACGACCACCTTTTTCCCCTTCAATAGATCTTTTACCGGGTTTAATTTGACTTTTACGCCGAAATCCCTGATCGTTGGGGAAGGTTGGATAAAAGTTCTGCCCACATAATGATTTCTGATCATCCCCATCTCAAAAGGAATGCCCATCCTTTCGGCGAACCCTAAGGCGGCATAATTTCCGGAGTCTGGAATGGGCATAACTAAGTCAGCCTCCACCGGACTTTCCTCGGCCAAGCGTGCCCCTAATTTCTTGCGAATCAAATAGACATTCTCCCCAAAGATATTGCTATCTGGTCGAGCAAAGTAGATATATTCAAAAATGCAGAAGGCCGGTTTAACTTTCGGAAATGGCTGCCTGGAATTTAGGCCATCTTTATCGATTAAGATTATTTCTCCTGGCTGTACATCCCGCAGATAATGGGCTTGCACTAAATCGAGGGCACAGGTTTCGGAAGCGACCACAAAGCTTCCGTTTATCTCTCCTAAACAAAGAGGTCGGAATCCATGAGGATCGCGCGCGGCAATTAAAGAATTTTCCGTAAGCAGGACCAAGGAATAAGCACCTTTAACTTGGACCAGAGCTTGCTTGGTCTTCTCCCCATAATCAGTTTTCTTGGAACGGGCCATTAAGTGCACGAATATTTCGCTATCCATCGTAGATTGAAAGATCGAACCCCTGGCCTCCAACTTTATTTTTAGTTCTCGAGCATTGATTAAATTGCCATTATGGGCAACTGCTAAAAAGCCGCCCGAGTGCTGGGCCAAAAAAGGTTGAGCATTCTTTAAAAGAGAGGAGCCGGTAGTAGAATAGCGAACATGGCCAATGGCCGCCGTTCCTGAAAGGGCTCTAAGTATTTCTTCCTTGAAGACATCCGCGACTAGCCCCATTCCTTTATGGCTCTTAGGCTCTCCCTTTTCCGCGCAGACGATCCCGGCACTCTCTTGGCCGCGGTGCTGCAAGGAATATAGACCGAGAAAAGTGAGATATGAGGCTTCGGGATGTCCAAAAATGCCAAAGATTCCACATTCTTCACGAGGTCTATCCACGAACATTTTTCCTCTTCTTTCTCCGAGGGCTAAATTATGGCCGCATTATATTCTTGCAAAGACTTAACCTGAAGTTCTTCTTTGATGAGGGCTTCAATCCCATGGACGGAGGCGGCTGCTCCAGAGATCGTGGTGATTAAAGGGATACTATGGGCTACAGCTACCGCCCGAATAGAAACATGATCTCGCTTGGGTCGCCTCCCCGAAGGAGTATTTATAATGAGGGTAATTTGGCGATTTTTGATTAAGTCCACGATATGCGGACGCCCTTCATGAACTTTATTGACCACCTGGACTGGAATCCCATTTTGGGCCAGAGCTTTAGCTGTGCCCCTGGTGGCCACGAGGCCAAAACCTAAATCACTAAGCTTTTTGGCTATAAAGATGACCGCCCTTTTATCCCGATTTTTCACACTAATAAAAACTTTTCCTTTCTTGGGCAATATCTGTCCCGCGCCAATCTCTGCTTTAGCAAAGGCAATACCAAAGGCATTATCGATGCCCATTACTTCCCCAGTTGACTTCATCTCCGGGCCCAGTATTGTATCCACTCCCGGAAACCGATTAAAAGGAAAGACGGATTCTTTAACGGCAACATGCTTAGCTTCCACTTCTTTGACATAGCCAAGTTCCTTGAGCGTCCGCCCCACCATTATTTTGGCCGCTAACTTAGCCAAAGGTACACCCATCGCTTTAGAGACAAAAGGAATAGTTCGCGAAGCGCGTGGGTTGACCTCCAAGACGTAAACCACATCATCCCGAACGGCATACTGGACATTCATGAGGCCTTTTACTTTAAGTTCGCGGGCTAAAGCATAAGTATTTTCTTTGATTACTTTAATAAGCTCGTCACTTAAGGTGTAAGGAGGCAGGACACAAGCGCTATCCCCGGAGTGCACGCCAGCCTCTTCAATATGCTCCATGATTCCTCCGATGACTACTGTTTCGCCATCAGCAATGGCATCTACATCTACTTCAATCGCCTCTTCTAAGAATTTGTCGATCAGAATGGGGTGTTCTGGAGAAGCTTGCACGGCATCTTTCACGTAGACTTCCAAATCTTCTTCATGATAAACTATTTCCATCGCTCTTCCTCCTAAGACATAAGAAGGACGAACAATAACCGGATAACCAATTTCCCTGGCCACCTGCCGCGCCTCGGCCAAAGAGGTAGCTGTTCCATTGGGCGGCTGGACTAATTCCAATTTCTTAATAAGTTCTTTGAACCTTTCCCGATCCTCGGCTTGATCAATGCTATCCGGGGTTGTGCCCAAAATATTTACTCCGGCTTTCATCAGAGGTACAGCCAAGTTTAGAGGTGTTTGCCCTCCAAACTGGACTATAACGCCTAAGGGCTTTTCTCTTTCCACAATATTCAGGACATCTTCGCGGGTAAGAGGTTCAAAGTAGAGGCGGTCAGAAGTGTCGTAGTCGGTAGATACAGTTTCCGGGTTACTATTTACCATGATGATCTCATAACCCTCCTCCCGCAACGCCTGGGCGGCGTGGACACAACAATAATCAAATTCAATTCCTTGGCCTATGCGGTTAGGCCCTCCGCCCAGAATCATCACTTTCTTTTTCAAAGAGGGGCGCACCTCATCTTCCACTTCGTAAGTGGAATAATAATAAGGGGTATAGGCTTCGAATTCAGCGGCACAAGTATCTACTAATTTATAAGTGGGTATCACTCCCTGCCTTTGACGCGCTTTGCGGACAGCCATCTCTTCCTCGCCCAATAGTTCGGCTAATCTTCGGTCAGCCAAGCCATATCCTTTGGCCTGTCTCCAAATCAGTGGCGGAATTTCGCTCAAATCTCTATAAGCGCGGATCTCTTCTTCTAAGTCACAAATTTGCTTAATATTTTCTATAAACCAAGGATCGATTTGGCTTAATTCCGCAATCTCGCCTACGGAAATTCCTTTGCGCAAAGCAAGGGCTATATAGAAAATTCTCTCCGCGTTGGGATTGATGAGCTTCTCCCGAATCTTCTCCAAAGAGGCGTTATTCTTCCCATTATCGCTCAAGCTAAAACGGCCTATCTCTAAAGAACGAATAGCTTTTTGCAAAGCTTCTTTAAAAGTACGCCCAATGGCCATTGCTTCCCCTACGGATTTCATTGAAGTAGTAAGGGATTGATTTGCACCAGGAAACTTCTCAAAAGTCCAGCGGGGAATTTTGACGACGCAATAGTCAATGGTCGGTTCGAAGGAAGCCATAGTTTCTTTAGTTATATCGTTGGGAATTTCATCTAAGGTATATCCAACAGCTAACTTAGCCGCTATCTTGGCGATAGGAAAACCCGTGGCCTTGGAAGCTAAAGCTGAACTGCGAGAAACGCGGGGATTCATCTCGATTACGACCATCCGCCCATCATGGGGATTTAGGGCAAATTGAATATTTGATCCCCCAGTCTCTACACCGATCTCTCTTATTATAGCAATAGCAGCATCCCGCATTCGTTGGTATTCTTTATCACTAAGCGTCTGCGCCGGAGCTACGGTTATACTATCGCCAGTATGTATTCCCATTGGATCGAAATTCTCAATCGTACAAATGATGACCACATTATCCTTTAGGTCGCGCATCACTTCTAACTCATATTCCTTCCAGCCCAAGACCGACTCTTCGATCATAATCTCACGAATTAATGAGAGTTCAATACCCTGGGCGCACAAATGGTTAAATTCTTCTAAGTTGAAAGCAATTCCCCCACCTGTGCCTCCCAGAGTAAAACTGGGCCTGATCACGGCTGGCAAACCCACTTCTTCCAAAACCCGGTGAGCCTCCTCTAAGCTACGGGCAAAGCCACTGTGCGGCACTTGTAAGCCAATATTCTCTATTGCCTTTTTAAATAACTCCCGATCTTCTGCCTTCCGAATAGCTTCTTGATTGGCCCCGATCATTTCTACTTTGAACTTCTCCAATACGCCCATCTCCACCAATTGGATGGCCGTATTCAGCGCTGTTTGGCCCCCCAAAGTTGGTAAAAGGGCCTGCGGTCTTTCCCGCTCAATAATCTTCGCTACGATCTCTGGAGTTATAGGCTCTAAATATGTGCGATCGGCCATTTGCGGGTCGGTCATGATCGTCGCCGGATTAGAATTGATCAAGACAATCTCAAAACCTTCTTCTTTCAAAGCTTTACAGGCTTGAGTTCCTGAATAATCGAACTCACAGGCTTGACTGATAATTATTGGTCCTGAACCAATTATTAAGATTTTCTTGATATCCTCTCTCTTGGGCATTACTCTCCTCTGCATCTCCTCATTAAAGAAACAAATTCATCAAACAAATAACTCGCATCGTGGGGGCCTGGGGATGCTTCAGGATGGTACTGGACTGAAAAGATAGGCCAAGAACGATGGCGCAATCCTTCCAGACTGAAATCATTAAGGTTGATATGGGTGATTTCCACTTCTTTTTGGGGTAAAGTTTCCAAATCAACACAAAAACCGTGATTTTGGGTGGTAATTTCCACTCGGCCATTGCGCAGATTCTTCACTGGTTGATTTCCACCGCGGTGGCCAAACTTTAATTTATAGGTTTTTCCCCCCAAAGCTAAACCCAAAAGTTGGTGCCCTAAGCATATGCCGAAGATGGGTAGGCGACCTAAAAGAGACCTTACTGTATCCACCGCATAGGGGACGGCAGCGGGGTCTCCAGGGCCATTAGATAAAAAGATACCGTGGGGATTTAAGGCTATAATCTCTTCAACCTTCATTGTAGCCGGAACCACTACCACTTCGCATCCTCGGCTCACTAAATGGCGAATTATGTTATGTTTAATCCCAAAATCCATGGCCACTACCCGGTATTTATCTGGGCCAGAGAGATCAAGATTTTGTCCTTTGCCCCACGTCCAAAGCCCCGGACCGGATCCCCAAAAAATCTCCCCTTTTTCTTTGTCTTTCCCCCAAGTGTAGGGAGCTTTACAGGTTACGGCTTGAACCCAATCTTGGCCAATCATGGAGGGAGCATGGCGCGCTTTTCCGATTAAAGATTGGGGATCAAAATCCATGGTAGAAATAATTCCCCGCATCGCCCCTACGCTTCTAATATGCTTGGTCAAGGCGCGCGTGTCCACTCCTTCAAGGCCAATGACACCGTATTTTTTTAAGAAATCTTCCAAATTTCCTTGGGCACGCCAGTTACTGGGGAAGGGGCAATATTCTTTGACTACAAAACCTTCAACCCAAGGACGGATAGATTCGAAATCTTCCTGATTGACTCCGTAATTTCCAATCAAGGGATAGGTCATAGTGACAATTTGTCCCTTGTAAGAAGGATCAGTAAGTATCTCCTGATAGCCAGTCATTGAGGTATTAAAAACTACCTCCCCCCACTGTTCACCCTCCGCACCGAAAGCCCAGCCCGTAAAAATTGTCCCATCTTCCAAGACTAAAATAGCCTTCTTTCTTTCCTTCATCTTTTCCCTTCCAATAAATCTCGCGCTAAGGCCGCATTTCTTTGGGCGGCTCCTATGTTAGACTTAATAATTTCTTTGGCCCCCTGCCCTCGCTTCAGTAATTCCGCCGGGTGGTTAAGAAAGTAGAGACATCGCTCCACCAGCTCTTCGTCATTTTTGACCATAAATCCCGCTCCAGCTTCCTGGAGTAATTCATGAGCATCATGAAAGTCTTCTATCGAGGGGCCATAAAAAACGACCTTCCCCCAGGCTGCTGGCTCTAAAATATTTTGGCCCCGTTTGGGGACTAAGCTACCTCCACAGAAAACCAAGGTGGCCATACTATACACTTTACTCAGCTCTCCAAAAGTATCCCAGATAATTAAGTAACGGCCTTTTCTCCCCTCCCGAGGGAGCTGACTGCGGTACGCATAATCTTCCCCAGCATATTCAACCAGTTTTTCAATTTTAGGCACGCGCTCAACATGGCGGGGAACGATAATTAAAATTAGGGAAGGAAAATCTTGGCGTACTCGAGAAAAAGCTTTTAGGATGATCTCTTCTTCCCCTTCATGAGTTGAGCCAGCCACCAAAACCAAATCTTCTTCTTTTAAAGAGAGAAGGTCTTGCATCTCCTTTTTAAACTTCATCTCCACTTGGAAAATAGCTTGATCATACTTACAATTGCCACTGACCAAAACTTTTACGGGATTGGCCCCCATAGCAATGACTCTATCCCCATCTTGGACATGGATCATGGAAAGAAGATCAAAATGATCAAGAACTTCTGCCCAGAAAAATCTCGTCCGCCGGTAACGCCGAAAAGAACGAGCCGAGATACGACCATTAGCCAACATTGTACGCACTCCTCTTTCTTGGGCTATCCGCAAAAGATTGGGCCAAATTTCCGTTTCGGCAATGATCAATAAGTCTGGTTGCCAGCGTTGCAGAGTGCGTCTTATTGCCCCTGGCAGGTCTAAAGGAGCGTAACTTACTAACGAGGCTTCTTTTACTTGTTCCCGCGCTATCTTTTGCCCACTTTCTGTACTGGTGGTTAAGATAAAATGACCTTTCGGAAAAATATTGGCCAACTCTCTGATAAGAGGATGGATGGCGGAAACTTCCCCCATGGAGACCGCATGAATCCAAATACGCGGACTTCTTGGGCTACACGTTCTCGGACCTTGAGGAACAAAACCTAACTTTTCCCTCAAAGCCCGGCGCCAGTCCGCATAGGAAAATAATTTATAGATCAAAAAAGGGGCTGAAATAATGATAAAAATTGCCCCTAAGAGATTGTAGATAAAATACACTTTGGGCATGCCTCAACTGGTGATCAACTTGGCTATTCCAACCAGCCCTTAGCCACCATCTTTCGCACCTTTTCTAAATCCTCCCAGGTATCCACTTCTAAAGAGTCAAATTTTGTTTCTACTAACTTTATCCTATAACCGTGCTCCAAAGCGCGCAATTGTTCTAAGGACTCTAATTGTTCTAAGTAGCCTCTCTCTAATTTAGTAAATTTTACTAAAAAAACCATGCGGTAACCATATGGGCCTATATGCTTATAATATCTGGGTTTGCCCGTTTTTGATATGACATAGGGCATAGGAGAGCGGGAAAAATAAAGAGCCTGCCACTTCAGGTCGAAGACCACTTTTACTATACTTGAGTTATTTAACTCAGCCTGGCATTTAATAGGGTAGACTAAAGCACTCATCTGGACAGTTTTGTCCGTTTGGAGAGCACTGACCACCTCCGATATCATTCCGGCTTCAAAGAGGGGTTGGTCCCCTTGAATATTCACAATAATATCATCATCCCGGGCCCCGATCTTTTGGGCAGCCTCACAGATGCGGTCTGTTCCCGAGGGATGAGCACCAGAAGTTAAAATAACTTCTCCCCCGAAAGACTGCACGCATTTTAATATTTTTTCATGATCAGTGGCCACGATTAGCCGATCCAAGCAGGAAGAAGATTTCGCCCGCTCATAGACCCACTGGATCATCGGTTTTCCGGCAATATCAGCTAAAATCTTCTCCGGCAAACGCGTCGAGCCCAACCGGGCTGGAATGAAACCATAAATCACCACTTATCCTCTCCTCGCTTCCTTCCCTAATACCTCAAAGAACTTCGCGGGCGGCTTTCCTGACTCCGTCTATAATTCTGCTAATCTGTTCTTCACTCATCTTTACGGAGATGGGCAGAGCGATGGCCCTTTTCAGTAAACCTGCGGATTTAGGCCAAGCATCCAGACGGTAAGGGGGGCAGTATTGAATAATATGGTTCCAGTTGCCTGCAAAATGCCAGTTCATTGCCGAAGGTAGGATTTTGGTCTCAATCTTTTCCTTGGCTAAATAGGCATTAAATTTGGCCGCTGTTTTTTCATCAGGCAAGAAAAACGCTAAAGTATCTCCGCCATCTCCTTCTGGATCTGGCAAATCACGAAATTCAATTCCGGGAAGATCCGCAATGGCCTCTTTTAGGCGAGCTTTATTCTGGCGTTGAGCGTTTAAAACAAAATTTAGGCGACTCAACTGCACTTTCCCAATCGCCCCCTGTAACTCATTCATCCGGTAATTAAAACCCGTAATACTATGGGAATCTTCTCCGCGCGGGACTTCGGGATTATGTTCATGGCCATGGTCATGATAGTGGCAGGCTAAGTCATAAAGTTTCTTATCATTGGTAACTACCATGCCCCCTTCCCCAGTAGTAAGGGTCTTTACATAATCGAAACTAAAAGCCCCCATGGCACCGATAGTTCCTGTCTTTCGACCGTGGTAACTTGAACCACAGGCTTGACAGGAATCTTCCAAGACCAAAATGTTTTTCTTCTGGGCAATAGCCATAATCTCATCCATGCGCGCCGGCACCCCTAACATATGTACGGGAATAATTACTTTTGTTTTATCCGTAACTTTTGCCTCTAAATCTTGAGGATCCATATTCAAGGATTTATCGACTTCTGTAAGAATCGGTATTCCTCCTGCCTCCAAAATGGCTTCGATCGTGGCCACAAAGGTAAAGCATTGAGTAATAACCTCATCTCCCTTTTTTAGGCCCAAAGCCGCCAAGGCCACTCTTAAAGCGGCGGAGCCTGAAGAAACCCCTAAGGCATATTGACATCCCATGTATTGACAAAATTCTTTTTCAAATTCAAGGACACGGAAAATGTTCTTCCTCTTTTCATTAAAGCCATAGCGGAAAAGTACCCCTCTTTCAATAACTTCAGCGACTGCTTCCTTTTCTTCTTTACCAATTAACTCTGCACCACCCATATTTCCAACCTCCCTTTAATTTAAATGGCAGATTTAAGCCAGGATTTCTCTTGGACTTTATGGAACAAGCTTTCTAAGCCTTTTCTAAAAACCCAACAAAATTTATCCTCTTGGATAGAAATAGGGCCAAGAGATTAATAGACCGCTTCATAGATACGCAAAGCATCCTCTTTCGCCATAGGTCGCGGATTATTCTCCAAAGGTCTAACCACTTTTAAAGCCTCCTCAGCCATCCAAGACAAAGCGGACTTAGGAATTCCCAAATCACTCAACCTTTGGGGGACTTCAATATCTTGAGCTAATTTTTTTACAGCAGCCACAGTCTTTAGAGCTACCTCACTCACCGATAGACCCTTGGTCTCTATTGGCATAGCTTCGGCCAAGCGGGCAAAGCGCTCGGGGCAGGCGGCGGCGTTATATTCCATGACCGCGGGCAAGAGCAAGCCATTACCTACCCCGTGAGGAACCCGAAAACTCCCTCCTAAAGGGTAAGAAAGAGAGTGGACAGCTGTCACCCCGGCGTTGGCTAATCCTAACCCGGCTAATAAGCTTCCCATGAGCATTTCCGATCGAGCATTAATATCTTGCCCATTTTCCACCGCCACGCACAAATTTTTCATTATCTTCCGCACAGCTTCTAAACTGAACATCTCTGAGATGGAATTCGCTTGCAATGATGTAAAAGACTCGATAGCGTGAGCCAGCGCATCCATTCCTGTATAGGCGGTAACTGCTGGGGGGAGGGAAAGGGTCAACTCCGGATCAAGGAGGGCCATCTCAGGAAAAAGATGTGAGCTATTTATCCCGGCTTTCTTCTTTTCTTCTTCATTTATAAAAACCGCTGTAAAAGTGACCTCGCTGCCGGTGCCGGCTGTAGTGGGGATCATTCCTTTACGAAGTCCTGGACGAGGAACTTTGTTTAACCCCTGATAATCTTTGGTCCGTCCTTCGTTCGTAGCCAAAATCGCCGCTGCTTTGGCCGTATCCATGGCACTTCCGCCTCCAACCCCAAGAACAAAGTCAACTTTTTCTTCTTTAGCCAAAGAGCCGCATCGGTCAGCAGTCTCTACCCGCGGTTCAGGTTCTACTTCGTCAAAGACCAAGAATTTTATTTCTGCCTGCGCCAGCGCCTCTGTGATTTTGACAAGCAAGCCTTTTCTGGCCAAACCCTGATCAACCACTAAAAGTATTTTCTGCACTTCATAATTTTTTAATATCTGACCAAGCTGCTGCACAGCTCCCACCCCAAAAGTAATTTCTGGGGCCGCCCTAAATGTAAAAATATTGGCCATAAATTTCTTATCCTCCTTTTCCGCTAAAGAAGACCAAGCAGATCAATAACAAGGTTAATGTCCATTAAATAGATTCCAGATGAAAAATCGGTGGAGGGCATCTCTTATGCTTGGACCTGGCAATCATTCCTTTGACATAACTTACTTGCGATTTGTTCGCCTTAGGTTCTTTACCTTCTTCCAGGGCAGTAATGATTTTATCTAAATCTTTATAACGGATTTTCATTTCTTCTTCATCTGTCTGTTCCTTCCAGAGCCCCGCACTTGGCGGTCGGTCAATTATCCTTTGGGGTATCTGCAATTGCTCGGCTAATTTGCGCACTTGCGTTTTAGTTAGATCGCCAATAGGCAGTAGATCAACGCCTCCATCTCCATATTTAGTAAAATAACCAACAAAAATTTCCGATTTATTTCCTGTGCCGGCGACTAAGTAGTTCATCTTATTGGCAAAGTAATATAAGGTGGTCATTCTAAGGCGCGGCTTGAGATTAGCCTTACAGAGCTCTCCTGCTTCAGGAAGTTGTTTTAATAGAAGATCGTAAACCGGTGAAAGATCCACCCTTTCTCGACGAATATGGAAAGTATCTGCTACCAAAATGGCATCCTTTTCATCTTCGGGTCTGCTATGACATGGCATAATAAGACCAAGGACATTATCACCCAGGGCCTTTTTAGCTAAGACCGCGACGACTGCAGAATCAAGTCCGCCGCTTATGCCCACCACTACTCCGGCCGCTCCTGCATTCTTAACCTGCTCGCTGACCCAGGAACTTATTCTCTCCGAAAGCCGCATATTTTCAATCCCTTCTTGAGTTGTGCGCTATCTATTAAATCTTCAAAAAAAATTTAGCGTGACGCTTTAACCCCACTGCCATTTAATTTTTTCCATAATAGACCAAGAAAAGTGCTGTGTCAATTCTCTCAGGCGAGAGATGCTCTAGGGCCAAAGGCGGGCATGCATGAGGAAGCATCGGCGGGAGAAGAAAGGGCAAGGGTTTATTCTTGATTCATAGTTCCCGCTAAAGCAAAAATCCTTTTTGGCCGCACTGAGCGATAGACCTCCTCCGGCCTTCTCTTTTCGCCATTTACTCTTAAAAGCTCGCGGTCTACTGAAATGCCAAAGATTGCTTCATTCTCTTGCAAATAAGGAAGAATAAGCTGCCAATCCTCGGCCGTAAGCGGGACAAACTCTCCTCCATTTAACTGCTCATCCTTGAGCAGAAAGTGGGGATCCCGAATGTAAATTGCTCCACCTGCGGCCAAAGAAAAAAGATTAGATCCTGGATAGGGAGTACGTTGTTCCCGAAGATTTCCATGCTCATCAAATTCAAGACCATTGACAATTATAAAGCCCCCGCCTTGAAGCGGATCTCCAGCCATAAAAGATTCGGCTAAATAGTCCAGACAAGTTCCGTTAATCACTACGCGCGGCCGTCCCACCGCATTTATCAAGGGACGTCCAGCTGCGTTTCCCAAGACATAAACAGTACCGCCTTTTGCTCCATAAAGAAAGGTTTGCCCTACATCACCATAGATAACCAATTTTCCCGATTTCATGATTTGGCCTAATTGGTCCTGAGCATGCCCATGCACATAAATCTCCAGCCCATCTATTCCTGATCCCAAATAATCTCCTGAACTCCCGTAAACATCAATGCGCACCCCTTCCGTCTGGGCACCAAGCCCGCAGCCAATGAACCTTTGCCCCCGGCATCCATAAATGATGAATTTTCTCCACCCGTAATTAAAAGCCCTCTGAATAGAAGCAGCTAAACTTTCCTCTCCTTCGGCTGGAAAAGCCTGCGCCTCAATGATTAGAATCTCTTCACTTGCTCTTTTTCTTCTTAAAGCTCCCCTGTTCTTCCAATTTAGGCGCTGCATCATTGCCCCGGAAGGAGCGTCTATCTCTGGCAAAGAAGAAAAGATTTCTTCAAGGGCAGCCGCCAATATCTCTTGAAGACAACTTCGTCGTTTCTTCCCGGGATCATATAGAAGATCAATAAAAAGGGTCAAAACTTTAATGGCGGCCATCTTTGCTCCCTCGCCTACTTTACTTTGCTGGCCAATCTCCTTCACGAATCTATAAAAATATTCATAATCCCAGTCCTTCACTTGAGAAGCAAAATAAGTAAAGAAATCTTCTTCTTTTCCCCAACGA
>FWPU01003693.1_pt1 | contig 37803 bp, 31 predicted proteins | sample 2228361 | NCBI WGS metagenome assembly FWPU01 (sample SAMEA103939777, study PRJEB20133) | metagenome | reverse complement strand
CTTTCGAGGATAAGTCCCTTTCCGACGCGCAACTGGCCCTGGAGGCCCCCAATGGTGACGGCGTCGTTTCAATCCCCTTTCGAGGATAAGTCCCTTTCCGACTTAGCAACCCCGACTTCGCAAGGAGGCTCGTTGACAAGGTTTCAATCCCCTTTCGAGGATAAGTCCCTTTCCGACGATGGGCATGGGGGTGGTCCACCAGACTGCGGGCTACAGCGTTTCAATCCCCTTTCGAGGATAAGTCCCTTTCCGACACAGCTGATAGGTGCATCGAGCATCGCACAGGCTTTGCTAGAGTTTCAATCCCCTTTCGAGGATAAGTCCCTTTCCGACAGCCCTAGCTGCTTTTTGAAGCTGTTTTCCGAGCACCTTTGCCCGGGTGACGCCCCAACCGCCTTTGGGCACACCCTTCTACCCTCTTTCATATTCCGAGCACCTCACCTGTCATACCACAAAGTAGGGTTCAGTCTGCTCCAGGGGCTTGCTGTTCCCTTCCAGCTCAACGCGGGCCAGGCACTGGGCGCACAGGATGTAGTACCTCACGCTGTCTTCCTCTCCCTTTATGGCCCGCTTCACCTTCTTCTTCAGGGCATCAAACTGCCTGGATGTCAGGTCGCACTCGAACACGCTCTTCTGGACCCGGCTGCCAAAGCCCTCCAGTACCTTGGCCATTTTGTTCCGCCTCTTATCGTCGGGGATGTCGTAGCACACAACAATAAAGATGGCCATCACCCCCGCGACCGGCCTCGCGGCCCTACTTCACCAGGAAGGGCTGGTACCTGGGAGCCTCACCCTTGACCACCCTGGCCATCTGCCTGGCCTGGAGCTCGAAGCACCTCCGGTAGGTCACCTGCTGGCCAGTGACGGGATGGTTTATCCTGGTCTGGACGCGCTCTTCGTACATGCCCAGGAACTTCTTCATCCCCTCCTGGGTCAGGATTACCGCCCTGGGGTCCTCTTCCGACCTCCGGAAGTCTTCCGCGGTCAGCGCGCGGGTGTTGATGCACCGCAGCACTACGGAGTCCACCACTATCGCCCTGAACTCCTCTATAAGGTCCAGCGCCAGGCTTGGCCGGGAGTACTCGACGGTGTGCAGGAAGCCAATGAAGGGGTCCAGCCCCACTATGCGTATGGCCGACTGCATACTGTAAGTAAGGAGAGTATACCCGAAACTCAGCAGCGAGTTAACCGGGTCGGTGGGCGGCCGCCTGACCCTGGTCTCAAAGCCCAGCTCTTGCTTGAGCACCGCCTTGAAGGCCCTGAAGTACATGGCAGTCGCCACGCCTTCTTGTCCATGCAGTTCGCCCACGTCCGCCGCCCTGTCCAGCTCCCTCAGGCACTGGTCAATGCCGGCGATGGCCCTGTCCAGCTCCTCCAGGGCATGGTCGCGCCGGTACCGCAGCAGGAGGGTCCGCTGGTTCAGCAGCTTGCCCCGCACCGCCTCGCGGGCGATGGCCAGCCGGGTCTCCAGGTTGCTGGCTGCCAGCGCCTGCTTCTGGCGCAGAAGGCCGTAGCCCGACTCGGTGGAGAAAAGGCGGCCATGGTACTTGCCATAGCTGGAGCAGAAGACGCAGTCTATGCCCTGCTGCAGGAGATGGGCAATGACTGGCGTGGTCAGGTTCACGTTGCCGAAGACCACCACCTGCTCCACCTTGGCGGCAGGGACTTTCTGCAAGGTCTGGCCGTCTTTAGTTATCACGAAGGTCTCTGCTTCCTTCCTGAGGGTCGCCCCCTGTTCGGTCAGGTAGAGCACTGGCACCGTCAATCCTCCTGCACTGTCCCAGGCCCATGGTGGTCTTGGCGCCCACGCCGCTGAAGAAGGCGAAGCGCGCCAGCGCCCCCAGCCAGCGCCGCTCCTGGGGGCCGGCGGCCTCCCGGGCCGCGTACTCGCACCAGCCCGTGAACCCCGGCTGGAAGAACTCGCCGAAGCCCACGCGCCCCAGGCGCAGGCTGTACTGGGCCACCGCCAGCAGGCCAGGCAGCCGCTCCACCAGGCCCGAGGGCGCCTTCACCGGCGCGAAGCTGTCCCAGCGCCGCGCCAGGCTGCCGAAGACCAGGCCCACCGCCGGGAAGGGGCCGGCGTCGCCCCTGCTGCGGAAGCTGGTGGGCGTCAGGAACCTCAGCCGCCACCGGGCCTCGTCCTCGCCGGCTTCCTCCAGCAGTTGGCCGAAGCTGGCGCAGGCCACCCTGGTGTCCCGGCCCGGCGCCGTTTCCAGGCCCAGGAGGTCGAACTGCTGGCCCCCCAGGAGCAGGGGGCGCTCCTGGTCCCAGGCCATCACCGCCTCCAGCAGCAGGCCGAACAGCGCCTCGTCCAGCACCGTGAGCCTGATGGCCCAGGTCCGGCCCTCCATGTCCAGCCTGAGCAGCGGCGACACGGTGAGGGGCTTGGCCTCGGCGTCGGCGTGGAGGCCTTCGGCGGCGGAGGGAGACACCCGGCGCAGCATGTCCAGCACCAGGGCCAGCCCCCGGTAGGCGTGGGCGCCGGGCGTGACGGCCCCGTGGGGCCTCAGCTTCAGCAGCGTGGAGTACAGCAGCCTGTCCACAACGTCACCTCGGGGGCAAGGCGGAGCTACAGGGCCGCGCCTTCGGGCGGCAGCAGCATGGGCACTGCGAGGCAAAAGGCCGGCTGGTACACCCAGTCGTAGGCAGGGCTGATGTCGCCCACCAGCCGGCCGTAGAATTCCCGAACCGGCGAATCGTAGAAAGTGGCCCCCGCCCGGAACATGAGCAGCGGCCGCTTGAAAGGGTTGTCCGAGCTGGCCAGCTCCTCGCCCAGCTTGCCGTACTTGACCAGCACCTGCCAGTAGCCGCGCGTGGGGTCGTGCCGCGCCGGCACAAAGGAGGACAGCGCCACGAAGCCATTGGGCTGCGAAGGGCTGCCGAAGCCAGGGAATAGCTCCAGGTCGGACATCTCCTTGATGCTGCCGTAGCCGGTGGCCTTCTTCTTGCCGTAGCCCGACTCGGCCAGGTAGCCCAGGAGCTCCCGCAGCCTGTCCACGAAGTCAGGCTCCACCAGGGCGTAGACCGTCACCTCCTTCTGAAAGGTCTCCTCGAACTCGAACAGCCCTCCCTCCTCAGGCGTGGTGGAGGTGAGGCGGTTGATCTGGTTCTTCAGGATACCTCGCCCCACCGGCGTGCTGTCCCTGGGAAGGGGCGCGGGCGTGACCAGCTCGCCCTGGAGGAGGCGCGAGAACTCCTGGGCGGTGACCCAGGCGGCCCGGCGACGGCGCTTCTCCTCATCCCGGCGCTGGCGCTGGGTGGCCAGGTCCGCCGTGGGGTCTATGGGTGGGGGCGGCAGCACCGGCATGGGCAGCAGGTCCCCCGGGAAGCCGTCCGACAGCACGAAGGCAGGCTGGCCCTCCAGGGCCGGCACCAGGATGTCGTCCAGGCGACTCTGGCCGCCCCGGCGCAGGGCCGCCCAGCACAGGTGGCCGTAGAGGGTATCGGCCAGCCAGGGGGTGGCATAGGGGCCGCGCAACTGGAACTTGACGCGGTACAGGTTCATAGGCCCTCGATGACGTACTGAAGCTCCACCCAGCCGTAGCCGCGGCTGCCCGAGCCGCCCAGCGCCTCGCTGGGGAGCATGTCCAGCGCCTCCCGCAGCCAGGAGGCCAGCCGCTGCGGGTCATCGCTCTCGAAGACACGGACGGACATCACCAGGTCAAACTTGCTGCCGGCCGGCACTATCTCCTGGGTCCTGAGAGTCCCCTGGGCAGCTATGCCCGTCGCGCGGTCTATCATCGTCTCGGTCTTCACCGCCGTGTACAGGCCGCCCTGCTGGGCCAGGGGTTCCAGGCGCTGCACCGAGGCCTGTTGCATGAAGGCGTCCCGCACCAGCAGCCGCGAAGGCCCCAGTTCGTGGCGAGGGTTGAAGTGGGGGCCGAAGAGGATGCACACCGGGCAATTCTCTTGGGCGCAGCCACACGGACGGGCCTGGCCGCGGTCGTCCCGGCGCACCTTGCCGTACCTGTACTCCAGGATGGAGCGCAGCTTGCCCTTGATGGAGGAGCCTGGTATGTAGGGCAGCCTGGTGACCGGGTCCCTGATAACGGGGTTGTCCTCGCCGCCTATGTCTATGCCCGGGTCGTTGCCCCCGATGCGGAGGTTGGTCCGGTTGGTGATGGTGCCTGTGACTCTGAGGTGCTTGACTAGCCTGAGCGTTGTAGGCATGACACCCTCCTATCTGCGCTGCTGGCCCTGGCTGAGCCGGACAAGGTATGTATGATAGCCAACGATGCTCTGGAAGTGTTCAAGGAACCCCTGGCGGAAGGCCCTGTCGTCCACCAGGGCCAGCTTGATATTGCGGTCCAGGATATCCTTGAACTCTGGGGGGGCGTTCCCTCTCCCCACGGCGGTAGCCGCGTCCCGCTCCAGGGACGCGATCTCCGCCCGCAGGCCGTCAAAGGGCTGGCCTGCCTCCAGCTTGCGCTCGATGATGCGCGCCTTGGTGTAGAAGTTGCGTAGCTGGGCCGCGGCCATGAGCGGCTTGCTGGGGTTATGCCCCGTCAGCACCTGGGCCGCTCGCTTGGCCCACTCGCCCACCACCTCGACGCGCAGGTGGCCCTGGTCGTCGAAGTAGCCTCCCCGGAGGTAATCCTCACCCAGGGCTGCTGGCCTTCGCGGTTCGGACGGCTGTCCGCCCTGGGGCGGGCGTGGTCCGCCCCGGCCAGGCGGTGGCCCCTGTGGATGTCTTGTCGTCATCTCCTGTCGCCTCCTTTAGCGAAGATAAGCAGGCGTGCAATCAATCTCATGTCGTCCAGCATGGCCGTGTCCTGCTGGGTGGAAGGCTTTATCTCCAGCAGCCCTTCGGCCCACGCGGCCAGGCGCGGCGACCTGCCCAGGCCCTCGCGGGCGATGGTGTAGGCCAGCAATGGCTGGAAGCGCAGCGCCCGGGGGTCACGTTTTTCACCAGCAGGGGGATAGCGCCAGCGCTGCCACATCTCGCCGTACTCATAAAGCCGGTGCAGCGCCGCCGTGGGGACGCGCTCCAGCTCGCCGAAGAGGCCCGTGGCCAGCTCCCAGGCCCTGCGCCAGGCGTCCCACTGGCGGGTCTGGCCCAGCAAGGTGATGCAGTCCCGGCCCTGCTCCTTGGAAACTTTCAGGGCCGAGTTGGCATCCTCCGTGGCCCGGGCCAGGGGATAGCGTGGGCCGGTGAAGGCCAGGCCCGCCGAGATGGTGATGTCCCGCCTGCCCGTCCACCTCAGGAAGTCGTCGCGGACGGTCAGGGCCAGGTCCAGGGCCTGGTCCCAGGGGCCGACCACCAGCAGGTCGTCGCCCCCGGAAAACACGGTGTAGCAGTGGCGGAACCGGGTCTCCAGCAAGTGCTGCACCCAGCCGGAGAAAAAGGTGTCCAGCAGCCGGCTCAGGGTGGTCACACGGGATATGGTATCCCTGTCGCCGCTGCCATCCGAGCGCTTGAGGCCGAACACCATGAGATCGCCCAGGTTGTCCACGTCCATCTTGAGGAATGCCAGCAATTGCCGGCCCCTGGACTTCCGGGCGATGTCCTCGAAGGTGAGGGGGGCACGCCCGCCGTCGCCCTCGCCATAGGGGATGTAGTTGGCCAGAAAGCGGGCCGAGGCCTCGCGCCGCTCCAGGTCGGCCAGGTCGAAGTCATTGAGCTTGACGGCCACGTCGCCGTCCTGGAAGGAGTGCGGGCTGCTGATGGCGTTGGCGGACCAGCCGGGCAGCGCCAGGGGCAACCCCTGGCCCCGCCTGAGCTGAAGAAGCCGAGCGCCGGGCAGCAGCGCCCCCACGCGCCGGTCGTGGTAGCACAGGCGGCACAGGCCCTCCGGGCTGTCGGCCGGGAACTTGCGGCAGGAGGGGCAGGCCCCTTGCCCCTGGTAGTGGACATTCATCACAAAGGCGTCCTCGCGCCAGCCCTGGCCCTGGGCCAGAGAGTCAAGGAAGCGCTGGCGCTTGCGGACGTCCAGGCTGCTGTTTACAGCGGCCAGCGCCTGGCCGAAGCCCGAGGCGCCCTTGCTACCTATCCTGAAGACCTCCTGGCCCAGGGGTGCCCAGGCCAGGTGAAGGCCCAGCTCCCCGTGCATCTCCTCCAGGCTCCACCTCTCGGCCTCCTTTGCCACCTGCTGGAGCGCCGCCTCGGCCTCCGGCGTGTTGGGGAGCAGCAGGTAGAAGTTGCCCCCCGAGGCCATCAACTGGCAGGCCACGGGAAGGTCCAGCCGCTCCAGGATGGAGCGGGCCACGGCCTCTGACAGGAGCTGCACCATGAGGGAGCGCGCCCGCAGGCGCCGGGCCACGCCGCCCTCGCCCACGTGGGCGATGTCAAAGATGTAGCTCTGGATGCCAGATACGTCCCCTCCAGCAAGGATGAAGTCCTCCCCCGGCTGCTTGATGGCGGCGGCCAGGTCCGGACTGCCCCTGTGCCGCTGGTAGAGGCAGGCCGCGATGGCACAAGTCGTGCGCAGGTGGTCATATAGGGAGACATCGGGCGAGTCTTCCTGGGTGTTGGCCGGGATGCACCAGCCAAAGCGGTACAGGAGATTGAGCAGGTGGCCCAGCATCACGGCAAACGGGACATCCCTCAGCCGTTCGGTGAAAGCCCTGAACTCCCTGCCGAAAGCAAGAATGAGGTCGTTGTACTCCCCTGGTTGATAGGCCGGGAACTGGTCAGGGAAAGCCCTGGCCAGGGACTCGGCGCTGCTGATGCCGCCCCCGTGAAAGTTGGCCAGACCACCAAATACCTGGCCCTTCACCTCCAGTCCTCGGAAAACAGTGGCCAGTGGCACCTGCTTGAAGTCCTGGTACTGGTCATGGGCTTTGCCCCTTTCTGAGGACGAGAGATTGTCGGCCCGGCTTACCAGGAGCGCCAGCCCTTTCTGCTGGGGGTCCGGGGTGTCCTGCGCCAGCAAGTCCGAAGGAAAGTGGTGGCTATTCTCATGGTGGCGCTGGACCAGGGTCTTCAGCAGGTCAGGGTCAACCCACCGGCCAAAGAAGCCTCTGAAGGCGCTTACAAAGTCGGCGGAAACCTTCGGGTGTTGTCCACGGATATCAATGGGCTCGAAGGTGCCACGCTGCAGGAGCTTGCCTATGTCGTGGAGCAAAGCCCCCAGGACTACAGCTCTGTAAACAGGGTCTTCAAACATGGCTATATACTGCTTTTGGGGCTGGACTGTTGCCCTGGATATACCAGCACCTGAAAGTCACAGAATGTTCAGGCTGGAGTGTGACGAATTGTAGCATACCCGTGATTACTTTTAGCCATCAGGGAAGGCTTTTTGTGACCATGGTCTGACATCGCCCGCGTTTCACCAGGACCTGGCCCCCTGCTGGTAATATTCCGGTCAGGGGCCGCTTCCACGACGACGCAGCACCAGGCCGGATGACGCGTCCGGGATGCACAGCGGTGACGCACCTGCTGGAATGGTAAAGGCGCTCAGTAGCCCCGCCCGTTGACGCTGGCGCGCCGAAGGGCTACACTCACCCAGGACGAGGCCAGGGCCTGGTATACTCTGGCCCGGCCACTACTTTCCCCTGCGAGGCCCGGCTATGGAGAGGCGTGACATCGTTTCCAGGTTGGCCAGCGGAGAGCGTCTGGTGCTGGACGGCGGCACAGGCTCGGAGTTGCAGCGCCGGGGCGTCAACGTCTCCAAAGGCGTGACGCCGGATGGGCAGCTTGGCGCGTGGTCGGCTACCGCCCTGGGCGACGCCCCGGAGGTGGTCAGGGCTGTCCATGAGGACTACCTGCGCGCCGGCGCCGATATCGTGACCACCAACAGCTTCTGGACCGACCGCATCCGGCTGGCCATGGTGGGCCTGTCGGACAGGGCCGAGGAGTACACGCGCCTGGCCGCGCGGCTGGCCCGCGAGGCGCGGGACAGGCTGTCGCCCGGGGCCTACGTGGCCGGCAGCATCGCGCCGCCCAGCTCCCGTGGGCTGGCGGAGATTTTCGCGGAGCAGTCCCGGACGCTGGCCGACGCCGGCGTGGACGTCATCCTGTTCGAGTACGTGGGCCGCATCGCCGACTGCGTCACCGCCGTGAAGGCCGCCGCCGACACTGGCCTACCCATCTTCCTGGGCGTCCGCCACGTGACGGAAGAGGGCACGATGCAGTACGGGGAGAGCTTCGATGACCTGGCCACGGCGCTGAAGGGCCTCCGCGTGGACGCGGTGCTGCTGATGTGCAGCAAGCCCGAGGCCATCTCGGCCAGCCTGCCCAGGCTGCGCCGGGCCTTCGACGGCCCCATCGGCGCCTACGCCAACATTGGCTATCACCGGGCGCCCCACGCGCCCAGCTACCCGGAAAGGCAGTGGCACGTCATTGAGGACCAGGACTACCCACCGCCCCGCTATGCCCAGTTCGCGCAGGAGTGGCTTGGCATGGGCGCAAACATAGTCGGCGGCTGCTGCGCCACGACGCCCCAGCACATAGCCGCCATAGCCCCGGTGGTAAAGGCCGCACGGTAGCCCGTCGCCAATGGCCCGCGGCCCCGGGCCAGGAAAAGCTCATCCAGGAAGGAATGCAGCGGAGATGACATCGCAGCGAGAAGCGATAGCACCGCCCACGGCTATTTGGTACCTCTACTCCGAGAAGCAGGAGCCCCTGGGGCAGATTTACCGGCGTGGCGAGGAAGCCGTTCCCGTTGTTGGCGCCCAGGTGACTGACGGCGCCAGGTGGAAGCGCGTCGAGGTGGTCAGCTTCGAAGAGCTGCGCGCCACCTGCATGATGCGGCGCTTCAGCGTTGTCGTGCGCATCATTAACTGACGCGCCTAGCCTTTCCAGCGTGGCCAGGGGCCTGCGCCTTTACCCTCTTGCGATGTCGGCTGCGCGCACGATGCTTCACCTCACCCCTGGTGTTCAAGGGCACAGCGCCGGCCAACCTGTGGCCCCTTCTCCAGCTTGCCCTGAGCTTGCCCAAGGGTGGAGAGTGGGCTACGAGGGGAGGTCTGGGCATCTGCCCTCACCCTCGCCTCCCGCCCTCTGGGCCCCACAGGTCGAGGACCAGCGCAGGTGAAGGGCTTGTCCCAGCGTGGCCTGGGTATGGCGCGACGGCTACCCCTGGGGCTTCCGGGGCGCTGGCACTACCCCCAGTTGCTGCATCAGGCCCAGCGTGTCGTAGTAAATCCTGACCTCGGCAATCTTGCCATGGGATATGCGGAAGAGGTCAACGCCGGTGAGGGAGATTTTCTTGCCAGTTGCCGGCAAGCCCATGTAGTCCTGGCGGTGGGTGCCTGTGAGCCTGAAGCTGCTGGCGACCCTGTCCCCTTCGGCTACCTCTTCGCCCAGGGTGAATTGAAGGTCGGGGAAGGCCCTGCAGGTCCGAGAACCACTGCTTGACGGCCTCGCGCCCGCGCAGCGGCTCGGCCATGTAGGACGGCGTCTGGACCAGCACGTCAGCAGCCAGGACCTCGTCCACGACCTTGATGTCCCCCTTGCTCAGCACCTCTTCGAAGTAGCGCCGGATAAGGGCCTTGTTGTCAGCCATGGGCATCTCCTTGGTAGGATGGTGGTGCCCAGAGTCTAGGCCATCCAGGCCCGGCGGCCATCGCGCGACCGCGCTATTCTTCTGCCTCGCCCTGAAAGTCCACCAGGCCATGCTCCATGGCGAAGACCGTCGCCCCGGCCCGCGTGGACACGCCGGTCTTGTCGTAGATGTGCCTGATGTGGTGGTCGGCGGTGTGCTCGGAGATGGAGAGCAGGCGGGCTATCTGGCGCCTGGAGTAGCCCCGGGCGACGAGGCGCAGCACCTCGATTTCGCGGGTGCTCAGGCCGGCGGGCCAGTCCCGGCGGCGCCTGGGCTGGTGACCGGCGGCGGCCAGGACGGCAGCCACGGCGTCGCCGTCGAGCCTGCCGGCCCTGACATCGGCGCGCAGCTCCTGGGCGGCCTGCTCGGGCGTCCGCGCCGGACGGTGCGGCCTGTGCTCCAGCCTGGTGCGGTACCTGTCGGCGGCGGCCAGGACCCGGGCGGCCACCGGCAGCATGGCGGCGGGCAGGCCGCGAGGGTACCCGGAGCCGTCCAGGTGCTCGTGGTGCATGGCCGCCAGCGCGCCCAGGGGCGAAAGCGCCGGCGACCGCGCCAGCGCCCGCTCGGTATAGTACGGGTGCAGCCGCGCCTGCTCCCACTCGCCGTCGCTGAGCGGCCCGGGCTTCTCCCAGATGCTATTCTTTATGCCCACGCGGCCCAGGTCGTGGACCAGGCCGGCCCGCCAGATGCTGGCCGTGTCGGCGTCGGGAAGCCGGCACTGGCGCGCGGCCTCGGCGGCCAGGTCCGCCACGGCCCGGGAGTGCCCGGTGAAGCAGGGCGACTTGAGGTCGGCAAAGTCCGCCATCACCAGCAGGGCGCCATCAAACTCCTGCTCCGACAGACGCAGCGGCGCGCCGGGCTCGGCGGCCAGTACGTCGTCCCACGGCGAGAGGGTGTCCAGCGCCTCCAGCAGCCGCAGAGCATCCTGGCGGAAGCGGCCTGCTACCTGCGGGTCGTAGGCGCTGCCGCTCCACCTCTGCGCCGCCTGGACAGCGGAAGTCTCGCCTCTCAGTCGGTAATATCCGGGCTGCCCAGCCATCAGCCGCGACGGCTGATGGCTGGGCACTCTTACACCGCGTAGGCCACCGAGCCATCGTTCCGCAGCGGGATGGTCAGGTCTCGCTCTCTGAAGGGCTGCTGCGCCAGCAGGGCGTCGTCCAGCTCCACTCCCAGGCCCGGCGCCTCGGGCACGGGGATGTAGCCCCCGGCGCGCCGCAGGGCCGTCCTGTACACCGCGTTGTGGGGCGCCTCGTCCGCCTTCGAGTACTCCTGCACGATGAAGTTGGGGATGCAGGTGTCCAGGTGGACCGAGGCGGCCGTCAGCACAGGCCCCAGGTAGTTGTGGGTGACTACCGCCGAGTGGTACGCTTCGGCGATGGCGGCGATCTTCTTGCAGTGGGTAAGCCCGCCGGCCAGGCCCAGGTCCGGCCGGACGTACTGGCTGCCGCCCTGGGCCAGCAGCTCCCGGAACTCCCAGATGGTGTGCATGCGCTCGCCGTTGGCCAGGGGTATGCTGATGCGTTTGGCTATCTCCCCCTGGGACATGATGCTGTCTATCTGGACGGGGTCTTCGTAGAAGAGGGGATGGAACTGGGCCAGCTCCTGGGCCAGCGCCACGGCGACCATGGGCGTCAGCTTGCGATGTATCTCCAGGATGATGTCCATGTCCGGCCCGGTGGCCTCCCGCGCGGCCGCCACGTTGTCCACCACGGACTTGATGAGCCGGTCCATGCTCATGTCCTGGTAGCCGTCGGGCAGCGGGTCGAACTTGATGGCGGTAAAGCCCTCGACGGCCGCGGCCCTGGCCCGACGCGCCACCTCGTCGGGGGTGTTGCCGCCCATGAGCAGGTGGAGCCGTATTCTGTCCCGGCACTTGCCGCCCATCAGCTCCCAGATGGGCGCCTGGAAGTGCTTGCCCTTTATGTCCCACAGGGCTATGTCCACGGCGCTGACGGCCCCCGACAGCGCCGACCCGCGGAAGGGCCCCATGCGGTACAGGTACTGCCAGTGGTGCTCTATCTGGAAGGGGTCCTTGCCCAGCAGGTAACCCCTGAAGGTCTTGATTATGGCATGCACTGCCTCGGGGTACCCCCAGCACGCCGACTGTCCAATGCCCGTCAGGCCGCTTTCGGTGCGGATGCGCACTATGTGGGACTGGTTGACCAGTAAGGACTCGACCTCTTCAATCTTCATGGCTTTTTGCCTGTACCTCCATTAGCTGTCAGCTATCAGCAGTTGGCGGCCAGCTTCACCTGGCGGTGGGCGGGGCGCTGAAAGCTGAATGCTGACTGCTGGTTGCTCATTGTAACCCCCAGGCTGCCACCAAGGAAGGGAGTGGGATATACTGTCGGCGCTGCGCACTTCAAGGTGGCCGGTCAGAGGAGAGCATGGAAGTCATGCTGTGGGCAGGACTCGTCGCGGGGGCCGCGTCCCTGGTGGCCTGGGCGTACCTGACCTTTGCCCGCGGGTGGTTCTGGCGCACATCCCAGCGGCTGCCGGAAGTCCCGCCCTCGCCGCCCGAGGGCTTTCGCTGGCCCCCGGTGGCCGCCATCATCCCCGCTCGCAACGAGGCCCAGGTGCTGCCGCACACGCTGCCCACGGTCCTGGGCCAGGACTACCCCGGCGCCTTCAGGGTGTTCCTGGTGGACGACGGCAGCGATGATGGCACGGCGGAGGTGGCCCGGCAGGCCGCGCGAGAGGCTGGCGCGTCCCAGCGCCTCACGGTGGTCGCCGGTGGCCCGTTACCCTCGGGCTGGGCAGGCAAGGTCTGGGCGCTCCAGCAGGGCTACCTTGCCCTGAGACAGGCCCAGGGAGCCGCCCGCGGGCCAGACATGCCGGAGTTCCTCCTCCTGACCGACGCCGACATCGCCCACGCCCCCGGCAGCCTGCGCTCGCTGGTGCTGAAGGCCGCCCTGGAGGGGCTGGACCTGGTGTCCCTGATGGCCCAGCTCAGGGCCAGGAGCTTCTGGGAGCGCCTGCTCATCCCGGCCTTCGTGTACTACTTCGCCAAGCTGTACCCCTTCGGCTGGGCCAATGACCCCCGCCGGAGGACTGCGGCGGCAGCGGGCGGCTGCGTGTTGCTGCGGCGCGAGGCGCTGGAGCGCGCCGGTGGCTTCGAGCCCATCGCCAGCGCCATCATTGACGACTGCGCCCTGGCCAGGCTCATCAAGGCGGCGGGACGGCCCCAGGGAGGCAGGACGTGGCTGGGCCTGGCCCACGCCGTCGGCAGCCTGCGGGCCTACGACAGCCTGGGCCACATCTGGGACATGGTGGCGCGCACGGCCATTGTGCAGCTACGCTACTCGGCGGCGCTGGTGGTGGCGACAGTGGCGGGGATGGCGCTGGTGTACATGGTGCCGCCGGTGGCTGCCCTGGGAGGGCTGGCCTTGGCCGGCATCGGAGGCGGCGCGCTGGCTTTGGGGCTGGCGGGCACAGGGATAGCAGCCTGGATGCTTATGGCTACTACCTACCTGCCCATGCTGCGCTGGTACAGCCTGCCGGCGTGGCTGGCCCTGCTCATGCCCCTCACCGCCCTGCTCTACACCCTGATGACCGTGGACTCGGCCCTGCGCCACTGGCGCGGCAAAGGCGGCGCATGGAAGGGCCGGGCGTACTCCCGTACCCCATGAACAGGCCCCGCTCGGCCAACGGACTCGTTTACATTGAGACGCAGGCCAAGAAAGGGTATAATCTGATGGTATCTATGGGTAGGTCCTGGCAGTCTGTAGCTATGAGAGTGAGAACCTCTTCCCCAGGCTTTGCCGGGCCTACCCGCCCTATAATGTGACATATCCTCGTGACGTGTGCCATCCGTGGCTGCCCACGGTGCTTCTAAGTAATTTCACCTACCCGGGAAGCCGGTTATGCCGTATATCCAGCACTGGAATGAGCGTGTAGCCGCGCACCACGCCCAGTCCCTCAGGGCGCAGGGCGGAGTCGAACAAAAGGACTTCTGGGCACCCCTGGCCGCGTCCTTCCACAGCGACCCCAGACGCAGCGATGACCCGGTGCTGGCGCGGCTGGCCCGCGACATAAGGCCCGACTGGACGGCCCTGGATGTGGGTGGCGGGGCCGGGAGGTACGCCCTGCCGCTGGCCCTGCGCTGCCGCCACGTCACCGTCGTGGACCCTTCCGAGAGCATGGTGAAGGTGCTGCGCGAGGCGGCCAGCGAAGCGGGCATCCACAACCTGAGCATCGTGCAGGACGTGTGGGAGGAGGCCCGCGTCGGGCCGGCCGATGCGGTCCTCTGCTCCCACGTGCTGTATGGCGTGCAGGAGGTCCAGCGCTTCGTCCAGAAGCTGGACTCCCACGCCCGCAGGCTTGTGCTGGTGCTCCTGTTCATGGAGTCGCCCCAGTCCCATCTTTCGCCCCTCTGGAAGCGCGTGCACGGCGAGGACCGCATTGACCTGCCCGGCATGCGCGAGCTGCTGCCAGTGCTGTGGGAGCTGGACATTTACCCCAACCTGGAAATGCTGGAGGAGTCGGACAGCCCGGCCTTCGAGGGCCGGGAAGTGGCCCTGGAGAGGCTCAGGCAGCGCCTGTACGTGCAGCCGGGCACCGCGGAGGACCAGCGCCTCGCGCAGGCCATGAGGGAGCTGCTGGAGGAGACGCCCGACGGGCTCGTGGTGAAGGGTGCGCAGCCCAGGAGGCTGGCGCTGGCCTGGTGGCGCAAGGGCTGAGGCACGGCCACTACTCTACGCTCCCGTGGACAGCGATGATTGAGGCGTTGGCTTCCCCATGCATACCAGGACCGACGCGGAAGCTCTTGCTCTCTCCATAAGGCCCGCCCTCGGCGGCTGACTGAGGGACGTGGTCTGCCCCTTCATCCCTGCTCCGTGGGGCAGAGTTTATGGCAGCCAAATATTGACTACGCCTTTTGACCCTTCCTAGAATATCTGCTAGCAGTCCCGGAGCAGGACTGCTTTCCCTGAAGACCGGGGCCTTCGGCGCGCGAGTCCTATTGCCTGGCGGGGGCTACGTGCGCCCGGTGCATGGTACATCCCGCAGCTAGCGTTCTGGAGGAGAGCAGCATGACACAGGTGCAGGAACGGCCCGCCATTGTGAGCTTTGGCTGGAGCGGCGAGAAGCGGGATATCAAGGTGGTCCTCAAGAACGGCGTCTGGCACACCGTCCACTACGTGGACGGCAAGCCCGACCAGCTTATGGTCAAGCTCTTCGGCACCAACGAGCTTCCCACGCCGTGGTCTTCCGAAGTGGACCGGGACACCGTCATTAACGAGCTCAAGGTCCGCAACAGGAACGCCAGCATAAGTTAAAGGGCATGCCCCGGGACTCGAAGCGCCCGCTGACCTCACGTCGGCGGGCGTTTCGCCGTCAGGCCGACACGGGCGGACGGCGGCTGGCCCAGGGCCTGGCCTGCTCCAGTTGCGCCGCCAGCCTGAACAGCGTAGCCTCGTCCCCGAACCGGCCTGTGAAGTGGCAGCCTATGGGCAGGCCATCGCTGTCCCAGTACAGGGGCACCGACATGGACGGCTGGCCGGTCACGTTGCTGATGTAGGTGAAGGCCGCGAAGGCCGCGATGCGCCGGCGGAACTCCATGGGGTCGCCGCCGGTGTACCGGAGGCTACCCAGCGGCACGGGCGGCTGCCCCAGGGTGGGCGTCAGCCACACGTCATGGTCGCGGAAGAAACGCGCTATGTCCCGCGCCAGCCTCTGGAGGTCCTGGACCGCTATGAGATAGTCGGTCGCCGTGGTCTGGCGTCCCCTCTCGGTGAAGGCCCAGGTGAAGGGCTCGAAGGACTCCGGCCCTGGTTTCCGGCCTGTCCTGCGGCCCCAGTGGGCGATGGCCCAGGCAAACCCCACGGCCAGCACCAGCGTAAAGGACTGCCACAGTAGCTCCCCATCGAAGGCAGGCGCGGCTTCCTCCACGTCATGGCCCAGCTCCGAGTGAAGGGTTGTGGCGGGAGCGAGAGGAAGCCGGGCCCACCGCCCTGGCCGCGGGGCTGGGGCCAAGCGTCACATCCGCGCCACGGAGGTGTGGCGCTGGCCAGCCCTGGCTTTATACGGCGGTGCCGCAAAGGTAATAAAGGGGCGGGTCTCAGACCCGCCCCTGTCTTAATCTGTGCCAGGTAAGCGGCGTCTAGCCTGGGGAGGAGACCTTCCAGTAGCCCACTATGTTGGTTATGTCCGGGCCGACGGAGCCTTCGCCCCAGTAGTGGTCGTTCCAGTTGGACAGGCCGCCGGTGCCGAAGACGCCCATGACGGCCACTATCTCGCTGGGCCCCTGGACGTCTATGCCTGTCTGCATCCAGGCCTGGCGCACCGTCCAGCCGCTGAGCATGTAGTTGGCCCAGGTCCAGCCCTCGACGGTGTTGTCGTAGGTGACCGTCTCGTAGCCGCCCAGCAGGTGCAGCCCGCGGAAGGCCGGGCCCCAGCGCTGCCACCAGCGGTTGGGCGAGGTGCCCGGCTGCAGCGGCCCGCACGCCGCGACGATGAGCCACTCCAGGTCAACGTTGTTGCCCCAGCGGGCCTCGGTGTAGTGCAGGAAGCCGTCCTGGTTGTTGCCAGGGAAGGTGAAGCCGTCGCTGTTGGCGTGGCCGGTGTAGAAGACGGCGTCCACGTTGTCCACCCAGTTGCCGTCGTCGCCACCGTTGGCCGGGTCCTTGAAGTCCTGCTCCCAGGCGTCGTAGTCGCCCCAGTTGAAGCGGATGGTGGTGTTGCCGCCGAAGAAGATGTTGTCCAGGATGAAGCGGTTAGCGAAGCCGCCGGCGTTGCCCGCCGAGCCGCCAAGGCCCTGGGACTGGCCGACCCACTCGGTGCCCACGTCATTGACGCCGCCCACCAGAGCGGGCAACGCCAGCGCTCCGCCAGGCCCTGCCGAGGGGTCTCCCTGGGACTGGCCCACAAGGCCACGCGAGACCTGGAAGCTCTCCACCGCCTGGGCGCTGAGGCCGTTGGCGTCGGTGACCACCAGGGTCAGGGTCTCGATGGCCGACTTGCCCTTGAGGGTGACGTCGTACTCGATGGACGGCTCGTCGGCGGTGGCAGGATCGAGCTGCGTGGAGCTGGAGGCCCACAGGTAGCTATAGGGCGGCGTGCCGCCGCTGACCAGAGAAGTGGCGGATACCAGCGTCCCTTCCACGGTCACGTCCATATCTCCTGCCTGTCCTCCTCGGAGAAGCCCTTTTCCAGGGGCAGTGTGGGCACCTGCTGGAAGGAGGCCAGGTCGGTGAAGCGGATGGAGCCGTCCTCCTGGAGGGCGTCCTGAGGCAGGTCGAACCGGTCGGCCAGCGCCGCGAACTGCGCCGGCGTCACGCCCTGCTGGACTACCCTGAAGGACGGTAGCTGGAGCTGCTGACCGCCGATGCTGATGCCCAGGCAGAAGACGTTGTTGCCTTCGTCCTGCTCGGCGACGGCGTTGCCGGGGTCTATGCGGGCGCACAGGAAGTAGTTGCCCGCTGGCGTGTCGGCGGGGATGACGCCGCCGATGTCGCTGGAAATGGGCGGGTCTGGCGAGAGCAGCAGGAAGCTCAGGGCCGGCACGTCGGGCGTGCGGCTGATGCGCCCGCCTACCAGCAGGGCGTCCTCCTGGAAGGTGGCCGACGGGGTGGCGAAGCCCTCGGGGACAACGGTGTCAGTGGAAAGCACCAGGTCAATAACGTAGCCGCCGCCCTGGGGGTTGCCGGCGGCGTCCAGGGTGCCACGGGCCAGGCCGTCGCCCACGTTGCGGACTTCCACGTCCAGGTCTATCTGGTTGCCTATGGCGTCGCCGGGCATGGCGTTGGCCGGGCCGAAGAGGGCCACCTTCAGGTCGGGCACCCCCTGCTGCGGGGGCTGCGTCAGGTTGACGCTGACGGAGCCAGGGAAGCTGGCGGCCAACTGGATGGGCAGCTCCGGGTCTGGCTGGACCAGGAACTGAATGTCGGCCACGCCGTTGCTCACCAGCGAGCGCCCGATGGGCACGGCGCCCTGCTCGGTCAACTGGTAGGCGGTGAGGGTGGCGCCGTTCACGGTGTAGTTGGCCCGCAGGGAGCCCTGGGACAGCGTCACTATCACGGCCACGGGCAGGAAGAAGGGGTGCGGGTTGGAAGTCCACATCTCCAGGGTCGGGTCGCCGATGACGTTGTACAGCCACAGGGTGTCTATGGCGTTGTCGGAGGTCACCTCGTCGCCGCCGCCGAACTCCAGCCCGATGTGGGTGAGGGTGTACTCCTTGGCGTAGTTCATGATGTCGCCCAGGCGCACGATGGAGGTATTGCTGCCGTAGGCGGGGTCGTTGTTGGGCCAGGTGGCGTCTATCAGGCCACGGTAGAAGGCGGTGTTGGACCAGGTGTTGCTGTTGCGGCTGTCGCCGATGATGCCCACCGCGCCGCCGTCCGTCTCCCGCAGCAGCCGCTCGCAGAAGTAGCTGGCGTTGACCACCGTGCCATAGTCGCCATTGGCGGACTCGTTGTCGTAGAAGCAGCTAGCGCAGTTGAGGCTGTAGACCACTGGCGTCAGGTTGCCGTTGGTCAGGTCGCTGGAGACGTTGGTCTTGGTGAAGGAGGGGTTGACCCAGCCGTCCTCCCAGCCGTGGTCGCGGTGGATGATGAGGAAGCGCCCCTCGTTGAAGGCGTCTATGATGTCCTGGGTGGAGCCGTTCCAGGGGAAGCCGCTGCCGGAACCCAGGTCGGCGGGCAGCAGGTCGCCATCGTGGTAGCGGGCCGGCGTGCCAGTGCCAGTCTGGGTGTAGATGCGCTCCACGGTCTTGCCGGCGGCCATGAGGGTGTTGCGGGCCTGCTCCGACTCCTCGATGAAGGCGCGCTGGTCGCGGCCCGACGGTGAGCCGCTCTCGCAGCACTGGAACTGGGAGGCGATGCTGGCGTTGGCGTAGAAGTCGGCGTCGAAGGGCGGGTTTTGCTCGTAGTTGATGATCTTGTCAACTACCGTCTGGGCCTGGGTCAGAGTGTCCACCGGGATGCGGCCATGGGCCAGGTCCGGGAGGATGTTCAGGAAGCCGCCGGCCACGTAAGCGTAGGGCGTGTCGGTGCCGGTGGTGTCGCTGCCGCCGGTGGCCTCGTACCAGGTGGGGATGAACTCCACGTCGCCCAGGAACAGCACGTAGGATGGGCGAGTGATGCAGTCGTCGTAGTGTTCTTCGATCAGGTCCTTGATCTCATCGGCGGTGTCCCTGGTGGTGCCGGCGCCCACCTCGAAGACGTTGGTGGGGATGCCCTTGTCCCGCTTCCAGTCGGCCAGCTCATCGGCGGCGGCGCGGAAGTCGGGATGGGTCAGTACCATCAGCTCCTCGCCGAAGCAGGGGAACAGGCTGGGGTCTACGAAGATGGGGTCCTCGAAGATGGCGGCGCTGTTCAGGACGGCGCTGTACTGGGACGAGACGTTCTCAAAGGGGTTGAGGGCCCTGGTGGTCAGGAAGGCGTCCTGGCTGCCCAGGAACTGTACCGACCAGTCCACCTCGTCAAACAGCGTGAGCTCGCCTCTGGCCGGGTTGTACTGGCCGGTGGCGACCTCCAGCAGGCCGATGGTCAGGTCGCGCATCTGGTCCACCGGCGTCACGCGCACCACGAAGGGCGGGAAGAGCGCGTCCTGGCTGTAGGCCTCCTCGTCCTTCACGAAGGGATGGTCGGCGAAGGTGGACGGAGGCGGCGGCTCAGTGGTAGGCGGCTCGTCGGGCGACTGGTCCACGGCGATGGTCTGGAAGGGGTACAGGTTGACGCTGAGCACCTGCCCCACAGAGGGCTTGGCGTCCACTTCCACGGCATCGGTGCCTATGGGCAGGGCGATGAGCCTGCGGTACACGGGCACCGCCGGCAGCCCTGGCTCACCCACCAGGGACTCCACACCGGGCGAGAATACCTGGGTGAAGGTCTCGCCGCCGCCCTGCACGCTCAGCAGCGACACGTTGGCGAACTGGGTACGCCCGGCCAGCGTGGCCGTGTTGGACTCGGTGAGGCTGACCACCGGCCGCTCGGCGGGCTGCTGCCCGGCCAGGTTCCACTGGATGAACTCCAGCTCGACGCCGGCCGTGTAGGTGTGGCCCTGTTTGGCGGCCTCCTTGGCGTGCAGCCGCACGATGACGCAGAACTGGTCGCCCTCGTGCAACTGGCTGCTCACCCTCAGGTCGGTGGACAGGTCGCACTCCCCCTCCACCTTCCTGGTCACCCTCACGTCCACGTTGAGCTCGGTGTGCAGCACGTTATTGCCGGCGGCGTCCCGGGCCACGGCGGCGATGCGCGAGATGTGGACGGGCACGCTGCCCACTATCCGGCCGCCCATCTCGATCTCGCAGGTGTAGGACGGATAGGCGTTGGTGACTGTGAAGCCGACGGTCTTGACCGCCTGGCCTGGCTGCAGGTCAGACACGCAGTCGGCCATGTCCTTCTCAGGCGGGACAGGCCGCGCGACCAGTTCGCCGGTCCGCGGGTCCAGCACCTCCACAAACTCGCGGTCGCGCTGCTGGTCCCAGACGGCGTCCACGCTGCCGGTGCGGACCTCGCCCTGCAACCGCAGGGAGGCCGTCCAGGCGGCGTAACCTCCGCCAGCAAGGCCCAGGCCCACGGTTACCATCAGGGACAGCATCCAACCCTTGGACAAGAATGATGAAAGCCGGTGCATCTGGAAACAACTCCTTCCGAACTTCCTGGCCCTATTTGCGGGCCTGACCAAATTGGGTCAGACTTCTCAGCGCCGCCCCTTCATGGCTTCTGTCTCCTTCCTACCAGCGGGCCTCGCAGGTAGCGCTGTTGCCCGCCACATCGGTCACTTCAAGCATGATGCTGGCCTCCTGGCCTGGCCCGGCCCTGGCGGCCCTGACGCCGACGGGGAAGGCCGTGCCCGGGCCGAACAGGGGCACGTCAACCCGGGCGTTGGCCGAGTCCGTCACGTCCACTCGCAACAGGCCGCTATCGGCGTCCTGGACGGTGATGGTGGCGATGTCGCCCTGCGCCTGCGTGGAGCAGGACGGCGGCGCGGCGTCCGGCGGAAGGGCCTCCAGCACCCGGACGACCACCGAGGTGAAGCGCGTCAGCCTGCCGCTGTCGGTGGCCTTCAGGAGGATGGTGTGGGTGCCCTCGCCCAGGGCCGACGCGGGCACGTCCAGGGCCGGGCCGGTGCCCAGCCGCTGGCCGGTGGCCTCCAGCTCCCAGGCCAGGCTTTCGCCGTCCAAGGCGCCGTCCTCCGGGTCGAGGGCGCTGCCTTCCAGGCTGATGACCTGGCCGGCCAGGTACAGGGCGCCGTTCAGGGGCGCGGCGATGCTCACCAACGGCCCCTGGTTGACGGCCCTGAAGGGCGCGTCAGAGGTGTCCTCGGCGGAGTTGAAGCCGTCGCTGGCCTTGACCCTGACCAGGCCGCACCGGGTGCCGCGCAGCACCCCACGGGGCACCCGGTAGGAGTCGCCCACGTCGCTGACGGCCAGCGTCTCGTAGGTCTGGCCGCAGTCGGCGCTGTACTGGACGATGAAGCGCAGGGAGCCGCCGTCGGGGTCGCTGGCCTCCCAGCGGATGGTGATGGCCCTGTCCCCCAGCCTCTCGCCGCCGTTGGGGAAAGTGACCGCCACCGTGGGGGGGCTGGGGCTGCGCTTGCGCCGCGCCAGCCGCTGGTTGCCCTGGAACACCTGCGCCTCGGCCACGCTGGAGGCCAGGGCCTCGTCCAGGGCCACGGGCACCAGGAAGGAGGCCACCCGCGGAGGCTGGGCGCCGCCTGGCGCGGGGGCATCTGCGACGTAGCTTGTCGGCGTGAAGTTCACCCTCCGCAGCACCCGGCCACCGGCGTCCAGCAGCCGCAGGCTGTACTGGCCCTGCGCCGACTGGCTGCCCGGCGGCGTTACAGTGGACTCCAGGGTGTAGAACGGCAGGAAGCTGGCCGACCCGCCGGCCAGGTTTATCCTGCCCTGGACTACCAGGTAGGTTGTCGGCGCATCGCCGGGGACAACAGGGGGACCCTCGACAAAGCGGTCATTGATGGCGGCGCGCAGGCCGTTGTAGGTGAAGTCGGAGGCCCAGCGCCAGTCGGGGCCGCAGTAGCTCATGATTTCGGCGTGCTGCACGGGGTCCACCACGCGCTGAGAGTGAGTGTCGAAACCGTAGGTCCGCCGGTGTGGCCCCTGGTCCATCGGCCCGATGGTGGACACTGTCGCGCCGCCGATGGTGGCCGTATAGGGGAAGTCCGGCGCCTCGGCGCTGGCGACCTCGCCGCAGTAGCCCTGCCTGTCATAAACCTGGCCGTCAATCACCACGGGGCCAAGGGCGCCGTCCACGGCGTGATGGCGGCCCAGGGCGTGGCCCAGCTCGTGGGCGTGGCGGTTGCGCCCGAAGGCGAAGGGTTGGGAGGGCATGACGCCCACCACCACATCGCCAGGGATGCCTGCGGCCATGCCGCCGGCCCCTGCCGCGTCCGACAGCGCACCGTAGTACAGGCGCTGGCAGCCCAGGCTGCTCCAGCAGCCGTCCCAGAAGCGCATGGCCTCCAGTGTGCTGGTTACCGCCTGCAGACTGGTGGAGCCGGAGCCGACGGTAGTTGACGAAAGGACTGAGTCCACGCCGGCGACGGGGTAGATGGCCCTGAGCCTCTGGTGCAGCTCCAGCAACTGGGAGTTCGTGGGCGCGGGGCCGGCGCTGCTCACCCTCACGCCGACCCACTTCACCTGGGGGGTCTCGGTGGGCAGGAAGCTCACGGTGACCATGCAGTCGTTGAGGGCGTCGGCGCGGTCGGCGCAGGCCAGTTCGTGGCCGACGCCTTCCACCTGTAGCTCCACCGTGCCGCTGCGCCAGGAGGCCGGCAAATAGAAGTTGGCGCTGGAGTGCAAATCGCCCCGGCGGGCCAGGGCGTCGGGCGTCGCCGTGATGGTGCCGCCGGCGTTCAGCATGGGCAGGGGCGAACCGGGAAGCGGCGCGCCGTCACGCCGGCCGTGCAGCCTCACCACCACGCCGGGCACCTCGCCGGCCGCAGCCTGGAGGTATGCCCGCACGATGGTGGCCTTGTTCCGCACCAGGGGCACGCTGTCCTCCAGGTCCTGCACCGCCTGGCTGACCTCCAGGCCCATCAGCGTGACCGCAGGCCCCGGCGGGACTATGCTCCACTGGGCCAGCTCCAGCGTGACCTCCGCCGTGTAAACGTGCTCCATCCTGCTCTCGGGCGTCAGGTGTACTCGGACGCTGGCGCAGAAGCTGTCGCCGTTGCTCAGAGGCCCACCAGTGTCCAGCGGCTGGCCGGGGTCGCAGGCAAAGCCGCTGGGGGAGGCGTCATCGGGCACGCGCCGCACGAGGCGTGCCTCCACCTCGACTTCCCGGCCCAGCACGTCGTCGCCGTCAGCGTCCGTGGCGGACAGCCTGACGGCGCTGACCTGCACCGGCAGCGTGCCGGTGATGCTGGCGGCCAGCGTGATCTCGCAGGTGTAGGACGGGAAGGCGTTGACCATCTGGAACCGGACTGTGCGGGCCACGTCACCCGGCCCCAGGTCCAGCAGGCAGTCCGCCACGTCGTTCTCCGGTGGGATGGGCTGCGGCACAGGCTCCCCGGTCTCAGGGTCCAGGACTTCCACGGACTCCTTCACCGGGGCCTCCAGCAATACCCATACGGCGTCAACCTCCGCCGTGCGGACCTCTCCTTCCAGGCGCAGGGTGCTGGCCCACGCGGCGTAGGCCCCGCCGGCGAGGCCAAGTACCATGGTGATGGCGAGAAACAGCATCCAGCCTTTGACCTGCATCAGAAAAGCCCGGCTGCTCTGGCGAAGACCCGGTTGACCAGGATGCCAAGCCATCCCACCCTGGGCACAGTGAAGACCTCCTTGCCCATGAGCTGGCCAGGCCCCACAGGTTGCGGGTCCGCGATATTGTTGGCGTCGCCTCTGGTGATGAAGAGCGGTGCGCCGGTGGGCGACTGCCTGACCTCTACGACCCTGTGGAGGATGGACGCCTCACCCAGGCGGTACTGCACCACGTCGCCCACGGACACCTCGGAGGCCCGCACGGTGCGCAGGATGACCAGGTCGCCGCGCTGGATTTGGGGACTCATGCTCTGGCCTGTCGCCACCAGGGCGTGGTAAGGGAACAGGCCCAGGGAGAACCAGATAATCCCCACGCTGATGAAGGCCAGCACCAGCCATCCCAGGGGCCGGTCGGCCTTCTTCTCTCCAGCGCCAGCCTCGGCCCGCGCTGGCCTGGCGGCGGGCGCGACAATGCCCTGGAGAGCGCAGTAGCCCAGGTATGGCACGAACAGCCCCAGGGCGCCCATGAGCGCCCACGGCAGGTCAGGCAGCGCCGGCGATAGCCACTCGAAGGCGTGCAGCACGCTCCGGTAGGCCATGGCCGCCACGGGGCCGCCAGCCAGGGCTATGCCCGTGGCCAGCATGTGTTCGCCGGCCGTGGGCAGCACTCGCAGCCCCAGGAACCGGACGGCCGCCTCGCCCGATTGGGGGCTGGTCACCTGGGCCAGGGGTACGCTCAGAAAGGCGATGAGCAGGCCCAGGGACACAATGGCCAGCGCTGGCTCCCTGGGCCGCCAGAGGGCCAGCAGGTAGGCCCTGGCCAGCTCCAGGGCCACGACGCTGGAGGTGAAGAAGGCCACGTTGGCCAGCAGCGCCAGCGACCTGTGGTTGTAAGGGCTGTGGCCGAAGCCGACGAACAGGCCGGCTATGACATAGGCCGATAGCTGGAACAGCCCGATGAGTATTGCCACCGGCACCAGGCCCAACCGCAGTTGCAGCCGCGCCGGGCCTCGTCGCGACAGCAGCAGGACCAGCGCCGCCAGCGCCATCCACAGGACAGGCTGCGCCACGTAGGAGCGCAGCGCCGCGCTGGCCACCAGCGGCCTCAGCCAGCCCAGGTTGGCCGCCAGGTACACCAGCGCCAGGCCGCCCAGCACCAGCAGCGCCCGGAAATAGGGACTGTCCAGGCCCTTCTGCAGCGTCCACGCCCGGCCTGGCCTCCCGGGGGAGTGGCCCTGTATATCGCCTGTGTCCCGCAACACCTGCTCTGCCATGTACCCTCCGGAGAACGTCTTTGAGTTGCTCTTGCATGGCGGTACGTAGGGGCGGGTCTGAGGCCCGCCCTGCATTGCCCTGGCAAAGTAGTCTAGCCATTCACGGTGTACACTCCACCTGAAAGCGCCTCGCACGCCGGGGGTGAGGTCCCCGCTACGGGTCTATGACGCCCGTTATAAGGTCACACTGCGTCTCGGTCAGGTCATCGCCGGTGTCGTCGTAGTTCATCAGGTTGCCCGGGTCGCGGGCGCCCTGGTCGTTGTCATCGTCGGCGGGCGAGTCCACAACCTGCTCATTGCTCAGGTCGTGGGCCAGCTCGTGGGCCAGGGTGCGGTTGTCCGGGTCCGAGGCGTTGTTGACGGCGACGCCGCTGTTATCCGTGGTGGTGCCCATGATGCCCTCGGTGTTGCCGTCGTCCACGTCGCCATCGAAGCCAGGCGTGTAGTACACGTTGGTCACGGCGCTGGCATCCTCGGGCAGCTCGTCGGCCTCGTCGTCGTCGAAGAGGCCGTCATCATCGTCGTCTATGTCGTCCCAGTCGTCGGCGCTGATGCTCCTGATGGAGGCCACCAGGCTGAGGAAGGCGTCGCAGTGGCAGTTGGCGGCGTTGCGGGTGAATATCTCGTTGGCCTTGGCGACATCGGCGTTGACGTCGGCCTCACTGGCCTGGCCGTCCACGACCCAGACGGTCACCTTGATCTCCTTGACCGGCTTCAGGACCACAGGCGCCGGCACGGACACCAGGCCTTCGGGGATGAGGATAGGCTGCTGCGTCACTGTGATGAGGTCCAGGCCCTCGATGGTTATGACGGTGGGCAGCCTGTCGTGTATGTCCGTCACCAGGGGCTGGAAGGTCAGCAGGGCGGCGTTGACGGCCTCGCGGCTATCGCCTGCCTGGTTGAAGCCGCTGAGGGTTACCTGGCCCGGCCCCACAGGCTCGACCTGCGGCGGCGTGTAGCCGTCGCTGCCGTCCCCGTCGGCCACGGAGACTAGCTGGAGCGTGGCGGGGTCGAAGGTGACCAGCGCCCGGTACGCGCCCAGCAGCAGCGGGTCGCCGGTGTCGGGGTCCTGGGGCAGGGATGCGGCCGGCAGCCAGAGGTCCAGGGCCACGTCAAAGGGCGCGGTGACGGGCAGCCCGTTGCCCGAGGGCAGGCCCAGCCGCGCCGGCCCGAAGGGCACCGTGGTGGCGGCGCTGACGCCTCCGGCCTCGGCCTGGACGGTGGCGGTGCCCCATCTGTCAGCCCTCAGCAACAGGACGGGGCGCGTCGGGTCGCCCTCCGTGAACTCCAGGCTGCCCAGGTCGGTGGACACCTGTAGCCCCTGGGGGTCTATAGGCACCGCGTTGCCCTGGGCGTCGGTCCCCGTCACGGCCAGCAGCGCGGTGCCGGGAACGGGCGTGCCCACCGGCTGCACCGAGGCCAGGGACAGCGCCACCAGCTCCGTGGGGACGAACTCCACCCTGGCGCTATCGGAAGCGCCGCTGGGTACATGGCGGGCGACCAGGGTGTAGGTGTCCGCCGAGGTGGAGGTCAGGGAGGCGGTGTAGGTGCCATCGCCCCGGTCGCTGAGGGCCAGGGGCTGGCTGAAGTCCCGTCCGGCAATGGCAAGCAGGGCGATGCTGGCGCCGGGCACCGGCTGGCCGCCGGCGTCCCTGGCCCGCACCACGATGTCCGAGGCGTCCTGGCCGTCGGCCCGGTGCGGGCTGCTGGCCGTCAGCTCCAGGGACGCCACGGGGCCGACCGCTGGCCCGCCGGAGACTATCTCCAGGCTGGCCGTGTCGGTGGCGCTGTCGCCGTTGGCGTCGGTCACCCGCAGGGCTATGGTGTGGGTGCCCACGCCCAGGCCCAGGGCCCGCAGCGCCTCGAAGGGCAGCGTCGGCGTGGCGCCAACCGCGTCGGGAAAGGCGACATCGTTGTTGAGGTCCCAGCCGTAGGCCGTGATGGAGTCGCCGCAGGCCGCATTGGGGTCGCCGGAGGCCGAGGCGTCCAGGGTGAGGCTTTCGCCTTCCGCCACCGTGTAGGGGCCGCCGGCGCTGGCGATGGGCGGAGCGTTGACGCTGATAATCTCCAGCGTGGCCAGGTCCGTCCTGGGCGGGACGTTGTCGTCGGTGACCACCAGCGCCACGGTGAAGGGGCCGAATCTGGCCGTCTCCCGCTGGACCTCCACGCCGGTGGCATCCACGTCAAAGGCCTGGCCGTCGTAGTCCAGGTCCCACTCGTACCTGGTGATGGAAAGGGCAGGGTTGGGGTGGAACGAGGCGCTGGCATCCAGCGTGACCTGCTGGCCGCAGGAGGTGGGATTGGGCGACGCGCTGATACGGGCGACGGGCCGCAGGCCCTCCGTGGGCTGGCCGGCCAGGTTCCACTGCACAAGGCCAATGGACACCGAGCCCTGGTACACGTGGGCCATCTGGGCCTGCTCCTCCACGTGGAGCCGGACGATGACACAGATGCGGTCGCCGCTGTGCAACTGGCTGCTGATGCCCAGGGGCTGTGATGGGTCGCAGGCGCCGTCGGGCGCCTTGCGGGTGACCGCGACGCTCACGCTCAACTCCTCGTCCAGCACGTCGTCGCCGGCCTCGTCGGTGGCGGTGCGCTCGATGCTGGCGATGTGGACGGGGATGCTGCCGGTGATGATGGCGCCCAGGGTGATCTCGCAGGTATAGGACGGGAAGGCGTTGGTCACCTGGAAGTGGACGACCTGGGCCTGCTGGCCCTCCTCCAGGTCGGACACGCACTGGGCCACGTCCTTGAGCGCCGGCACCTGCTCCATGGGCAGTTCCACCACCTGGCCGGTGGCCGGGTCCACGACGCCCACCAGCTCGCGCTCGCTCCGCTGGTCCCAGGCCGCGCCGACGCTGCCGGTCTCGATGGTGCCCTCGACCCTCAGTGCAGTCGTCCAGGCGGCGTAGCCTCCGCCGGCCAGGCCGAGGGCTACGGTGACGACCAGGAACAGTAGCCAGCCTCTGAAGTCCAGCAACCTCAACATAGTCTCAGCACTCCTCTTCTATTCTTCAGCACACACCAGGCGCCGGTGTGCCCACGGCACGTCTCCCGCCTCACCGCCTGCCGCCCTCGGGAGTCGGCGTGGCTGTGGGTGTGGCGGCCACTGGCGACGGCGTGACCGGCACGCCGCGCCGGGAGATGAACTGGTACGGGTCCGCCGAAGCCCTGGCCTGGGCCAGGAACTGCTGGAGGTCGGCCAGGGTGTAGTAGGTGGCGTAGTTGGAGAGGGAGACCCGTAGAGGCTCCTCTCTGTCCGTGTAATAGCCGTACTTGTCAATGCGGCCCTCCAGGGAAGGAGAGGCCCGCACCATGTACTCGGAGATGCGCGTCTGGTCCACGTAGTTGTCGGCAAGCTGGTCGAAGGGGCCGTCGTAGTAGTCGTTGCGGTTCACGTTGATGCTGCGCACGCCCAGCAGCACCTTGCGGTTGCCGTGGGCCGCGTCCACCCAGAAGGCGAAGCCGCTGCGCTTGCCCACCAGCAGGTCTTCCCCCGCCGGCTCCAGCACGTCCGGCACGCCCTCCTCCTCGTTGAGCACCCAGAAGAAGTAGTCCTTCTCGTCGTTGAACAGCAGGAAGAACTGGTAGCCGGACTCGTCGAAGGTGCGCTCTATGAAAAGCTCGCCCTGGCCCAGGGGGAACAGGGCCGGCGGCTCCTGGCGCAGCTTGTGGAGGTTGAAGGTGACCTTCTTGCCGTTGTAGCTGACGGCATAGGTGAAATCGTCGCGCTTCTCCATGCGCAGGCCGTCCTTCTCGCCGAAGAACTTGGAGCGGGTGAAACCCTCCCGGACGCCCGTGGGGAACTCGTCGAACTCGAAGTAGGCGAAGGAGAGCACGCCCCTGTCACGGCTGCCCGCCGGAAGGCGGATGTTGCCCCATATCTGTCTGCCCTGGATGTACATGATGAAGTAGTAGTAGTTCTCCGATGGGTACACGGTCACCTCGTCAGGCAGGCTGGAGAAGACGTGCCAGAAGACCGCGTCCACGTCTCCCAGGTCCAGCGTCCGGGCGTACAGCCCCTCCAGCAGCCGCTGGTTGAACAGGAGATAGGAGCCAGGCGACGGCGGTGCGTCAGGGAGAGGGGCGGAGGCAGGCCCGGCCTGGGGCACGACAGTCGGCTCCGGCGTTGGCCCGCCTTGCGACGGCTGGGCCTGGCCGCAGCCCAGTAGCAGCGCGGCTACCAGGGCCGGCACTGCCAGGGCGACGCGCCAGCGCGGCGCAGACCTCCCCCAGCGCTGGCGCGCAGCGCGGGAGTCGGCGGCCATGCAAGCGGGACAACCGGCAGTCTGATAGTCGTCTCTCTTCAGGGACATCCTCGCATGAGTGGGCACGTGGCCCGGTAAAGAGGCTGGCCCCCAACGGCACGACGCCAGCCGGGGGCCAGCCTGTCACTTCACTACCTGTTTCCCGTTGTCACCACCTCGTGGAGGCCGGAGATGCTGGCGTTGTGCGGCTCCGACAGGACCGGGTTGTGCAGCGCCGACTCGGTAGGTTCGTGGAACGCCGACAGGGCCGCGTTGTGTTGCTGAGAGAGCACCGCGTCGTGGCCACTGGACATGAGCGGCGAGTGGAACACGGACTCCAGGGCGCGGTGCACCCGCGAGGCGACGGCGTCGTGCACTATGGAGCGCAGCACGTTGTGGGCAGAGGACGCCAGCACCTGGTGCGACGTGGAGATGGACGGGAAGTGCATGGACGGCAGGGCCAGCCCCGAAAGCTCAGGCCGGTGGAAGTCCGACATCAGCGCCACGTGCGCCCCCGACCACAGCGGGTCGTGGATGTCCGATCTCAGGGACTCGTGTTCCTGGGACGCGGACAGCAGGTGTATGCCGGAAATGGCCGCCACGTGGCCGTTGGAGGCGACGGAGTCGTGCCCGTTGGACATCACCGGCGAGTGGAGTACCGACTCCAGCACCTTGTGCAGGCCCGAGGGCAGGGCGTTATGCACCACCGACCGCACCACCTCGTGCAGGTTCGAGGCCACGATCTGGTGGGAGCCGGACACGGCGGCCAGGTGCGGCCCCTCGGAGCTGATGGGGTCATGGACTGTCGAGGTACTGGTCAAGTGCATGTCCGACCACAGCGGGTCATGGATGTCGGACAGCAGCGGGTCGTGGCCGGCCGACGTGGGCGCGTCGTGGGCCTGGGATATGGGCACGATGTGAATGGCCGACATCTGCGGCTCGTGGTTGTTGGACATGAAGGGCGAGTGGAACGTGGAGACCAGCGGCACGTGCAGGCCAGACTCCCGCGGCTTGTGGACTACCGACCTCGTCACGTCGTGGGCGTCGGAGGAAACGGTGAAGTGCAGCTCTGACCACTGGGGCATGTGCGCCGTCTCAGAGGTCGCAGAATTATGGAACTGCGAGGAGCCGGCCACGTGCATTTCTGACCAGAAGGGGTCGTGGATGTCCGAGGTCAGCGCTATGTGCAGCCGCGACCGCTCGGGGTCGTGGGCCTCTGAGACCGCCGGGTCGTGCCCACTGGAGAGGGACGGGTCGTGCTGGAGGGACGCCGATGCCAGGTGGAAGGAGGACCTCACAGGGTCATGAGGCACTTCGCTGGACAGCTCCACGTTATGCTCCTCAGCCCTGGAGGCCAGCACCAGGTGCACGCCCGACAGGGCCGCGTCGTGGGTGGCCGAGTCTGCCGCCGCGTGCTGGGTGCGGGACATCACCGGCGAATGCACCACGGAGCGCAGCGGGTCATGCTGCGCCGATGCCGTCGCCGCGTGCACCACCGACCGCACCGGGTCGTGCTGCTCGGAGGACAGGCCATCGTGGTTGGTGGACCACCAGGGGTCATGGATGTCCAGCACCAGCGGCTCGATTTCCAGCGATGCGCCCGGCGAGTGCACCTGGGAGGCGATGGGCAGGTGCAACTCTGACAGGGCAGCGACATGCTCCTGCCGCGACATGACCGGCGAGTGCAGGATTGATACGTCAACTATGTGCAGCCTTGAGCGCTCGGCGCTGTGCACCACCGACCTGACCGGGTCGTGGGCAATGGACTGCTGGGGCTGGTGCCCGATGGACCAGAAGGGGTCGTGGATGTCAGAAGGCAACGGGGCGTGGCCCTCCGAGTCCGCCGGCAGGTGGATGCCTGAGATGGCCGGGTCGTGCCCGCCGGAAGCCGTGGCCAGGTGGCCGCTGGAGATGAAGGGCGAATGGACCACGGAGCGCAGCGCCTCGTGTCCTTCCGAGAGCTGTGCCCCATGGACCATGGACCTGACGGCGTCGTGCTGGGCCGAAGTGGCGGTGTCGTGAGAGAAAGACCACCAGGGGTCGTGGATGTCGGAGCGCAGGGGGTCGTGGCTGTCCAGTTGCAGCGCCGCCGTCAGCACCACCAGCTCGGCCGGCGTCTGCTGGGACAGCGACGGGTCATGCTGCGCCGAGTCCGTGATGGAGTGCACTACCGAGGTCAGGGTATCGTGGGCGGGCTGGCCGGCCAGGTTCCACTGCACCAACTCGATGGCGACGCTGCCATGGTACACGTGGTCCTGCCTGGCTGCCTCGGTGGCGTGCACCCTGACGATGGCGCAGAAGCGGTCGCCCTCTTGGAGCTGGGAGCTGACGCCCAGGGGGCTTTCCAGGTCGCACCGGAAGGTCTCGTCCACCTGCACCTTCCTGGTGAGCAGGACCCCCACATTCAGTTCCGTGTTCAGGACGTTGTTGCCGGCGGCGTCGGTGGCCGTGACCAGCACCCTGGAGATGTGGACAGGCACCGAGCCGGTGACTATGGCGCCCACCGTGATCTCGCAGGTGTAGGACGGGTAGGCGTTGCCCACCTGGAAGTTGACCACCTGGGCCGTCTCGCCCGGGGCCAGGTCCGACACGCAGTCGGCCACGTCCTGCCCTGGAGGAATAGGGCTGTCTACTATCTGGCTGGTAACGGGATCGAAGACGCCAACAAACTCCCTCTCTTCCTGCTGGTCCCACACGGCGCCAACGCTGCCGGTGGAGACGGTGCCTTGCAGGCTGAGGGAGGTCGTCCAGGCGGCGTAGCCTCCGCCGGCGAGGCCGAGGCCTACGGTGACCACGAGGAAGAGAATCCAGCCCCGGGGCACTGGTATCCTGAACAAGTCAGTCCTCCTGCATGGCTACATATAGCAGCCATGTCTGGCCAGGCTTCGACGATAATCGTCGCCAAGGCAGTACAGACTACGAACTGGATGTTCTTGGTTCCGATACCATACCCCAGGACATTTATTGCATAAAAGGACGAGGCAGGTCTAAAAAGGTACCGGAAGGGATGTGGAAAAGTACTGGGAAAGTACCGGCGCTAGCGGACGACGGCGCCGGGACGGCGCTAGAAGGTGGCGGCCCCGACCTGGGTAGAGGGCGTCGGGCCTCCTGAGTCGCTGGGCAGGCCATTCCTGGTGACCGCGCGGGCGTAGGACGCGACCTGCCGGCGGCTCCTCACCTGGAGCTTGTCCAGGATGTTGTGGACGTGGTTCTTCACCGTCTGGACTTCCAGCCGCAAGGCCATGCTTATTTCCTTGTTGCTGCAGCCGGCCGCGACCAGTTCCAGCACCTCTAGCTCGCGCCTGGTGAGCTTCTCCAGGGCGGCGACGCTGTGGGCAGGGGGCTGGTCCTGCAGGCTGGCGATGTGCTGGAAGAGCAAGGCCAGGATCTCGGGAGGACACACCGCGCCTCCGAGGCTTACAGTCTGAATGGTCTCTATCAACTGCTCCAGGGAGCTATGAGGGGGAAGGTACCCAGATGCCCCGGCCCTTATGTAGCCCAGGACACGGTCAGGGGTATCGTAGCTGCCGAGGACGATCACACGGGTACAGGGGAAGGTGCTCCTGAAGAGGCGGATGCTCTGGGCCGTGGCTTCGACTCCTGCGCTTGTGTCCACCAGGGTCACGTCCACGCTATTGTCCACCTGCCGGCCCTCCTGGACCTGGGAGTCCAGGTCCACAACGGCCACTTCCGGGCACTGGCGCAGCAGCAAGGCGAGAGCCTCCCGCACCACGCGCACCCGGTGGGCGACGAGTACCCTCACCAGGTGGGGCCGTCCAGCCTTGGGCCTGTGGAAGCGGTCAGCTTCCTGACTGCACGTATCCATCATCCCTCCTTGCGTTCCAGTACCGGGATGCCGTTGGAGAAAAAGGATCTCGGTACCTAGCTCTAAACCCCTGGGCTGGTCACGCAGGCCAGACCATCCAGCGCCGCGCCGGGCTGACTGCCTGGCAGTGGGAATACGTGGAAGCAAGGCTACGGTGCCCGTAGCGTCGCGCGGGTGCCAACATCGCGACGTTGGCCAGATGCAGTAATTTAACAATACTATAACTAAGTGTCATAATCGGTCGCTTTTAGGTGAAAGAACTGGTAAATTTTGGTGAACCATAGTGACCACGAGGCCGCCAGTGCTCACCGCCAGCCTCCTGCAGCCCTTCACCGATGTCCGAGCGCCGGTGCTGGGCGCTCCTTTGGACTGACTATGGAGAAGCTGGCCGCCGGCAATGGACATACTGCCAGGGGCAAAGTCAGCCCATCGGAGAACATTTGCATGTCACTGAGGCAGGTTGCGGACCAGGGGTCAGTCACACCCTGCCGGTGCTGTGGCAGCAATGGAAGCGCACACTGCCGCTTTGAACTGGAGGCCCAGTACCATGAACTTGTAACCAGTGGTTACAGGAAGGCAGCAGAAGCCGCACAAGCCGGGAGCCTTCTGCCGCGTGGCGACTGGCGGGAGCGAGAGGGAGTCGAACCCACCGCCCCGACCGCGGGGCCGGGGCCAACGGATTTGAAGTCCGCGAAGCCCACCAGGACCCATTCGCTCCCGCGCTGGCGAGGTTGCTGACAACGCCCGGCGCCGTTCCGCTCTGCCGGCGTGTCAGACGTGGGCCACTAGAGAGTATATATCAGGCGCCACGGCATTGGTAGAGTGCCAGTGCCGACCAGCAGCCCCGCCACCGTCCTACTTCAGGAGCATGCCTGCAAGGCCCCACAGGTTTAGCCCCACCAGGCACAGCCCGACAGCGACGCCCGCCATTCTCGGCGGCAGGTGCCGGCTGAGCCGGGCGCCCAGCGGCGCAGTGATGAAGCTGCCCGCTATCAGGGCCAGGGGGAGCGCCCACTGAGAGCTGCTCCAGGATACCCGCGCCAGGACAGTCACCGCGACCGCGCCAGCAACGAAGAACTCCACGAAGTTGACCGTCCCTATGGCGAAGCGGGGATGTCCGCCCTGCTGGAGCAGGATGGCCGAGGTGGCAAAGGGGCCAAAGGCGCCACTCAGGCCGTTGAGCAGGCCGCTGATGAATCCCACGGCGCCCAGCCAGATGGACGCTCCTGCCCTGCCACGCGGCAGGGCCAGGGCGTGCCATCGCGGCCCCGGCAGCGCCACAGCAGCGTCATCGCTGCCGCCACCCACACGGGACGCCAGCAGCGACCTGGAGAGGAAGCGCCGGAGGACCAGGAGGCCCATCAACAGGAGCACGCCCGAGACGATGTAGCGCAGGGCATGCTCAGGCAGGCCGGTTACCAGCGTTGCCCCGGCTACTCCCCCGGCCACGGCGGGGACGGCCATGGGCAGGACCCAGGGCCAACGGATGTTCCCGAAACGCCAGTGGGATAACCCCGAGGCCAGGCCGCTCCCCACCTTGGCCAGATTGACCGTGCCTATCGCTAGGGAGGGCGCAAGCCCTCCGCCGACCATGATGGTGCTGGACAGAGCACCAAAGCCCATTCCGGCCACCGTATCCAGGAACTGGCCGGCCGCGCCAGCCAGTACGACCAGTGTCCACAGCCACATGAGCTTGACCACCTTTCTCGGCGTCCCCCAGGGAGGCTATGGCAGGCAAAACAAAAGCCCCCGCAGTGCCACGCCTGAGGGGGCTTCGCTTTGGAAGACTATATGTCAGTCTGAGTAGCTACAAGATTACGGCTAGCGGTCCCCCTTGCTTGGAACCGCTACAACACATGCACCCGAGCAGCCTTGCCAGAACTAGCATGCCAATACTATGAGGCTACCGGCACCTCCGTGTCAAGTGGCCCTGGACACACCCTCAAGGGCCAGGCGCCGGCGCACCAAGCCAGAGCACCATATGCTCCTCGTCGTAGTACTTGCCGTCCACGCGGAGGGACTGCCTCTCCAGTCCGTACACCTGGAACCCCATGGACAGGTAAAGCTGCCTGGCCGAGGCGTTGTGGCTGGCTACTTCCAGGTGGAGTTGCTCCATGCCGGGGAGCGCCCTGGCCCTCCGGAGGGCCTCGGCCAGCAGCGCCCTGGCTATTCCCTGCCCGCGCGCCTCTGGCACCACGTACACGCTGCCAATGTGCCCCTTGTGCCTGCGCTTGACGCCCTCGTGACGTCGGAAGGAGAGTATGCCCGCCAGTGTGCCATCAATCCAGGCGCCCAGGATAAAACCGTCCCCTGTCCGAGAGTAGCGGCGTAGCCGCTCCGCGATAGCCTCCACTGGCGTGCTGCACTCCTCCTCGTAGGCCGGACCAAAGGCGTCGGGGTGCTCCCGCAGCGCCCGGAGCCTGAGGGCGAGGAACGCGCTGGCGTCGGCCTCGGTCAGGCTGCGGACATCCATGGTGCCGTACCTCCTTCGCTGCCTGTGCCAGTGGACTTGACGGTTTCTGGGGCCTGCTCGGCCTTCATGCTTTCCTCATGGCAAATGGACTAAAATCTAACTTGGGAAGTGATTGTACGTTATATATAGTGGACTATTCCTGTTCTGGGACAAGGGTTGAGTTCAAGGAGAGGAGGACTCATGGCTCAGAAGCGGACCGCATTGATAGCAGGGATAGCGGCCGGCGTGGCGCTGGCTGCTATCGCGGCGAAGCTCATGGCTGACAGGAGGCGCCAGCACGCGGAGGAAGAGGAGCAGATAACCCTGGCAGAGGAAGAGCGCGTGCTTGTCCAAGACGGCACTGGCGCGAGATAGGCGGCCTCCTGCCTGGCCGAGCGCACCACTGGCCCCTGCGCTGCTTGCTCAGGGGCCAGTGTTTCAGACGCTCTTGACGTCGCCGGTGCTGGCTGCCCTAGGCAATGGCCTCCTGGAGCCGCTTCTTCAGGATAGACTTGGGCACCGCGCCCACTATCTGGGCCACGGGGCTGCCGTTCTTGAAGACCAGGAGCGTCGGAATGCTCCGGATGCCATAAATGGTAGGCATCCTGGGGTTGTTGTCCACGTCAAGCTTTGTGAACTTGACCTGGCCCTGGAACTCGCCGGCCAGGTCTTCCACAATGGGCGCAATCATCTTGCACGGCGCGCACCACTCGGCCCAGAAGTCCACCAGCACGGGCTTGTCCGCCTTCAGGACTTCAGTCTCAAAGGTGTCGTCAGTTACATCTATCGGATGAGCCATTTATTCCTCCCAGAGTCTCGTTTGGCCGGATGGGCCAGGCAGCGGTCGTGCCGCCTCTAACTATTTGGATGCGCCTGGAGGCCAGAGGATTCTGACGCTAGAATGCGAAGCTGGCGACGATGTCATCGGCCTCGTTCCACCACAGGGCGTCCAGCTTCAGGTCCCTGGGGATCTCGAAGAGCATCCAGCCGCTGATCTGGTAGTCCTTGACCAGGTCAACCTTGCCCCAGAGGAAAGGCGTGTACTTGCACTGCATCAGGCCCGTGTCCCTGGACACGCTGCACTGGTCGGACTGGCCTGGCTGGGCCGCCTGGAAGGGGTCCATCACCCAGATGCGCTCGCCTCGCCTGTCTCCCAGTTGCGCGGCCCGTGTGTCAATGAACATGGGCACGATGGTGGTCGTCCTGTTGACGATGGTGACGTTCACCGCCGCCAGCCGCCGGTTGGGCTGGGACGGTCGGATAACGCGTAGCTGGCCGTCGCCGTCCACGTAGGCCACCTCGTCCAGGATTTCCGGCCTGGGGAAGTAAAGCTGGAGGCTGCGGCCCTCCACTACTGTATACTGAGGCCCCTCGTCCCTCACAAGATTGAAGATGGACCAGGCAATCAGTCCGGCGATGATGAGGGCCACGGCCAGCGCCCCCACCAGGAGCGCCAGTCCAACGTCAAAGGCTGCCTTTGGCCGGCCACGTTTTCTGAAGGTTGCTTTGGGTGGTGCTGCCATTGCTCTACCAGGGTCAGGTATTGGGGGCTACTACTGGACAGCCGAGAGCGAGGGCATGGCCCTGAGCTTCTGCACCAGGCCCGGCAGGACGGACAGCAGGTAGTCCACGTCCTCGTCGGTGTTGTCCCGGCCCAGAGTGATGCGCAGGCTGCCCTGGGCTATGTCGGCCGGCCTGCCGATGGCTACCAGCACATGGGACGGCTCCAGGGAGGCCGAGGAGCAGGCGCTGCCGCTGGAGGCGCAGATGCCCGCGAAGTCCAGCCCCAGCAGGATGGGCTCGCCCTCCACCGCCTCGAAGGAGAAGTTGACGTTGTTGGCAAGCCTCTGCGTGGGGTGGCCGTTGAGGTATGCCCTGTCCACCCTGGCCTGGATGCCCGCGATGGTCCTGTCCCGCAGGCGCCTGCAATGCTCGTTGAGCCACTCCCGCTCTTCCGCCGCCAGCCTGAGGGCCATCGCAGTGCCCACGATGCCCGGCGTGTTCTCCGTCCCCGACCGGCGCTGCCGCTCCTGCCCCCCGCCCACCTGCTGCGGCTCGAAGGGCGTCCCACGGCGGATGTACAGCACGCCCACGCCCTTGGGGCCGTGGAACTTGTGGGCCGACAGGCTCAGCATGTCCACGCCCAGCTTCTTGACATCCAGGTCCAGAAGGCCCGCGGCCTGGACCGCGTCGGTGTGCATGACGATGGTCCGGCCACGGCGCTGGGCCTCTTGCTTTACAATACGAGCAATTTCAGGGACCGGTTCTATGGTGCCTATCTCGTTGTTGGCCAGCATGATGCTGACCAGGACAGTCCTGTCGGTTATGGCGCGGCCTACGTCGTCGGGGTCCACCAGCCCGTACTGGTCCACTGGCAGACAGGTAACCTCGAAGCCGAACTGCTCCAACTGGTGGCAGGTGTGGAGCACGGCGTGGTGCTCGATGCTGGAGGTGATGATGTGATTACCCGTGTGGCGGAGGGCGAAGGCCGCGCCCTTGAGGGCGGTGTTGTCGGACTCGGTGCCGCCGCTGGTGAAGACGACCTCGCTGACGCGAGCGCCCAGGACGCGCGCCACCGTCTCGCGGGACTCGTCCACCGCCTTGCGGGCCTCCTGCGCCAGGGTGTAGATGCTGGAGGGGTTCCCGAAGCTGGTGGTGAAATAGGGGAGCATGGCCTCCAGGACTTCCGGACGCACCGGGGTAGTCGCGGCGTGGTCCATGTAGATCATTCTGCCAGGTGCGGTCATAGCTCTACCCCCATAGCGTCACAGACTGCTAGTGCGCTCCAGCAAGCGGTTATATTCTAGCACGGGGCGGCATGGCTTACCACCGCCAGAAAGTGCCCGTATCTGTTTC
>FWPU01003692.1_pt1 | contig 37808 bp, 26 predicted proteins | sample 2228361 | NCBI WGS metagenome assembly FWPU01 (sample SAMEA103939777, study PRJEB20133) | metagenome | reverse complement strand
AAAACAATAAAAAAAATATGCTATAATAACCTCCACACATATAATGAAATTGTCCAATACAAAAATCAATTACAAATACTCAAAGTACTTGCCGATAAAGTAGTCATTACTAAACTTACCATTGAGTTATTAGAAAAACTTAATGAACTTAAACAAAGAGACGATGTTGTTTTCTTTTCAGACTTCACAAAAGAAATTAGTAAAATAATCCAGGATGAAACAAATGTAGATTTTATATTTGAAAGAATCGGCACCAGATATAAAAATTTTTTAATTGATGAATTTCAGGATACTTCTACCATGCAGTTTAATAACCTCCTGCCATTAATACATAATGCAATGGCAGAGGGAAACATCAATTACATCGTTGGAGACCCTAAACAATCTATATATAAATGGCGAAATGCTAATGTGAATCAGTTTGTAAAGTTATCCAAACATAAAGAAATACCATTAGAAAAATTGAAATCAGATTGGGAAAAGTTTAAATCCAATATCCATTCACTCCAGCTTAATTACAATTATAGAAGTACAAAAACAATAGTTGAATTCAACAACCATATTTTTAATAACCTACAGTATGAGAATTTCTCTTTAATTAAATCAGTATATGAAAATACTCAACAAGAAAGCACAAAAAATAACAATAGCCATGTTGAGATAACAGAATATCAAAACAAATCAAACAAAAATGAATATCTAAACCAATTTGCAAAAGTTCTCGTAGAAAAAATTAATGATTGTATCAAAAACGGATTCAAACAAAAAGATATATGTATCTTATTAAGAACAAAATCTGATATTACAAATATAATCAATCTCACACATAATACTGAATTATGTAATAAAGAAAATTTATCCTACATATCCCCTGAAGGATTATTGCTTTACTACTCAAAAGAAATCAGCTTCATTACATCTTTCTTAAAGCAACTCATTAATCATCAGGATAAAATATCTTCCGCTATTTGTTGGGAGTATATAAAAAAAGGAGAGTATAAAAATGAAAGTTTTTATTACCACTATCAAAATAATAGTAACTTCAATGAACTTTTCGGAGATATTGCTATTCAGAAAAAAAACCTATATCAAATATGTCTAGACATTGATGAGTACTTTAAAATTCCATTTGATAAATATGTTCAGAAATTTTTAGATATTGTAAATAAATTTGCCTATCAATATGCCTTAAAATCAAATACTATAGATAACTTTCTGAACTTCTGGAAAGAAAATGAAACCAACTTCACTATTGATATAAGTAAAGATCTTAATGCTGTTAAAATAATGACTATTCACAAAAGTAAAGGATTAGAGTTCCCTGTAGTTATTACTTATTTAAATTTTGATAACAAACCTAATAACTATTGGTATGCACTACCTGATGATTACAAAATAATCTTATCACCACCTCAAGGCAATCAGAGTGAAATAATAGAAGATTTTCAAGGACTATACTTTTATCTTAACCTAAAAGATGATATACAAAAAATAAATACTGAAAAATACCTGAATATCATAGAAGAAGAAGAGCTTGAAAACATTAATTTAATATATGTTGCCTTTACCCGTGCTATAAATCGTTTATACATCTTTGCCCAAAAAGATAATACTTACTACAAAAACATCATTTATCCCAAAATACAACACTTCAATAAATCTCAAACAGAGGATAGTACCATTACATATTATTACAAAGAAAATAATTACACATCAAAACCAACAAGCATAACAAAAAACATAGACAGCAATGATAATATAACAATAGATACCTCTAACATAACACTCTCATATAATTCTAATATGTTAATTGCTAATAAAGCCAATCCATATTCTGATGAACAAATAGATATAGGCATTAAAGTACATAAAATATTAGAATTTATAAATGATAACAACATAGAATCAGCAATCAACAAAGCCTTAGCAAAAGGAATCATTTCAATTGAAGAAAAAGAAAAAATAATTTCTATTATTCAACCATTAGTGGAATATGATTTATTCAAAAAATACCTCTCTGTAAGTAACATTCAAAAAATACTTAATGAAACAGAAATATATTATCATCATACTAACGATGATATTCAAGATGTTTATCGTCCTGATAAAATCATTTTCACAAAAGACAACTCTGTTATTGTTTTAGAATTTAAAACAGGCAAAGAATTGTCAAAACACAAAAAACAAATTGAAAAATATATCAATATACTCAAAGATATTTATTCAAATGAAAACAAACAGGTAATGGGACTTCTAATTTATCTACAAGAAAACAAATTAGAAGTAGAAAAAATATCTTAAAAAGAAATATAACTAATTCTTGCAAATTAATCCCATATATTTCACTATTAAGCCCATATTTGAGCACCCTCTGAACAATTGTTACATATATCTATACTTCTTCTGTTTATCAGAATTTTTTTTCTAAATGCATTATATTTATCTGAGAACCATATTTGCTCAAAGTTTTTATCTTTTATACTTCCTAACTCATATTTAGCATCTTTATCAAAACAACAAGGAACCACCATTCCATCTTGAGTAAACACACAAGATGCCCACATTCTCCAACAATGATTACCTATATTGCCTTTCACTTTCAATGTTTGCTCATTCAATAAATAGCGAGAATATTTTTCGTCTTTGGGAACTAATCGATTCAGTTGTTCAAGAGAGTAAACCTGTGCTGTTTTAATTTGATAATATAATTTGTTTTGCCTGCAATAATCAATAAATAAGGGCAATTCATGTATATTATGTTCAAATACTATCCATTGCAATATAATGAGCGGTTTGAAAGAAGCATATTTTTTTTTTACTTCTAATAAATTATTAATCCCCTCAAAAACTTTACTAATATCACCATTCATGCGGTATTGTTCATACACTCTTTGAGTCATTCCATCCAAAGAAATAACCATTTTATTCAACCCAGAATGAACAATTTTTTCACAACTTTCTATACTTAAAAAATGTGCATTAGTGCTAATAAAACTGTATATCTTATTCTGTGAAGCTATTTTTATCCATTCAAAAATTTTAGGATGAATGAGTGGTTCTCCTTGAAAATAAAAATTGACATAAAAAAGATATTTTTTGAGAGGCATTATAATTTTTTCAAAAGTTTCATCTTTCATATTCCCAGTAGGTCTTGTAAATTCTTTTAATCCACTTGGACATGCAGGACATTCTAAATTACAAGCAGTAGTAGGTTCTATAGAGATAGCTATTGGATAAGCTCTCACAATAGGCTTTCTGAAAATTCTTGATAAATAAAAACTAATACTTAAAACAACAAAATTGTAAATCTTACGAAGAGAGATTATTTGTAATAACATTTTAAATTCCTGTCTCCACACTTTACTCTTTTTTATCATTATCTAAAAATAAAGATCTATCTCGCTTTACTTTTTCTTCTTTAATATTTATCCATTCTGAAATTAATGCAAATGCTAATGCTACATAAGCATAATTTTTATTTAACTCTATGTGTTGTTCTTTTGGCAAAGAATAATTGTATGCCGATATAAAAGCCTCTGCAACGAGTATTCCACCTATAACCACCAAAAAAGTAAGTGCAATAGTTTTTATACCTTGATGTTTATTAATAAAGTCCGCTACCCATCTGGAAAATAACATCATGAAAATCATCGCAATAATCACTGCACTAAACATAATAATAAAATCTCTACTCAATCCTATTGCTGTTAAAATAGAATCAAAAGAAAAAACAATATCTATAAGCACAATCTGCATTACAATAGCCGAAAAGGTAGATTTTCCTTTAATATCTAAATCTTCCTCTGAGGAGTATATTTTATAAATAAGTTCTCTTATCGTTTTAATAATCAAAAAAAGTCCACCGCTTAAAAGAATAATATCCCTACCCGAAAAATATAATTTGGAAATATGAAACCATGGCGTTGTCAGTGTTGCTAACCATGTAATAGAAAGCAACATAATGCCCCTCATAATCAATGCTAAAGCTAGCCCTGTTATTCTTCCTCTTTGCTTTTGATGCTTAGGTAATTTATCAGCAACTATGGAAATAAAAATAATATTATCTATCCCTAATATAATCTCCAAAACTGATAGAATAATCAAAGATATAAATCCATGAATTGAAAATAAAGCATTTATTTGTTCTTGAAAATTCATTGTAGTTAGTCGTTAATCATTATTTTTTATAATTTAATATCTTCAATAACCAATGTATAATGTAAATCATTGTCTCCATTATCGTCTATCAATATCTTACAAACACAATCAAAAGTTTTTTCTTTAATAAAATCATACCATTCAATACCATTGTAAAAAATAGCATGATGTTCTTTCATATTGTTTTGAAGCAAATTCATTTTTAAATGCCCACTTCCTATTTCATGCATTCTACCAGCATCCCGAACATTTTTGACAAGGAAAAGAGGTGTCATGTTAGAAGGGCCGTGTGGTTCAAACTGTCGCAATATGCGTAAAAATTTATTATCAATTTCATTAAGATCTAAGGCAATATCCACATATAATTTTTTTATCTGGTGTTCTTCAGAAACCAGTGATTGAACAACATTTTCAAATGCCTGCATAAAATTTTCCAAATTATTCTTCTCAATAATCAATCCGGCGGCATATTTATGCCCTCCAAACTGATGTAAATAATCTTTACATTTTACCAATGCTGAATATAAATCAAAACCATCTATTCCTCTGGCAGAACCTGTGATGTAACCTTCGTGTTCAGTTAATACAATAGCAGGTTTATAGTATCTTTCTACTAACTTTGCGGCTACAATACCAACAACTCCTTTATTCCATGTGCCCTTAAAAACAACTGTTGTTTTATTATGAGTGTAGTTTTCTTTGCTCTCTATAATTTGTATTGCTTCCTCTAATGTTTGTTTATCAATATCCTGCCTTTGTGTATTAACATCATTGAGTTGTTTTGCCCACTCTTCTGCTTCTTGTTCATTTTTTGAAATTAATAACTGTACAGCCTTAGACCCATGTTCTATTCTACCTGCTGCATTGATACGGGGTGCTACTATAAAAACTAAATCAGATATTTTTATCTTTCTATTTCTCCTTGAAAAAGCTGTTTCTAACAATTTTTTTAATCCCACAGATGGCTCGCTATTTATTTTCTTTAGTCCATAATATGCTAAAACTCTATTCTCTCCATCAATTGGCACAATGTCTGCTGCAATACTTGTTGCAACTAAGTCTAAGTAATCTAAATAGTAATTTTGATTTAGCCCATACTGCATACAATAACCCTGCATTAACTTAAATCCTATACCACATCCTGTATGCTCTTTGTATGGATAATTACAAACTTGTTTTTTTGGATTTAGTATAGCATAAGCATTTGGTAAATGCTCTCCCACCACATGATGATCACATACTATACAGTCTATCCCAATAGATTGGGCATAATTTATTTTTTCAATCTCTTTAATGCCACAATCCAAAATTATCATTAAACTAAATTCATTATCTTTTGCATATCTTATTGCTTTGTAAGACACGCCATACCCTTCATTAAATCTATCTGGTATGTAATAATCCAATAAATTCTTATCGGTAATCCGTTGTAAAAATAAATACATTGAAGCTACTGCCGTGGTACCATCTACATCATAATCTCCATATATCAATATCTTTTCTTTATTTTGAATAGCTTGATTTAACCGCCGTACAGCCTTTTCCATATCATGCATTAAAAAGGGCGAATGTAAATCGTCTAAAGATGGACGAAAAAACTTTTTTGCCTCCGCATAATTTGTTATCCCCCTTAACAATAATAAATAAGCTAATGTATCTGGTATATTAAGCTCTTTACACAATTGTTCTTTATATTTATTTTGTTCTTCTGAGATATCCTTTAATACCCATTGCATACACTCACCATTCTAACTTTAAGATATTCAAACTAATAATCCCTTTTTGTAATAAAATTATACCAATAATCAACAAAAGTCCCACTCCCGCCATTATCAAACCTTTTGATGCATATACTAAATCAAATTCCATTTCTATTTGATATTCCCCTTTGGGTAAAAATATACCCGTCATACCACCATTTACTCTAAATGCATTAATCTTTTGCCCATTCACTTTGAATTGCCAGCCCTTGTCAAATGGAATAGATAAATAAACAATTTTATTTTTCTTTACTTTGATATTTCCTTTAATTCTATTCTCAGAAAACATATCTAACCGAAGATGCTCTGTAGATAAAGAGTCCGTCATATTCTTAAGCATATTAAAAGTAAAATTATTAAGAACATTTGTGTCAGCTAAATTGTATTGCTTTAATTGAGAAGATAATTTAAAGAATGTTGTATCATCTAACACTACTGTTTGGAAACATACCATTTCTTTTTTAGTAGGTGATATTTTTTCAAAATCAGATAATTTTACTACTTTATTGTAAGTATAACCAAATGGTAATACATACTTATTTCTTAAAATTTTAACATCACCTTGCATGCTCAGAGAATCAAACATTAGCTTCCATTGTGCAGGAATCAGTGCTTTTAATAATACATATTTCACTTGATTTTGAATCTCTAATAAAGGGTGTCCCACCAATCCCGGAACCCATCTTGCCTCTGATTCATTATTCTTACTAATAATATTCATGGTTTTAAAATATCGCACATAATTAAGTTGTGCAAACGAATTATAATTAGATGTAGTATAATATCCCTGAATTTTATTATCATTTAAGCTACCATGTATGGCACCTGATGAAAAATATCCAGCTTTATCTATTCTATAAAATAAATCTTTTTCTTGCTTTTTTATCCAGTTTACAGCCTCTATAGTATAATCATTGTAACTAACTTTTTCATTTAATTCCTTTACATACATTGCATCTCTTCTTGTTACCGTTAATCTGTCTAAAGAAACAAGCTCCATAATCAGTAATATAAAGATTATAATGACAATTTCTTGTTTTTTCAATACTTTCAGTAATATGAAAAGTAAAGTATATGCAACCAGATATAAATGTACCGTTGTAGAGACACTACTATCTATCTGAGGAATACCTCCCGCAAAATTACGCGTGTCTTTGAAATAATTATAATGCAGTAATGCTAATAATCCTATAAAACTAATTATTATGATGAGTACATTTAGTCGTGATGATTGTATTATTCTATCAAATGCAATGGAAGAATACAAAACAAAAATAATAACGAAGAACATAGAATAAGCTCTATAATACTCTCCCGTAAATGCCCATACCAATGTTCTAAAATACGGAAATATCAAGGTAAAAAACCATATACCTAAGAAAACAAGAAATACCCTGCGCTCATACTTATTAAAATATGTAAAACTTAATGGTAATAGTATTAAAGATAAACACGAAGAATAAGAAACAGGTGCTTCTAAAAAATTAAACCATCCTGAAAACTGACTCCCACTTCCCATCAAATCACTTGAAAATTGACGCATTACAAAAGTTCCAAATTGAAGCTTGTCAATTAGTTGAAACATTGGCCGTGATGAGAGATAACTAAACGATGAATTTTCTCCGGAACCACGAGGACTATTGAACAATTGAACCAATGTTTCTAAAAAAAACTGTCCTGTAACTAAAATAGCCGCTATTCCAAGAACGCTCATGAATATAGACATAGATTTTATGTGCTGTAATTTAAAATTCCTATCTAACCATAACCTAAATAAAACATAAGTGATAAAAAAAATTCCAAAAAGATATAAATCAAAAGGCATAGAAATGCTAATGCCCACTATGCTTAAAAAGAACCATAACCCTTTTTTCTCCTGGTAGATTTTTTCAAATCCATATAACATTAATGCCATCATTAATCCTTCATAAGTAAATAAATACCAACAAGCGCCTATAATCATAAAGCCTGAATAAGCAAACATTAAAGCACCAATCGTAGATACCAAAGGACTTATTTTCCACATTTTTAAAAAGAAATAAAATACCCATCCTGCTAAAATAATTTTTAAAACTTCTATATAAATAAATACTCTTGGAATACTTGATGGACCTAGTAAATACGAAATCATTTCAAAAGGATCCCTTAACCAACCTGAAAATATACTCTGCCCCATCCCCTCTTGAAATGACCACTTAGGTGTTCCTATTTCATGAAAATATCTTGCATATAAGTAATGATAAGGCCATACTCCATTTAATGTATCACTACCAATATCTTTAAACAAAAATAATTTTTCCTGAGTTAAAAAATCCCAAAAGATAAAAATAGAAGTAATTGTAATTACTAACAAACTTATCCAATTCCAATGATTGTGAAGTTTTTCTATAAAACGAGGGTATAAATTTACTTCCGTAGAAGATATTGTATTTTTTTTGCCCATACACTTATCTGCTATACAATAAGAAATGGCAAATATTCATAAATTTTTATTCTATTCAAAAATTTTTCCTCAAATTTGCCCGAAAACTTTTAATTATGATACTAACTAGTCAATTTGTACTTACTGAAATTTTAGAAAATAATACTTTACTAATTACCATTAATCGCCCTGACAAGTTAAATGCGTTAAATAAAAAGACTATTGATGATTTACATGAAGTGCTAGTGGAAGCAGAACAAAACAAAGATGTAAGATCTATTATTATCAAAGGGGCTGGTGAAAAGGCATTCGTAGCAGGCGCTGATATAGTAGAATTCTCTAATTATACTGTAGAAGAAGGAAAACAAATGAGCTCTCAAGGACACTTCAAAGTATTCAACTTTCTTGAAAATTATTCCAAACCTACTATTGCTGCTATTAGTGGATTTGCTTTAGGAGGTGGATTAGAATTAGCACTTGCTTGCCACATTCGTGTAGCAACAGATAATTCTAAATTAGGATTTCCGGAAGTAAGTTTAGGGCTTATACCAGGTTATGGCGGAACACAAAGATTAGCACATTTAGTGGGTAAAGGAAAAGCATTTGAAATGATACTTACAGGTGAAATGATTGATGCACAAGAAGCCTGTAAATGGGGACTTGTAAACTATATAGTACCACAAACAGAACTTCTTAATAAATGTTTAAGTATTACTAAAAAAATATCTTCTAAATCTCCCACAGCCATTGCATCTGCTATTAGAACAATCAATGCAGGGTATAATCCTCAATTAAATGGTTACGAAGTAGAAATAGAAGAATTCGGCAAATTATTTGGTACAGCAGACTTTAAAGAAGGAGTTAGTGCTTTTATTGAAAAAAGAAAACCTGGTTTTCAAGGAAATTAGTTTTTAATACTCAATGTAGTACTTCAACTTTTCCCATTGTTGCGGAGGTGTAATTTCTTTTAATTTATTTTCTGATAAAGTTTGTTTTTGCATCTGTAAGACTTTTATTATAAAGTTTTTATCAAAACCCAGATATGGATGTCTTATCATAGTTTTAAAATCTGCTTTAGAGATATTTATTTTTTTAATTAACCGAGCATCTACTGTTACTTTATTCTTACTAATAATATATGTGTATAAACTATCTGTAATCCCATAAACTTCTCTCAATTGCTTCACAGAATAATATCCTCCTATTTTATTTCTATATTTAATAATTCTTGCTGCTAAAACTTTTCCTATTCCTTTTAATCTCTCTAATTCCAGACTATCTGTGCTATTAAGCTCTACAGCTACTACTTTTGACTTAAAAGAGTGATAAGAATCTTTTTTTCTATCATTTAATTTCTTGCCACTATTTAAATCTTCTTTTTCTATTAAAATATATGTCGCTATTACATTGTAAATAGAATCGTTTATCGTGTACAATTTTCTAAAGTCTCTTGCACTATAAAATTTACCACCTGCTTTTCTATAATTCAGAACATTTTTTATCAGGTTATCAGGGAATCCTATCATCCTCATTTCGTCTTCCGTAACAGTATTAGGATTGAATAAAAATAAACTATCTTTATGTGAGTTAACTTTAATTATCTTATTTATTGCACTATCTTTTATACTTTGAATCTGAATGTTTGCAAAATAAATAGATTGCTCATCTATCTCAGGTACATAAAAAATTTTAAACACAATGGTACATAAAAACAAAATAAATAAAACAATCGTTCCTCGTCTTTGTGTTTTATTTAATACATACCATTCTTTAATAAATTTTTTAAACATAAACATACGCTTCACATATAAAATTTAAAGAAAAAAATATTATCAAAACCAAGTGTACAAAAAGAAATTTCAAAATAAAAACTTTTCTCATTGAATAAAATAAAAAATAACTCCACTCTTACTTATGATACAACCGTGTATTATCTTTTTATCACTAAGACATCTTCCCTTCTATTTGCCATTGGTAAGTTATCATTTTGAGGTAGCAAATAAGTTTCACAACCAAATTTTCTTAACCGCATCATCAAAGAAAAAATAACCGTATCGTCTATCTTTTGATATAAATTGTCATGAGCAGTAGAGCCTTTTATACTTTTTTGATTTTTTAAAAATATTTTTCCTTTACCTGAGTTGAGAAATCTATTCCTCTTATCAAAATTAGGAATATCTCCAATAAGCATCCGCCCATCAGGTTTTAACAAATCTATCGCCTCATGGATGAATTGATAAATATTATCATTGGCAAACACATAAAATAATACACTATAACATAAAATATAATCTATATTTCCTTTATATTTCTTCAATATAGTATGTTCTAAAGGAAATTTACCTGCAATATATTTGGGATAATTGTCTTTCGGTAAATTATCTAACATTTCTTGTGAATCATTAAGTAGAAGAATATGTTTTTGTTTTTTACAAATGTCTATCATTTTATGAGTAAGAACATCGCATCCACAGCCTATATCTAATATTATTTTATTTTTTTCTTTATCAAAAGGAAGTTTAGCAAAAATATCCTCCATGATTGCATCATAATATCCTTCTCTATAAGATGTTGGAAAACCTACTTTCTCAGGCAATGTAATACTTTTCTTTTTCGCTAATTTTTGAAAATCTTCAAAGGTAAGTTCTTTCTTTCTCATACATATACTTCTTTGTATTTATTATAATCGCGAATATAATCCTTTTCATCATATAATGTATTTGCTAAAACTAATTGCACAGCATTATGCGAATATTCCATATAGTGCCAACAATATGGTGGAATATATATCCCAATATATGGTTTATCCAAAATATAAGATAATTTTTCTCCTAAAGGCATCTCTATATGAACAACAATTTTTCCTGCTACTGCAATAAGTATTTGCTCTGTGACATAATGGGCATGATGTCCTCTTGTAAGCTCTTCTGGTGTAAAATATGTCCAAAAAATTCTTTTAACTTCAAAAGGAATATTCTTTAAAACTTCTGCCACAGATATATATCCAACAGCACTATTTCCTATCTTAGAAAATTCTATTATATATGGTTTTGAATATCTATTCACAACCGATTAATTCTTTGATTCTCGCAAACTAAAGTTTCTCCCTTTATTTTTTGATATACCAGAATATCATGAGTAGCTAAAAGCACTGCTGTGCCTTTATCTGTAAGGTCTTTAAGAAGTTGTACAATCTCTAAAGATGTCTGTGGATCTAAATTTCCCGTAGGCTCGTCTGCTATAATCAAATCAGGATGATTAACTAATGCTCGCGCAATACATACTCTTTGTTGTTCTCCACCTGATAGTTCGTATGGCATTTTTTTATGCTTATCCTTTAAACCTACACTTTGTAATACCTCATTAATTCTGTCGTCAATTTTTTTATAGTCACTCCACCCCGTTGCTTTCATTACAAATAATAAATTATCATATACATCTCTATCTGGAAGTAATTGAAAATCCTGAAAGACAATACCAATTTTCCTTCTCAAATATGGAATTTCTCTTTTTTTAATACTCAATAAATTATAACCACAAACATTTGCTTTTCCTTTTTTTATCGGGATATCCGCATAAATACTCCTTATTAAACTAGTTTTACCGCTTCCACTTTTTCCTAATAAATAAACAAAATTTCCATTATGAATAGTCAAAGATACTTTTTCTAATACCAAATGTTCATCTTGATAAATATCCACACTTTCATAATTCAAAACACTATCCATCTTTAATTTTTGAATGGACAAAGTTAAGGTAAGCATGCTCTAATTTGAAGGATTGTTTCCAAAATTTACTAACACTAAGGGGTGGATAAATTTTGCTAATGCAATTTATTTAACCCCTTTTCTATCTTTAATTTTACCGAAATTTTTAAAGAATGAAGAATAAATTATTCTTTTTGTTTTTACTTCTCTATTATTCACAAATAGTTGCTCAAAAAACATTATATTATATAAACGAAAATATTACATTCAAACAAGCTCATGAATTATATAGTAACAAAGATTATTCAAGTGCTTACCAATTATTTGAAAAATATTTAAACTCAAAAAACAAAGAAACTCTATTAGCGATAGATGCTGAATACTTCAAGGCAATTTGTAGTTATTATCTTCAAAATAAAGATGCTGAAATTCTGCTAAAAAATTTCGCCGGTAAATATCCAGAAAACACAAGATATAACTCAGCATTATTCTATTTAGCCAATCTTTATTTCAATAAAAAAAAATATGATGAGGTCTTAAGTATCTATCAAAAAATTGAAAAAGATGATTTATCAAAAGTACAACAGGCAGAATATCACTTTAAAAGAGGATATGCATTGTTAGAAAAGAATCGTCTTGATGAAGCCTCCGCAGAATTCTACGAAATTAAAGATACTGATAATCCATACTACAATCATGCAACATATTATTATGCACACATTGCATACAATCAAAAAAAGTATGAAACCGCACTTGAAAATTTTTTAAAACTTGAAAAAGACAATTACTATCAAGTGATAGTACCCTATTACATTACACACATCTACTTCGTTCAAAATAAATTTGAAAGCGTTATTGAAATGACACAAAAATTAGTAAAAGACTCTGTCTTTTATCAGAAGTTACCTGAAATACAAAGAATGTTAGGCGAATCATACTTTAATCTAAAGCAATATGATAAATGCATTACAGCACTTGAAAAATCTAATCAAATATCATCTCTTGATAATCAAGGAAATTATCTATTAGCGTATTCTTATTACCAAACTAAAGATTACGAAAATGCTATAAAGTACTTTGAAAAATCAATTGGGAAAAAAGATTCCACCTCACAAAATGCATGGTACCACTTAGCTGATAGTTATTTAAAATTAAATCAAAAAGATAAAGCCAAAAATGCATTTTACGGTGCATCTCAGTTACATTTTGTTCCCTCGATTACAGAAGATGCACTATTTAATTTTGCTAAAATTTCGTACGAATTAGAGTACAGTCCATTCAATGAAACCATTAAAGCTTTCACAGACTATATTAATTTGTATCCAAAATCAAACAGAAAAGACGAGGCATTGCAATATCTTATCAATGCATATGCCACCACAAAAAACTATGAAAAAGCATTACAAAGTATAGAGGAACTTTCTATCAAAACACCTCAAATTGAACAAATACAACAAAGATTATTATACAATCTTGCAGTAAAATACTTCAACGATAAAAACTATCCATTAGCAGAATTATACTTCAACAAAACAAAGAAAGTATCTCAAGAATCTATATTTACAACATTTGCTCAATACTGGTTGGGTGAAATTTATTATCAAAACAAAGATTATAGCAATTCTATTGATGCATGGAAAAAGTTTCAGTTATTACCATTTGCTCCTTCTATGAAAGAATATGAAATCAGTAACTACAATATCGGCTATGCCTATCTAAAAAGACAAAATGAAGGTGATATCAATGAAGCCGCTATATCCTTTGCAAAATTTGCTAATAGCAATACTACTGATTATGCTAAAAAAGCTGATGCTTCTATAAGGGCAGGTGATTGTTTTTTTATGCTACAAAATCTCTCAATGGCAATAGAATACTATAACAAAGCCATTCAATTAGATAAACTGGAGGTAGATTATGCATTATATCAAAAGTCATTATGCTTAGGATTAATGAAAAAATTTGATGAAAAAATCTCCACATTAAAAAGTATCATCCAACAATACCCCAAATCTGAATACAAAGGACATGCAATTCTGGAAATTGCAGATACTTATAATAACGATATTAAAAATTATTCTTTAGCTTCTCAATACTATACACAATATCTCAACGAATATCCCAACAATACAGCATCTATAAAAGCGATGGTTTCATTAGGTCTAATTTTTTATAGTCAAAAACAAGATGATAAAGCATTTGAATATCTTGATAAAGTAGTCAAGACCAATCCGAAAAGTGAAGAAGCATCAGAAGTTTTACCTATTATTAAAAAGATATTTGAAAGTAAAGGTCAAATCAATGAAATGGAAAAGTACTTTGAAAATATCGGCAATCCTTTATCTATCAGTCAAGTGGAAAGTTCATTATATGAATCAGCAAAAGATTATTACTACAATCAAAAGAATTGTGATAAAGCAAGAGAATTATATGAAGAGTATTTACAAAAATTTTCTGACGGAAAATATAATATAGAAGCACATTACTGCATTGCTGAGTGCCTCTATAATTCTAACGATTCAAGCAATATACAAAAAGCCATAGAGCATTATGTAGTTATCATTAATACTCCTCAACGATTCTTATTTACAGAAGATGCTCTATCTAAAGCAGCATATTATTATTACAAACAAAAAAATTACTCAGAAGCATTCCCCCTACTCATCAGATATTCAGAAATCACCGAACAACCTAACAATATCTACGAGGCAAAATGGTTAGCTTTAAAATGTGCTTATCAATTAGCAGACTACAATAAAACTTTAGAACTAAGTAATTACATCATCAACAATGCTGATAAAACTCATGCACAACAAATCAAGGAAGCCAAGTTTTATAGAGCTGTTGCAATGTATGAACTACAGCAATACAATGAGTCTCTTAAAGAATTTATTTCTCTTCCAAAATTACTTAAAAACTCTAATGGTGCAAAAAGTTATGTATATATAAGTAAAATATACCTTACACAAGGCAATTACAAACAATGTGAAGAAACAATCAATGAATTATTATCATATCAATACACTACTGATGAAATCAACGCGGAAGGCATGTTAATCCTTGCGGATTCATATATTCAACAACAAGATTATGCCAATGCAAAAATTATATTAGAAACTATCATTCAATCAAAACCAAAGGAACATCTGCTCAACCAAACCCAACAAAAATTGAATGAAGTTAACAATACTCTTAACAAAAACGAAAACCCAGAAACTGACAGAGACTTATTTGATAAAATGTTTGAAGAATATCAAAAATCCAAACAATAACTTTTTTATGAAACATATATTTTCAATAACAATTATTTTTCTATTATCTACACTCATTACCCAATCTCAAATACAAGACATCAGCTTTAATGTTCAATCACATTTTAATCCTATCATTAAATCCTCTAATAAATTATTTGATAATCCAGAAGTAGCAGATACTATCAAAAAATTTAAACAATTTAATTATTCTATTAATTCATTTCCCATCTACAAAAAATATCAACTACCACCTTTATATCCTGCTAAATACAAAGAAAAATATATATGGAATGGATATCGCTCTTTTATTAAAGGTGGCTATGGGTTAATGTATAATATGCCATTATTAGAAGCTTATCTCGGAAATAAAAATGACAAAGACCTTAAATATGGAATATATTACAATTTGCTTGCATCTAATAAACAATTAAGCGGTGTTGGATATAATGGCTTTACAGACCACATAGCAAGTGGATTTGTAGAAAAATATATTGCTAAACACTCTGTAAAATTTAATTTAGATTACTCTAATAATAAATTATATAATTATGGATTTGATACATCTGTGAATCAAATTTTAGACAAAAATCTTTATCGTCAGCAATATTACTATTGGTCACCTTCCCTTTACATCAAAAGTAATTACACTGACTCATCAAAATTACATCATGATATTTTAGTATCTTATTACAATCTACAAAACTATCAGGATGCAAGAGAAAACAATATCAAACTAAATACAACATTAAACAAACTAATTAATCAGGAGAATTTTTATGTAACCTTATCTTATGATTATTATAACCACAAACTTCTTAAAGACACATTATACAATCATATCTTCACTATTTCACCTTATTTTTTATCTAAAAATGAAAACATTGAAATTCGTGTCGGTATCAAAACAACATTAGATAAATTCAAAGCCACTAAATTTTACTTCTACCCTGTATTTTTTGGTAATTACAATCTGTATCATCATATCATTGAAGTATTTGCAGGTGTGAATGGACAATTACATAAAAACAGTATCAAATCTTTATCTGATGAAAATCCTTTTATAAATACCTCTTTTTATTCATCCAGTCAAATCATACATTTATCTAATTCTAACCAGGCTATTAATATCTACGCAGGATTAAAAGGTAAGCTAAGCTCTCAAACTGATTATGTTTTACAAGGAAGTTATGAACGTTGGGATAGTCTATATTTCTTTAATACCTATTATCATCCAACCCTTACCATAGGAAATCAATTCATGATAGAATATGATAATACAAGCATTTATACTTTAAATGGACAAGTGCGTTATGAAGCTCTTGATAAAATTCAAATTTCCGTATCGGGAACTTACTATTACTATCAATTAAAAAACTTTTCTAAGCCATGGCATAGACCTGATTATAGAGCACAATTATCTGCAAAATATCTATTAAATGAAAATTTTGGATTTAAGTTAGATGGTTTTGTAATCAGTGATAGATGGGTAAAAGAAAAAACAAATAACAAGCTGCTTCCCACGATTGTTGATGTTAATTTTACTACAGAATATAAACGAAACAATAAATTTTCTGTTTTTGCTACTCTCAATAATATTGCTAATCTTCGTTACTATAGATGGAATAATTATCCATCTCAAAGATTTAATTTGCTAATTGGTTTTACCTATATTCCCTACTAAATAGCTATGAAAAAAATTCAACCTATATTTTATGTGATTATTGGATTATTTTTCTTTTGGGGGTTTGTAGCAGCAAGTAATGATATTTTAATACCGATATTTAAGGACCACTTACATCTTAAACAATGGCAAAGTCAAATGATTTCATTCGTGTTTTATGTCGCATACACTATCGGAAGTATTCTGTATTTATCGATAAGTCACTATATCAAAACAGATGTATTAAATAAAATAGGATTTTCAAAGGGATTAAGCATTGGGCTTTTAATTTCATCTATAGGTACATTATTCTTCATTCCTGCTTCGTTGTATTCATCATTTACTGCTCTTATTATAGGATTATTCATTATCGGAATAGGATTTTCAATACAACAAACAGCCGCCAATCCATTAGTAATCCAAGCAGGCAACGAATCTTACGGCTCACAAAGATTAAGTTTAGCGGGGGGGATCAATAACATAGGTACTACTATTGGTCCATTACTTGTATCTTATGCAGTATTTGGAAATTCTCATCAACTCATTGATATCAATGATTTGCAATATCCTTACTTGATATTAGGTATATGTTTTGTTTTAGTAGCTCTGTTGTTTTATCGTATAAACAATAAATTCTCCAAACCACCAAGTACTTCAACTAACAATAGTTTTCAGGAGATAAAGAAAACTATGCAACATACTCATGTATGGATGAGTATGTTAGCGATATTTATGTATGTAGGAGTAGAAGTATCCAGTGCTGCAAACCTTGCAGAATTTGCTAAAGAGAAAGCAAATGTCACCACCAGTGAAATTGCTCCTTATATTTCATTATACTGGGCTTGCTTAATGATAGGTCGTTGGGCTTCTGCTACTGACCTTTTTGCAAATGATAAATGGCAAAAAATTACATTGAAAATAATTTTACCTTTATTAGCATTTGGTTTATTTTTATTTATTCTCAAAGTCAATAATAAAAGTATTCCACATGTTGAATGGATGTTGATATACATATCTATCTTAATATTATTAGACTTCTTATCACAAGGTAATGCTGTAAAACAATTGATGTATTATGCTTTAATGGGTATGATACTCTTATTGATAGGCATGTATACAAATTTACATTTTGCAATATATAATATCGTAGCTACAGGGCTTTTCTGCTCTACACTATGGCCTTGCATCTTTGAAATTGCTCTTAAAAAGAAAACACAAGAATCAGGAACAATATCCAGTTTATTAATTATGATGATTATGGGTGGTGGGTGGATTAGTCTATTACAAGGTTATTTATCCAATCCATTAGGAATAAATTATAGTTACATTGTAGGTGTTGTTTGCTTTGGTTATTTATTCTTCTATGGATGGACAGCAAAAACACAAGAAAATGCATCCTTTGTATAATAGCAATAATATCCCCGATATAGAAAAAATAAAAACTCTACCTATCCATTTAATTTTATGTACTGAAAGAACAGGTAGTAGCATGCTTACCGTCATCTTAAATCAGTCTTCTGAAATCCTCGCCACTTCAGAAGAACTATTTGCTCTTTACTTGTATCCAAAATATCATAAAAAAATAACATATACTACTTATGAAATAAAAGAACTTGTACATGACTTTGTTTACTTATCAGAAAAAAATTTAAAACTATCTTTCACCAACATACAAACATTTGAAAACAACTTATTAAAGTTCAAAGACAATTTACCATATCAAACGCTCATTCGTTTAATATATTGGTGTTTTATTGATATCAAAGATAAGTCAAACTTAAAAGTAATTATAGACAAACAAATTAAATTCTTATACTACATAGATGATATTACTAAAATATTTCCTGATTCAAAATATATCATTTTAACTCGAGATGTTCGCGATAATGTTCTCATAAGAAAAAAAAGAAATATGCATGTGACATCAGATGTGGTCTATTTAGCCGGCATATGGAATGATACATATAAAAATGTAAAGTATTTGTATAAAAAAATTGACCCTAAAAAAATACTTGTTATACATTATGAAGATTTAATATCAGAAACTGATAAAACAATACAAAGTATATGCAATTTTATTGGTGTTTCTTATTTTTCAGAAATGTTAAACTTTCAGGATACCTATCAAAAGTATATTGAATTAAAACGCCCAATTATAGGAGAGGAATTTTATCAAAAAACTCTTGATTTTCACAGCGGCATATTAAAGCCTATTTCAAAGGATAAAATAGGGTTGTGGAAAAATGAATTGAACACTATTCAATTACAAAAAATTGCTACAATATGTGGGGATACAGCCAAACATCTTGGTTATGATTTATACGAATATGGTACTGCAAAATTAAATTTATTAGATATATGGCAATTACTTCATGCCAAGCTAAGGCGATACTGGTTTTTAAAGATGTATCTCATCATCCCTATTTCTATCAAAATTCTTATTAAAAAGATAAGAAAAAAGGCACCAAATGTTTAGGTTTTAAATTTATTTTTAATTTTTGAATTTTAATTTAGACATATATATTGTTACTTGAATTATTGAATAACATTTCGATAGTTATCATTATTTATACTTAAATTGAAAAATACCCACAAAGTATCTTTCAATTTCGTTTCGTAAAAGAAAATAAGCAACTAAAAAATACACAAGACATTCAAATAAAGAGAAGTCTAAAACAGGTTCATATAATTAATTTACTATGCTTACAGTAGCCTTTATACTACTTATGACCTCTCTTATTATTTTATTGCCTCTCCTGTAACCGATCTATCTACACTATATACTCACTTATCCGCATTTTGTATTACTACAACTCACAGTAGCTTCAGAATCCTCAGTCACTGCTTCTTATTCTTACCCACATTTTGTATTACCACAACTTTTACATTTCAAACAACCTTCTTCATATACCACCCCTTCAGGATCGCCACACGCAGCACATGTTTTATCAGCTTTGGTGCCATCGGGGATAAATTTCTTTAATGCACGAGCAACACCGTATTTCCAACTATTGATATTATCATCATAAAAATTTAAAGATTCAATAAGTTCTACAACCTTTGGCAATGACATACCTTGTCTTAGTACACCTGAAATTAACTTGGCATAATTCCAATATTCTTTATCAAAGGAACGAGATAAGCCCTCAATAGTAACTTTATATCCATCCTTATCCATGTATCGAAAATCATACCTTTTACTTCCATCTTCATTGATTATTTTAATAACCCATCCTTTATTTACATAACTTGGTAAACTAAAGGCATCTTCTGCTCTTCCTGTAAATATCTCATAAGGGCGATGATCCAATATTCCCACCACTGCAATCCATTTCTCATTTTGATTTTGAAATCTTACCACTTCTGCTTCTAATGATTTTGGTCGTTTAGCGGTTACTGCTGATTCTTTTTTATTATTACCACTAGAAACTAAAACACCTGTACGAGACCCATCGCGATATACAGTAATGCCTTTTAATCCTAACTCCCATGATTTTAGATAAATTTCTCCAACTTTTTCTACAGAAACATCAGATGGCAAATTAATGGTAGAACTAATACTATGTGTAGTATATTTCTGAACAATTGCCTGCAATTTTACTCTCTTTATCCAATCAATTTCAGGAGCGGTAGCACCATGATAAGGGCTTTTTGTAATGTCTTTTTCTCCTGTTACTCTCATCCATTCTTGTAACTTAGAATGATATACATCAAACTCCTGCCAAGCATCACCCATTTGATCAACAAAATCAATTCTTGCATTTTTATCAGAAGGATTTACTTTTTTTCTTCTTTTATAATGTAACAAAAATACAGGCTCTATACCTGAAGATGTTTGTGTAAGTATACTTAATGTTCCTGTGGGAGCTACTGTGCTAATAGAAATGTTTCTTCTACCATGCTTCATCATTCTTTCTGTAATATCCGGAAATTCTCTCTTCATCATCTGAATAAATTCAGAATCATTTTCATATTTAGGATCAAAACTCTCAAAATGTCCTCTTTCAATACCCATGTCTATGCTACTTTCAAACTCACTACGAAGTTTGCTTCGCATGATTTTTTCTACAGTCTCTAATGCTTTATCTCCATCAAATTTTATATTCAGTGCTGCTAAACAATCCGCCAGAGCTGTAAACCCTAACCCCGTTCTTCTGCCTTTTTTCCCTGTTTCATATAACAACTTCCATGTTCTTATTTCTGTATCCTTTATATAATCTGGTTCTGGATCAGATTTCACTTTATTTAAAATTTTTTCAATAGCCTCCAGTTCTAAATCCACTAAATCATCCATTAGTCGTTGTGCGTAATATACAGTCTTTTCAAACTTCTCATAATTAAATCTTGCTGTTTTTGTAAAAGGATTTTCTACAAAAGAAAATAAATTTAATGCTATTAATCTACAACTATCTCCACCTTGCATCGCTATTTCAGAGCAGGGGTTAGTAGAAACATTTTTAAATCCGGGATAAACAGAAGAAGTAGAGTAAGAATGCTGTCTGCTCCAAAAAATTAATCCTGGTTCTGCTGTGTTATGAGCGCATCGAATAATCGTATTCCATAATTCTCTTGCTTTGACTGTTCTTTTAACTTTCGGATTTTTGCTATCAATAGGCCACCTCAGAGCAAATTCTTTATCTTCTTGCACCGCATTCATAAATTCGTCTGAAAGTCGAACAGAAATATTAGCGCCTGTTACTTTCTTTAAATCTTGTTTAATAGTAACAAATTCAAATATATCAGGATGTGCCACATCCATAGTTATCATCAAAGCACCTCGCCTTCCATTTTGAGCCACTTCTCTGGTAGTATAAGAGAATCTCTCCATAAAAGACACTGCCCCAGAAGTAGTACCTGCAGCGTTTGAAACAGGTGAATGTGCAGGACGAAGTGTACTAATATCTATTCCCACACCACATCTCCTCTTAAAAAGCTGCGCCAATTGTTGATCTGTATAGAATATCCCACCATAAGAATCATATATTTCAGGAAGAACTACACAATTAGAAAGAGAGGCTATCATAAAAGGATTACCTAAAGCCGACATCACAGAACCTTGAGGCACAATATATTTGAAATTTTTAAAATACTCATAAATTGTCTTTTCCTCATCTTCATCCTTCATAATTTCTCTGTATCTTTCACTCATTTCGTTAAATGTTAGCTTCTTTAGTCTATTAGTGTAATTCTCTTTGTATTTTTTTTCTATTCTAGCAAATTCTTTTGCCATTCTCCTATGCATATCATCAGGGGTCTGCTCATAATAATTACCAAAAGAGTCTTTTAAACAATATTTACTTATCCATGTATTAGTAGCTAATTCATCATTATTAAAATACGCCAAAGTAGCTTCAAACACTTCCTTAAAAGAAAATGTTTTCTTTTTCTTAGAAGATATTTTTGATTCTTCACTCTTTCTAATCTCATTACTATCCATATTCACTTGATGATTTGTCATTTTTATTTCTTTAATTTCGTCCATAAAATTCTATTTATTGCACAAAGTAAATGCTTAATTTTTTTACTTAATAGTGATTGTTGTAGAACTTTTCAACAATTTAAATTTTATTTTAACAAGAGATATACAATTGAGAGAAAAAGTATGATTTAAAACATAATTTAATTCCTACACATAATCGGAGTATGATATAATTACTTTTTTTGTTCACCGATTTCAGATATTACCTTTTCTTTCAGTTCTTTAATTAAACTTTTTTTTCTTTCTTCTAAAATAATTTTTTTGATTTTTTCTTTTTCATATGCAATCGGTGGAAATTCATTCTTTACCTTGTAATCAATGATTTTCAAATAATAATAGTTCTGCCCATTCCTCCATTCCATTACTTTACCTTTTGCTAGATAACTTAAAGAATAATTTTTTAATGGCGGTATTTCCTTAGTAACATCATCCCATTTGAGCCACAAACTATCTTCAATAAAATAACTGCTTGCTTTTTCATAAATAAAATCATTTAACTTGAATTTGTCTTTTGTAGAAGAAAGATGTTTTTTTAACTCCGTAATTATCTTGTCATTATCATCTAACTTAACATAATATATCTGTACAATATTACTAGTTAGTTTAAAATCGCTTTTATGATTTTTATAATACTCAATAATTTCGTTATTAGATATTGTTGTGTCCAAATTTTCTATAACATAATTCCTTAAATAATAAGAAACATAATACTGCTTTCTGGTTTTCTTTAATATATTTTCTATTTCTTCTCTATCATCTTTTATTATTTCTTTCTTTACCTTTTCAAAAATTGCTTGCTCTAATAACCATTCATTGACATATTTTTTAGCAATTCGTTCGCTATCTTGTTTACTTACATTTTGAGTAATAGTCTTTAATTCAGATTTAGTAATACATTCCTCTTTATATCTTATTACACATTCTTTGTCTTGAAAATTACTAATTGATAATTCGTTACATGCAAGAACAATAAAAGATAGTAATAAATAATACCTCTTCAAAAGCATTATTCTCTTTATTCTCCTTTTTTACCAGCCAATACCTCATCTATCATTCCATATTCTTTAGATTCTTCTGCTGTCATCCAATAATCTCTATCTGCATCCTGCCATATCTTTTCATAACTCTGACCAGAATGATATGCTATTATTTCATAGAGTTCCTTCTTTAACTTTTGAATTTCTCTAGCAGTTATTTCAATATCAGATGCTTGTCCTTCTGCTCCACCCAAAGGCTGATGTATCATAATACGAGAATGCTTAAGTGCGGCTCTTTTACCCTTTGTTCCCGCACATTGAAGCACGGCGCCCATACTTGCTGCAATTCCCGTACAAACAGTAGAAATGTCCGGTTTTACAAATTGCATTGTATCATATATGCCCAATCCCGCATATACAGAGCCTCCCGGACTATTGATATAAATAGTAATATCTTTTTTTGCATCTACAGATTCCAAAAACAACAATTGTGCTTCTACAATGTTAGCCACTTGATCGTCTATACCCGTACCTAAAAATATTATTCTATCCATCATTAATCTTGAAAACACATCCATTTGTGCTACATTTAATTGTCGCTCTTCGATGATATATGGAGTCATTGATGCTTTGTAGCGCGATTGATATTGATGTAAACTGAGACTACTAATTCCTCTATGCTTGATAGCATATTTATGAAATTCATCCTTTCTGAACATAATTTTATTTTTGGGCAAACATAATCATTTTTACGCTCAAATAAATTATTTTATTCTTTACAATCAAAATACGCGTCTACAAAATAAAAAATTCATATATTCGCCGCTCCAAAATAAATCTTATGAGCATTTTAGAAAGCATTAGAAAAAGAACTGGATTATTAGTAGGACTCACTGGATTAGCTCTACTTATATTTATTTTAGAGGCATTATTAGGGTCGGGAGGGAGTATTTTCACTTCCGAAGAAAGAACAGTTGGTGAAATAGACGGAAAAAAAATAGATTATATTGATTTTCAGAATCTCGTCAATCAACAAATTAATAACATCATGCAAATGAACCCTAATGCCAATATTGATGAGAATACTAAAAAAAGTATTATAGACAATGTATGGACGCAACTCGTTAATGAAAAAGTTATTTATCCACAATACGACAAATCAGGAGTTACACTTAGTGAAGAAGAATTATTCTATATAATGCTTATAGAACCACATCAAATGATTATTCAACAACTTACTGATCAAAAAACTGGAAAAATTTATGAAGGACTTGCTAATTCCGATGGCACGCTTGATGTAAGAAAGTTACAAATGTGGGTAAATAGTATGAATCCAGATCAAGAAAAATTTTGGAAAAGTATGGAAAAAGCTCTTATAGATTACAGGAAAGCTGAAAAATACTCTGTTCTCATAAAGAAATCTTTGTACACCCCAAAATTTTGGGCAGAAATTATCAATAAAGAAACAAATAACAACATGAGTATCACTTATGCCATGAAAAAATACGATGCTATTAAAGACGAAGAAGTAAAATATACTCATGATGATATAGAAAAATACTATAAGGAACATAGATCTGAATTCTATAATCCCATCACTACAAGGATTGTAGAATACGTAAGTTTTGAAGCAATTCCTACTGAAAGTGATGTAAAAACCATTGAAAAAGAAATGATTGAAATTGCCAACAAATTCAAAGAAATCTCACCAAAGGATGATTCTTCTTTCATTAGAGATAATAACGAAGGAGGTGAATTGATTATCAATAACTTTTCCAAAAATAATATTATTGTACCTGATAGTAGTATTTTTATCGCACCCATCGGAAGTGTCTTTGGACCATATACAGAAGGTAATTATTTCAAAATATACAAACTTTTAGCCAAACAAGAAATAGCCGATTCTGCAAGAGTTAGACATATATTAATTGGATTAAATGATGTTAGAAATAACAAACAAAGACCAAAAGAAAGAGCCAAAGCCATCGCAGATAGCTTATTAACCCTTATTAAAGAAAAAAAAGTAAGCTTTGATACATTACTTAAAACCATGACAGATGACCCTGCTTCTATTGAAAAAGGCGGTGATTACGGATGGTTTAATGAAAACACAGGATTCGTAGAGCCATTTAAAAATGCTGGATTACTTGGTAAAAAAGGCGATATTTCCGTTGTAGAAACACAGTTTGGATATCACATTATAGAAGTATTAGAAGTTTCAAAAGACAAACACTCTAGTTATAGAATAGCTCAAATTTACAGAGAAATAGCACCCAGTTCCGAAACCATAAATAAACATTATTCTGATGCCGCTTCCTTTGCAGGTAAATACAACACAAAAGAAGCCTTTGATAAAGGTGTAGATGAACTTAAACTCTCAAAAAGAATTTTAGAAAATATACACGAAGGTGATAATTACTTACCTGGATTAGAAAATGCAAAAGAATTTTCAAGATGGGTATATAAAGCTAATAAAAATGAAATATCCCCTGTGTTTGAATTCAAAAATAAATTCATTGTCGCAAAACTCACCCATATAAAAGATAAAGGAATTCTCCCACTAGATGAAGTAAAAGAAGAAGTAATTACAAGAGTAATAAGAGATAAAAAAGCAGAAAAGATTATGCAAGAATTTAAAAAACAAAATACTTCCGACATCACTACCCTAGCTAATAGCTTGAAAATATCCACTCAAAAACAAGATAATCTTACATTTAATTCATACAATGTATTCGGAATAGGAAGAGAAGATGCACTTATAGGTGCTGCCTATGCATTACCATTAAATCAATTGTCCTCTCCAATAAAAGGCGAAAATGGAGTATTTGTAGTTATTAAAACGAATGAACAATTGTCTTCTAACACTGATTTAAATTCATTACAAAAACAAAATAATCAAATGCTTGGAAGCAGAGCAGAATATGAAGTTTACAACGCTCTCAAAGAAAAGGCAAATATCGAAGACCATAGAGGTAAATTTGATTTCTAAGACCTTTCATCCTTATTAATCTTTCATATTTCACTTTTGTATCGTTAATTCTTATTTATCAATGAAAACTATAAACATCACTGTTATAGATAAAGAGGGTAAAAAACAAACTTTTAATGCACCGTGTGATATGGGTTTAAGTCTTATGGAATTTCTAAAAGCTAACAATTATCCTATATTAGCCACTTGTAACGGAATGGCATTATGCGCCACTTGTCATGTAGAAGTATTAAAAAATTATGAACATATCCCTCCTCCTACTAATGAAGAACTTATCATGTTAGATACCCTACCTCAGATATTCCCTACCTCCCGATTATCTTGTCAAATCAAACTAACAGATACTATACCAAATTTAGAAATAAGGCTCCGTGGAGAAGAAGAATAAAAAACTCCAATAAACTCACTTGGAACAACTAACTAAATTTCTTACTAAAACAACAAAAATAAATATATGAAAAATCATGAGATTGACTTTAAAATTTACGGAGAAGAATTACAATGTGCAGAAATTATTTTAGACCCTAATGAAACCGTTATCGCCGAGCCCGGTAGTTTAATGTACATGGATGATGGCATTAAAATGGAAACTATTTTTGGTGATGGTTCGGAACAATCTTTCTTTGGGAAACTGTTATCCGCGGGAAAAAGACTAATAACAGGAGAGAATTTATTCATTACTGCTTATACTAATACATCTTCTGAAAGAAAACAAGTAACATTTGCAGCACCATATACAGGAAAAATAATCCCTATTAATCTTATGCAATACAATGAGAAAATTATATGCCAAAAAGATAGTTTTCTCTGTGCTGCAAAGGGTGTGAGTGTAGGAATAGAATTCCAAAAAAGACTAGGTGCTGGTTTATTCGGAGGAGAGGGCTTTATTATGCAAAAATTAGAAGGAGATGGTATGGCTTTTCTGCACTCAGGCGGATACATCATTCACAAAACATTACAACAAGGAGAGTTGATAAAAGTAGATACTGGATGTATAGTTGCTTTTACAAGTACTATTGATTACGATATAAAATTTGTAGGAGGAATAAAAAATACTCTCTTCGGTGGTGAAGGTGTATTCTTTGCTGTATTATCAGGTCCAGGTGAAGTATGGCTACAATCTTTACCAATTAGTAGATTAGCCGGCAGAATATTATCCTTTGCCACCACCCCTTCACGTAAAGAAGAAGGTAGTATATTGGGTGGATTAGGAAATTTATTAGATGGAGATTAACCATTTTTTAAGTATGTTTAATGCAAAAAATTTTTAACCCATGGAATTATATCTAGACTCAGCTAATCTTCAAGAAATTGAAGAAGCATTTAAGCTTGGTTTTTTATCAGGACTTACAACAACACCAACTTTTATGCAAAGAGAAGGTATCACGGATATTGATGGAACCATTGTTAAACTTAGTAAAATAGTCCCTGTTCTTCAAATAGAAGCGCTAGGAAATACCGCAGAGGAAATTTTAGCAGAAGCTACTCGACAAATTAATTTAGGATTAGACCCTCAAAAAACTGTCTTCAAAATTCCTGTGTCTCTTGAAGGTGTAAGGGCTTGTAAAATGCTAAGAGATAAAGGTTACTTAGTCAATATCCACCTCGTGTATACCTTACAACAAGCTTACATGGCTATGCAAGCCGGTGCCACTTATGTATGTCCCTTAGTAGGTAGATTACAAGATCAAGGTCACGACGCTCTTACGCTCATAGAACAATGCGTGAAAGCTGTTAATTATTATAATTACCCTACAAAAATCATGTTTTCTTCGGTTAGACATACTGAACATGTAAGAAATGCTATTAATCTTGGTGTACATACTATTACCGTTCCATGGAAAGTAATGAAGCAACTTACTGAAAATAATTTAACTTCTCTTGGAACAGAACAGTTTATCATAGATACCAAACTTATGACCAAAAAGGTCAAAGATGTTATTAAAAATGTAAACCCTGTGGTTTCCATAAAAGAAAAACTTAACAATGCTATTATTAAAATGACCGAATATGGATTTGGTGCTATTACCATAGTGGATGATAACGATACCGTAAAAGGAATTTTTACAGATGGAGATTTAAGAAGATACATTATGAAAGAAGGTTCAAAATTTTTAGAAAAAAATATATCCGATCTGTCATTCAAAGCCCCATATACTATCAATGCTAATGCTTTATTAAATGATGCTTATCAATTATTCAAAAAAACGAATGTAGATACTATTATTGTTGTTGATGATAATAATAAAGCCATTGGTATGATTGACATTCAAGATATTTAACAATGAATTCTGTGTTTGAAAAATTTATTCAAAAAGGTGGAAAGTTTTTGATCGACAAAAATTCATTAATAGATAAGTTCAATACCGTCAAAGCTTTCATTTTCGATTGGGATGGCGTTTTTACAGATGGGTTTAAAGATGCAGAATTGCAGAGTCATTTCAACGAATCTGATTCTGTCGGATTAAATCTTTTACGATTTTCATACTTCTTAAAACACAGTCATCATCCTATTATTGCATTTATTTCAGGAGAAAAAAACTTATCTGCATTCACCCTGGCAAAAAGAGAGTTTATTCATAGACATTACTTTAAAATTCCTCATAAAGCTTTAGCTTTTGAACACTTATGCCAATCCTTTAATATATCTGAAAAAGAAACATGTTTTGTGTTTGATGATATACTAGATCTTAGCATTGCTAAAAATTGTGGACTAAGATTGTATGTACAAAAACCCTCTGCTGTATTATTTAATGAATATGTTATACAAAATCAAATAGCAGATTATGTGAGCTTTTCTAATGGCGCTACAAATGCTGTAAGAGAAATATGTGAACTTTTAATAGGATTATATAATAATTTTGAAGATGTAATTCATCATCGTATATTTTTTACAGATACTTACAAAACATACCTTCATCAGAAAAAAAGTATCCAAACAGAAAATTATTCCCTTGTAGACAATAATATATGCTTAATAGATAAAATCTATTGACAAACATATATTAATAAATAAATATTATTGATGATATATGCTTATTAGAAGTAAAGCTCCTTTAAGACTTGGAATAGCAGGAGGCGGCACAGATGTATCCCCATACTCTGACATGTTTGGTGGCGCTATCTTAAATGCAACTATTAACTTATATGCTATTACCACCATAGAACCTACTAATGACAACCAAATAGAAATCACCTTAGGTAATTATCATCAAACAAAATCTTTCAAAAGTGATAAACAACTACCCGTAGAGCAGCCCTATGAGTTAGTGATTGGAGTGTATAATAAATTAGTAAAACTATACAACTTACCTCCTCTCTCATTTAAAATTCATACTTACTTAGAAGCTCCGCAAGGATCAGGATTGGGAACTTCTTCAACCATGGTTGTCTCAATAATAGGAGCATTCACCGAATGGCTGAAATTACCTTTAGGAAATTATGACATAGCACATTTAGCCTATGAAATAGAACGAATAGACCTCCAACTAAAGGGCGGTAAACAAGACCAATATGCGGCTACTTTTGGAGGAATTAACTTTATGGAATTCTACGCTCATGATAAAGTCATAGTTAATCCTCTAAACATTAAAGAAAATATCAAAAAAGAAATGGAATTATGTCTCTTACTTTATTTTACAAATACACAAAGACACTCTTCTAAAATCATTGAAGAACAAATACGAAATGTAGAACAGAAAAAAACTGAACCCATTGAAGCAACCCACCATCTCAAAGAACAAGCTATCAAGTTAAAGGACTATCTTCTCAAAGAAGAACTTCACAAACTAGGAGAATTATTATACTACGGCTGGATACATAAGAAAAAACTAGCTGATAGCATTTCTAATGGCCAAATAGATGAAATATATGAAGCTGCTATAAAAGCTGGTGCAACAGGAGGTAAAATATCTGGCGCGGGTGGCGGAGGATTTATGATGTTTTACTGTCCAAAAAATACAAAGTTACAGGTAGCAGAAGCTCTATTAAAATTCGGTGGTAAAATTCAACCATTTCAATTTACCTCTGAGGGTCTTACAACATGGATAATGGATAATTAGTTCTATCAAGTTCAAACCATTAATTATCCTTCATAATAAAATCTATATCTAAATTCATTACAAAATCCATTCATATTATCAACTTTAAATTAAAATCAATTATTTTTGCTAAAAATTATATCCATATCATATGAATAAACTCATTTATTTTATTCTTTCAATAGTTCTCATCAAAAATCTTTTCGCACAAAAAGAATATCTTCAATACAGAAGCCCTAACAATCCTTTATACTGGAAAAACCGAAAACCTCATCCCGCCTACTGGCAACAAGATATACATTACAACATTTATGCTAAGCTAAATGATAGCACCGATATCATCACAGGCGAAGAGGAAATCATCTATTGGAACAACTCACCAGATGAATTAACAGAACTATTCTTCCACCTATACAATAACGCACAATGTAAAGATTCTTATCTATCTGATTTATACCGAAATAATAAAATCCCATTAAAGTATGGAAAATACAGAAAGAACAACTTAGGAACAGAAATACTCTCTATTCAAATTTCTAACAAAACCATTACAAATTACGAAATAGATAATACCATCATGCGAGTGCCTTTAGAGAAAAAACTATCACCAAATGATTCCATCATCATCAAAGTCAAATTCAAAACATATTTTGACAAAGAAGCTATCCGAAACAGAATGAAAATGTTTAATACCTTTGGATATAAACATTACGATATTGTTCACTGGTACCCACGAATATCTGTATATGACCATAAAATGAAATGGGATACACAACAACACTTAGACCATGAATTTTATGGTGATTTTGGCTCCTATCATCTAGAATTATCATTACCTAATCATTATATTATAGATGGAACAGGTGTTCTATTAAATGAAAATGAAGTATTACCAAAGGATCTCAGACAAAAGTTAGATATATCTAACTTTAAAACTAAACCCTTTAACTCTCCTCCATCAGAAATTATTAAACCTGATGGTAGTTATAAAACATGGAAATTCAGTGCCATTAATGTTCACGATGCCGCTTACACAGCTGACCCCACTTATCGTATTGATGAAAAAATTACTAACGGCATCCGCTGTATTGCATTAGTGCAAGAACCACATGTTGCAGGATGGCTTAATGCCACCGATTATATGACCAAAATCATTAATATCAATTCAAAAAATATCGGCCCTTACTATTATCCCAAAATGATTTGTGCAGATGCCCAAGACGGAATGGAATATCCTATGCTTACATTAGATGGTGGCTTTGACCCATTTTACAGAACTTTACTCGTTCACGAAATGACACACAACTGGTTTTTTGGAATGCTGGGCAGTAACGAAACTTACCGGGCATTTCTAGATGAAGGATTTACCCAATTTTATACAGCAGATACTTATCAACAAATAGATGGACCTTTTTCATACGGCCACATTCCTCAAAATAAATATGAAAAGATATTTTTTGAACCTCTCAAAGAACTAGATGCTTCAGTGTATAATCCTTATTACATGAATGTAGTCGTACGTCCATCAGACATGCCACTGAATACCCATAGTGACGATTTCAATGGTGCAATAAGACATGGCGGCGGATACGGTTTAGTTTACTTTAAAACCGCTACCATGCTTAAAAATCTCGAATATGTATTAGGTAGAAAATTGTTTGATGAAGCAATGCAACATTACTTCCATAAATGGAAATTTGCACATCCTTATCCTGAAGACTTTAAAGAAGCTATCATAGAATATACTAAAATAGACCTCAACTGGTTTTTTGATCAATGGTTAGAAACCACGAAAACTATTGATTACAAAATTACCCCCATAAAAAAGAAAAGTAATGGAATATACCAAATCAAATTGAGAAGAAAAGGTGAAATGCAAATGCCTATTGATATTACCATCATTGACAAAAACGATTCTGCCCATCACTTTTACATCCCCAACACATGGTTTGAGAAACCAACTTCTGCTAATAAATTACCAAGATGGACAGGATGGGGACCAAAACTAAAACCCACCTACACCGCCACAGTAAATATCGGTAAAAATAATAAAATTAAACAAGTCATCATAGATCCATCTTATCGCTTAGCAGATATTGATTGGACAAATAATATCTATCCGCGCAAAACAGAAGTTAACTTTGACTCTAAAATATACAAACCTATTAATTGGAGGTATTACGAAATGAAAATCTTCCCCGCCTTATGGTACAACGGATTTGATGGAATAAAAGTAGGTGCTAATCTTACAGGAGGATATCTCAATACCAAGCATGTATTTGATTTATCTCTGTATATCAATACTGGTTTAGCCCAAAGTTATCTCTCTTCTAATACACCAAGAAATAGTTTTTATCCACTCTCTGTAATATTTTCATATAAAACAGCTCTATTGAAAAATCTCATAAAAAATGCTTTCCTATTGACAGATGCAAGATATATTGACGGATTAAAATTGGCTATCTTAGGTTTTGAAAAATCATTGAAAGAAAACCAATGGCGGTTTTATACTTATTACAAAGCTATGTGGCGAGACCTATGGAAAGATTCCGTGTATATATTAAATCCACAAGAATGGACTTACAAATCTCTCAATGGCGCTGTTCATATCGGAATTGAAAACAATTATACCAGTGTACTCAAAGGCAATGGGCAACTCTCTTTAAGCATAAGAGCATCAGCATTTTCTAGATATACAGATTATTCATATATCAGATTACAAAGCACCCATCATCTAAATTTATGGAAAATAATTTTACATACCCGAATATTTGCACAATATGGAATAGCCTATTATGCAGCACCCAACGAATCTATGTTGTATGTAGCTGGTGCTAATCCCGAAGAAATGATGGATAATAAATTCACTCGCTCCATGGGAATCATTCCACCTGAATGGACAAAATACAGCGAAGTAACTAACCACTTTGCTTATGGTGGAGGGTTAAACTTACGAGGTTATAATGGATATCTGATACCCACAACAAATAAAGATGGAACAATAAAATTCAATTATAAAGGGCTAACAGGAACTAGCTTAAATGCTGAACTAGAACTTACCCCTCTATTCTCATTCCTAAAAATTAAAAAGTTACAGAAAACTATACAACTACAGCCTTATTTATTTGGAGATATTGGAATTATTAATACTAATTACATCAACGAGCCATTAAAATTTTCATACCCATTAGCTGATGCGGGCGCTAGCATTGCTCTGAAAATTTCTAAATGGGGACCCATTACACAAGTGCATCCCTTAATTATTCGCTTTGATGCTCCATTATTTCTCAATTATCTTCCATACGCAGAAAAAGATTACTTCCAATTTAGATGGCTAATAAGCATTAATAGAGCATTCTAAAACAAAAAATTAAACAATATGAAAAAGTCTATTTTTATACTGATTAGTGTGATAACAAATCTTATTACAAAACAAAGTTTCATAAATACAGCATTTGCCCAAACAGACAAATATTTCATTGCATTCAAAGACAAAAATAACAATCCCTATTCTATTTCTAATCCATCTGCCTTTCTCTCTAATAGAGCCATTCAAAGACGAATCAATCAAGGAATACCGGTAGATATAAAAGATTTGCCCGTAACTCCCTCTTATGTTAGTCAAATTGCTTCTGTACCTAATGTAACTATCTTACATCGCATCAAGTGGTTAAATGGTGTGATCATTCAAACGACCAATACAGTTGCACTTTCTGTTATTCAATCTTATACTTTTGTTCAAAATGTAAAACCATTAAATTATACAAGAAAAAAGATAAATATAGATTCCATTTCCTTTAATACATACACTTATTCAAACAAAACATATCCCTCTACACAAACTTATACCTTGAACTATGGAAACTCTTATGACCAAATTCATCAAATTAACCTGGAGTGCTTACACAACATGGGATATAAAGGTGAAGGAATGGTCATTGCAGTTATTGATGACGGATTTCAAAATGTCCACAACAATCCTGTTTTTGATAGTCTATGGCAACAAGGGCGGTTATTAGGCACTCGCGATTTTGTAGCCAGAGATACAATAGTATTTGATGATGACGCACATGGCACATATGTATTATCTGTCATGGCAGCTCTATCACCCGGAAGCCTAGTAGGTACCGCACCCAAATCCTCATATTGGTTGCTCCGCTCAGAAGATATTACTTCCGAATACCCCATTGAGGAATACTATTGGATAAGAGCCGCAGAGTTTGCTGATAGTGTTGGAGCAGATATTATTAACACATCCTTGGGATATAGTACATTTGACAATCCTACATACAATCATACCTATACCACGCTCGATGGTAATACTACTCCTATAGCTATTGCTGCCACAATAGGTGCACAAAGAGGAATGTTCTTATCTTTTTCTGCCGGTAATGAAGGTGGGAACTCCTGGTATTATGTTTTAACGCCTGCTGATGCCGATAGTGTTTGCACCGTAGGAGCCGTAGATATTAATGGAAATGTCGCGAGTTTCAGTAGTCATGGTCCTGCTGCCGATGGAAGAATAAAACCTGATGTGTGTAGTATGGGAGTTAATACTGCTATATCTTCTATTAGTGGAGTGCCCTTTAATGGCAATGGTACTTCCTTTGCATCACCTATTATTGCAGGTGCTGCAGCATGTTTGTGGCAAGCAAAACCTATTCTCACAAATATCCAACTGCTTAATCTTATTAAACAATATAGTAGTAATGCTTCTAATCCCAACAATAACATAGGCTGGGGCATTCCAGACTTTTGCAGTGCACTCACCGGAATAGATAATATTGAAGTTAACAACACTATAAAAATTTTCCCTAACCCAGCAAGCGATAATATATTTATTCAATCTTTTTATTTGATAAAAAAAATAGTTATCACCAACACGATTGGTCAAATTATGTATGAAAATACCACCTATGATTTTTCCCATTATATCGATATCTCACAGTTCAATAGTGGCATGTATATTATTAGTATCCAAACAGAGAATAATGATATTTACTACAAAAGAATAATTAAACAATAGTTCCTACATTCAACCAATAAATGTAAATTAAACTTAATCATCAAAACAATTCTTCTCTAACTTCAAAAATTACTGTTCGAAAGAGGCTTGGTAGTGATTAATACGAGGATGTTCTTAAAGCTATTAATTAGTAGAGTTTCAAATGCTTCAATTATCACGGGAGCAAAAGAGATTGGCTTATTGATTACAAAAAACAGTAAGGATTAACAATTGCATTTAACAAAATCGTTAATCTCTCTTGTAAAGAATTTAAAATTGTGGATAATTCTTTTTATTTTTCTGTTGGAAATGTATCAATAAAAACAGTAACTTTACAAAAAAATTAAAGTGATATGGCAAAAAAAGTAGAAGAAACAGAAATAAAAGAAACAAGTAAAAAGGCTCCTAATCCTGAAAAAATAAAAGCATTATCATCTACTATTGAAATGCTTGAAAAAACTTACGGCAAAGGAACTATTATGAAACTCGGAGACACTGTAGTAGAATCTCTGGATGCTATTTCTACTGGATCTTTAGGACTTGATATAGCGCTGGGAGTAGGTGGATTTCCAAGAGGTAGAATTATCGAGATATTTGGCCCAGAATCATCTGGAAAAACTACATTAGCTATTCATGCTATTGCCAATGCTCAAAAAAACGGAGGAATAGCTGCTATCATAGATGCTGAACATGCTTTTGACAGGTTATATGCAGAAAAACTTGGCGTAGATACTGAAAGTTTACTCATATCACAACCTGATAACGGAGAACAAGCCTTAGAAATAGCAGATAACCTCATTCGGTCTGGTGCTATAGATATTATTGTCATTGACTCTGTAGCTGCACTCACCCCAAAAGCAGAAATAGAAGGAGAAATGGGCGATAGCAAAATGGGACTACAAGCACGCCTTATGAGCCAGGCACTCAGGAAAATGACTGCCACCATCAATAAAACAGGTTGTTGCTGTATCTTTATTAACCAATTAAGAGAAAAAATAGGAGTAATGTTCGGTAATCCCGAAACTACTACTGGTGGAAATGCTCTAAAATTCTATGCATCTGTCCGTTTAGATATTCGCAGAATTGCACAAATCAAAGAAGGTGAAAATGTAACAGGAAATAGAGTTAGAGTAAAAGTAGTTAAAAACAAAGTAGCACCACCATTTAAACAAGCTGAATTTGACATTGTTTTTGGAGAAGGTATTAGCAAAGTAGGTGAAATTATAGATATTGGCGTAGAAAAAGGTATTATCAAAAAGAGTGGCTCTTGGTTTTCATATAACGATACAAAGTTAGGACAAGGTAGAGATGCTTTGAAACAAATTCTAAAAGATAATCCAGAATTATTAGAAGAATTAGAGGAAAAAATAAAAACATCTTTAAAGGAAATGTCCAGTGTCTTTTAAACTTTCTCTACAACTATATGCTTATTAAAGCATAATTGTTGACCTTTATTTTTTGAAATCTTAAATAAAATGTTCCCTATTACGGATACTATTCCATCTTCACGAACACCAGTAGTAAGTTATCTTTTGATTTTTTTTAATGTACTCATTTTCTTTTTTCAAACATCACTCACACCAGAAGAATTAGAAATATTCTTATATCATTTTGGATTAGTTCCTGCAAGATATTCTAATGAAGATTTTTCATATCAAACAGGACTAAGTTCAGACAATTATTGGCCATTCTTTACTAATATGTTTTTACATGGTGGCTGGGCTCACATAATAAGTAATATGTGGACATTGTATATCTTTGGAGATAATGTAGAAGATAAAATGGGCCGCTGGAGATTTCTATTGTTTTACTTGATGTGTGGTATACTAGCCTCAACCACTCACTATTATATTAACCCAAATTCTACTATACCTGCTGTTGGTGCATCTGGAGCAATATCAGGTGTAATGGGAGCATATATGTTTTTATTTCCTCATTCTAGAATCATATTTCTTGTCATTTTGTTTTTCTTTATTGATTTCATCCAAATTCCGGCATTTATTTATTTGCTTTTATGGTTTTTAGGACAATTGATGAGCGGAACAATTAGTCTGTTTGCATTATCTACAAATGCGGGAGGTATCGCATTTTGGGCACACATTGGCGGATTCGCAGCAGGAATGATTACTTACAAAATTTTTACATTATCAAAAAAGAGATACTACGATGATGATTATACGGAATATGAAATTATTGAGTAACCCAAAAAAGATATTAGAAAAAAATAATTCTACGAATGTAATTTAAACTGGATTCAAGCCACCAATATAACTTTTTGTTTTGACAAATTTAGATAAAAAATTCATTCGGGGTTAAAAAATTTAATTTTTTTCTAGGTCGATTGTTTAATAAGTCTTCCA
>FWPU01003691.1_pt1 | contig 37858 bp, 34 predicted proteins | sample 2228361 | NCBI WGS metagenome assembly FWPU01 (sample SAMEA103939777, study PRJEB20133) | metagenome | reverse complement strand
TCGAGCCACGTTGTACCAGCGCTTGGTCATATTCAGACCAGTTCTTAACACGGTATAATGTCTTTGGGCGTGAGCGTGTGCTTTTGTGTTCGGTCATAAACCAAAGTTACACGATCACGCCCTCTTTGTCAACTATTCATGCACCAAAGCTGTATTGTTGTACAAAATCCGTCCTGGACATTCGCCAGGACATTCACAACCGCGAAGATTCTGTAACGTGCTCGTCGTGCCGCCAGGCTATGCCACGTGCCACGAAGTGGTATGGCAAGGCCGACCAAAGGTCGGCGGTACATTTGGTTGCGGCTTGCCGCGCTATGCTGTCACCCACAGCCTCCCGCCACAACCGAACGTACCATCGACCTGTGGTCGGCACCGGAGCCTGGCGGTACGATCACCCGACCAGCTTTGCTTGGATGAGACAAATGTCAATGGGTAATACTATAAAACTGACCTCGTTTTACGATGCGGCTAACTATCAGGTTGTCGAGGAGATAGAATTCCTTCGACGAACGCATCTGGATCGAAGGGTTGCAAATCTTCCGGTTTCTCGCCCAGGCCAGCAAACAGGATGGGCAGGCCGAGTTCGCGCTGGATGGCAAAGGCCATGCCGCCGCGCGCCGAGGAATCCAGTTTTGCCAGAATGACGCCGGTCACACCCACTGCCTCTTTGAAAGCGCGCGCCTGTTGCAAAGCATTCTGACCGGTGGTAGCGTCCAACACCAGCCAGACGGCATGTGGAGCGCCCGGCAGCGCCTTGCCGATGACACGCTGCACTTTCTTCAACTCTTCCATCAGATTGAAGCGCGTGTGCAATCGGCCGGCGGTGTCCACGATGATCAGGTCTACCTGGCGCGCCACACCGGCCTGGACAGCGTTGAAGGCCACCGCGCCCGGATCGCTCTCGGCGGCCCCCGCGATCACGTCTACCCCCAGCCTGTCACCCCATACCTGGAGTTGGTCCACGGCTGCGGCGCGGAAAGTGTCGGCGGCGCCAAACAACACCGTCTTGCCTTCTTGCCGGAAACGCTGCCCTAATTTGGCAATGGTGGTGGTCTTACCAGAGCCATTCACGCCTACCACCAACAACACAGATGGACGCGCCGGCCATTCGATCACAGGCGGCGCATCCAGGCGGCTGCGCAGTTCGGCTCGCAGCGTAGACCAAAGTTCCTCGGAGCGAAGCAGGCCTTGGGTGCGTACGACGTGCTGCAAGGATTGGATCACCTCGCCGGCGGTCTCGATTCCCAAGTCGGCCTGGATGAGAAGGGCCTCCAATTCATCCCACGTTTGGGTAGTAATCTCAGTAGCGCCCAGCAGGCCGGCCAGTCGTCCGAAAGCGGCTTTGCTGGTTTTGGAGAGTCCGCTGCGCCAGCGAGAAATCAGTTCGACCATGACGCGCCATTATAACACGGCGGTCGCTTGTTTTGTGTTATACTCGCCCCTCAGTGAGGTCGTATGAGTGAAGAATGGAAAGAAGTCTCCGCCACCTGGCAAGGCGACATGGCCTTTCTCGGCAAAAACGCCGCAGGAGGCATGGTGCAAATGGGCAGCCTGAACGACCAGCCCGGCATCGGCCCAATGGAACTGTTGCTGGTAGGGCTGGCGGGCTGCACAGGCATGGATATCATATCCATTTTGCAAAAGAAGCGCGCTTCGTTGACAGCCTTCGAAGTCAGAGTGCGCGGCAAGCGCGCCCAGGATTACCCAATGGTGTATACCCACATCGAGGTCGAATACCTGCTGTGGGGCGACGGCTTGAAAGCCAAGGATGTAGAGCAGGCGATTGCGCTTTCAGAGGAGAAATATTGCTCGGTGGGCATCATGCTCGGCAAAACGGCCAGCATCCAGTCCCGTTATCGCATTCTGCCGCCTGGTCAGGTCGAAGCGTAGAAATGAAACTCAGAAAGGTGTTTATCGAAAAATGGTAGAAGAACCCGTACATGTAACCGATGCTGCCTTCGAGAAGACTGTGCTTCAGTCGCAGATTCCGGTCATCGTAGATTTTTGGGCGCCGTGGTGCGGCCCTTGTAAAATGGTCGCCCCTACGCTGGATAAACTGGCAAAAGAATATGCCGGCAAGGTATTGATCGCTAAAGTCAACACCGACGAAAATCCCGAATGGGCCAGCAAGTTTGGCGTGCAAGGCATCCCCACCATGCTATTCGTAACGGGCGGCAAGGTCTTGCATCGCCAGGTTGGCGCCCTGCCGGAGCGCGTGCTGCGCGACGTGGTCAGTCAATTCCTTGAGGTCGCACAACAATCATAAAGGAGACAGGCATGAGCAGGACGATGAGTCTTGCGCTGGCCATGGCGCTGTTCTTGAGCGCCTGCCTGCCGGGAATCTCGCTCCCGAATCTGACGGGAAATCCCACCCCGGATACCCAGGCGACGGAATCCGCTCTGGCCGCTACGCTGGCCCTAGAGACCCTGAACGTCCTGCCAGTAGCCACTCAGCCGCCCACCGACACGCCTATCCCAACCGCCACACGGACCGTTCCCCCTACACCCACGCTTACGCCGACCTTGACTGCCAGTGCGATCCCGTCTGTCATTGTGGAGACGGCGACCCCAACCGTTAGCGAGGCGCTGGCGACCGCTTCGCTTCTTCCTACGGGGACGCCGGCTACCGGTACCCCGGCCCGCCCCACCGCTACCGAGACGCTGCACCCGCGCTTCTACGGCACTCAGCCGCCAGCCATCCCTTACGGGAAAATCGTGCTGCTCAACAAGTCCAAGCGGGAGGTTTACGTCTCCCTGCAATGCACTACGCCGGACGGCAACAAAACCATCATCGAATACCCCGTGGGAGGCAAGATGCGCATCTCAGCGCCGGCCGGGCAGTACATCTATGTTGCCTGGGTGGGCGGCCGCAAATTTAGCGGTTGGTTCAACCTGGTCAGAAATGGTGAAATCAGCATCACCTTCGAGAAAAACAAAGTCAAAGTTCGCTAAACCAAACTTCTATGGAGATAAGTAAATAGAATAATGAACCGACTATGGATACTCTTTCTGGTTGGCGCGCTGGCGCTGACCGCCTGCGGCCCCGAGCCGGAACCCACCTTGAGTCCTGCTGAGGTGCAGGCTACAGCCATGGCAGCGGCCATGGCCATGATCGCCGAAACCCAGGCTGCCATCTCGCCCACGCCTTTGCCGCCGACCGAACCGCCTCCCCCTACCCTGACGCCTACCTCGGAGATTCCCCTCCTGCCGCCCACACCGCTAGGCGGCGATTTGCTCTCTCCTACCAGCATGGTCGTCATCCCACCGACCAACACGCCTCCTCCCCCGGCAGGAACGGCCACTTGCAATCAGCCGCTCATGAAGTGGGACGGCCAAAGCGCTCAATTGACCATCAAGAACAACACCAAGCCGAAAGGGGTGGTGACCATTTCCTTGTTCTTTACCACTGAACTAGGCCAATGTGGGTATATTGGCCGTCAATTCGATAATGTAGTCACCCTTACCGTGCCTGTAGGAACCTTTTCGGCAGGCGCATTCGTGGACGGCAAAAAGGATTTCAAAGTATTCGGCGGCGGCGTCATTCAGAGTCCAGGGAATTGGAGTCTGTGGGTCGAAAATGACAAAATCAGCCTCAAAGCCGGTTGTGCGCCAAATTGCTAGCAACTGTACTCAGGAGAAAAAAGGCTTATGAAGAAAATCCTACTTTTAGCGCTCACGCTTGCCTTCCTGGTGAGTGCCTGCGGCCCAGAGCCAGAGCCTACCTTGAGCGCCGCCGATGTACAGGGAACTGCCCTGGCAGCCGCCCAAACCATGATTGCTGAAACGCAGGCCGCTATTCCGACTGCCACCCCCATCCCTCCAACAGAAACGGCTTCCCCTCCGCCGCCGGCTACTGATACGCCCATCATTTTCCCCACACAGGCGCTGCAATTGGCGCCTACCAACCCACCTATCCAACCGACAGCGGCAGATATTTGCAATGACCCCAAGCACCTGATTCCTGGCGTAAATGGTCCTAAGACCAGATACCTGATTGTGAACGACAATAAGGTTCCCATGACTATTTCGCTCTACTTGGCTCGCACGCCTCATGGTGAATGTGGTTATACCTCTGCCAGCCTGCCAAAGAATGGCAGTGTTGTCCTTGTCCTGCCGCTGGGTTGCTATTCTGCCTGGGCATGGAGCACTGACCCCAAAAAGCCTATCAATGTATCCGGCTATGGTTTGTGTGCGAATAACACGGATAAATGGACCTTCAAGGTTACCTCTACTCAAATTGTATTGCTGCCCCCGTAGAATTCGACGCCTTGCTACAACGAAGCCGTCCCAAAGGTTGTAAAATCATTGGGACGGCTTTGACTATACTCTCGAGATCTACTGATTATGAGAATTTTCACATTTTCGTGTTGACGATGTTTTGCCGTGCAAGTATAATTGACTATTGGCATTATCCCCTGTTCTAGGAGCAAAACGATGACTGCTGAAGGAATGATAACCGCGCAAGAGAGCGCGTTAGAACCAAAGACCAAATTGACCGGCAAGGTGGTCAAGACTACGCTGGCGGGGGCGTTGGTAGATATTGGACAGGACTTACCCGGAGTCATTCATATTTCGCAACTGCAAAAAGACCACGTCAACAAAGTGGAGGATGTGGTTAAGGTCGGCCAAACCGTGGAAGTATGGGTACGCCGCGTCAAGAAGGACCGCATCGAGTTGACCATGATCGAGCCGCTGGGCATGGAGTGGAGCGAGATCAAACCAGATACGGTAGTCAAAGGCAAGGTCGTGCGGCTCGAATCATACGGCGCATTCGTTGATTTTGGCGCCGAGCGCCCCGGCTTGGTACATGTCAGCGAGATGTCACGCGGCTATATCAAAAACCCCAATGAAGTCGTCAAAGAAGGGGACGAGGTAGAAGCGGTCGTGTTGGATGTCAATCGCAAGAAGAAACAAATCCGTTTGAGCATGAAATCCCTACAGCCTGAAATCGAGGAAGTGAAGCCGGCTAAGAAGGAACGAGGCGAGCGCAAGGGGCGCGGCAGGCGTAGCGTCCAGAAAGAAGTGCAAGAGGTCGAAGCCCAGGAACAATCGAAAGAGCCGGAACTGACCGCCATGCAAATTGCCTGGCAGGAGGCGCTCGATCGTGCAAACCTGCATAAGAAGAACAAAAAGGCCCGGCGTGTGAAAGCGGGCCCCGATGATGAGCAGGAAGATATTCTGCTCCGCACGCTGGAAAAGCGATTGCCCACCGGCGGCTAAGTCCATCCAAACAGCCAGGTCTTCGACCTGGCTGTTTTCATGTAACTGCTTACCCTGTCGAACAGGATGGAAAGGATAGAAAGGATGGCCGTTCAACGAAAGACAAACAAATCCTTTCATCCTTGAAATCCTGTCTTGCGCTCCTTCCAACAGGCTCGATTTCGACCCAATGGCTGCCCGGTAAGCGGTTACGTTTTCATACCGAAGTGTCGCTCAGGTAACGGGCAAATGCCTCGGGGCGCAGGAACAGGAAAATGAACACGGAGGCGAAGAAGCCACCCAAGTGTGCCCAATAACCGACCGAATAATCGGTGCCTGAAAAGAGGACATTCAGGGCAGGAATGATTTGAATGGCCAGAAAATACAAGGCGACCCAACCAGCGCGGATGAGCGGCCAGGTTGGCACGATCCACAAAATGACCAGTGTGCGGATGCGGCCAGAAGGGTACAATAACAAATAGGCTCCCATCACGCCGAAAATAGCCCCGCTGGCTCCCAGCCCAGGGATAGGTGAGTCGTATAGGACTATTGTTGTCAGAATGTTCGCACAAGTGCCAGCAAACAAATAGTAAATCAAATATCTCAGCGGACCGCAGGCATCCTCCACGCGGCGACCAAAGACCCACAGGGCCCACATATTGCCCACCAGATGGAAGAAATCGCCATGCAAGAACATGGCAGTGAGATTCGAGAGCATGCCCGCTCCCTGGCTGGTGAGAATCAAGTGGGGGGTGAAGGCATAGCGCATCAAGAATTGCCAATATTCCTCCGAAGTGCCTCCTGGAAGATATAGCGGTTTGCTGAATTCGATGACCGAGTTGACGATGATGAGAAAGATCGTCATCAAGGGAAAATAGGAATACCGATTTGGCTCAGTATCATTGAGAGGAAACATGGTTACCTAAGACGAGGCAAGGGAGGCGTCTGGAAGACCGCCAGACGCGCAAACGAATCCAATACCAGCAGGAAATGCGGCAGGAGGACTAAAAGCCAGCCGGCCAATGACACCGTCCCACGCGCCATGGCCGAGCCGCGCCCCCCACGCTCTCCAAACAAGCGTTCCCAAATGGTATGACGGCTGCGTACCGCCGCTACGGCGATGAAAAAACTACCCAGCAGGACGAAGGGAGTGCCTATCCAGTGATAAAGGGCAAAATGCGCAAACGGATTCATCCCCTCTTGCAATAGCGCCAACAGGAAATAGAGTAACGGCAGTCCCATGCTCAGGCGTGCAATGTGGACGACAGGGCGGACATGACGCACCTTTTCGATTTTGAGGTCTTCCAAACGAACCATCTCACGGTAGGCACGATCGAAGTCAGACGAATTGGCTGCTCGGGCGACTATTTCCTGGTACACGGCGATAGCCTCGTCGAGCCTGCCTTCCTCCTCGAAATAGGCGGCCAACTCATGCGGTTCTTTTTGATAATAACGGTAATGCTCCAATCGCTGGCGGGCTGCTTCGTTAGAGGGATCGATACGCAAAGCGGACTCGTAAGCCTGTATCTTTTCATCTATCCCGTTGACCAGTTCGGCATACAACAGCCAGGCATCTGCCAATTGGGTTTCTTGCTGCAAGAGTTCCTGCACCACCAGGAGGGCCTGCGCATATTCTTTCTTTTCGTAGTGAGCGCGGGCATAGGCCAGAGTCGCCTCCAACTCCTCCTGTTTGCGTTGCTGGAAGGCTTCTCGTTCGGCCAATAATTTTTCGTAATACGCGCGCATAGGCGCATTGCGCGGGTTGAGGAACAGGACCTGCTCGCAGGCTGCCAGGCGGTCTTCGAGCGAGTCGAGCAAGCCAGAAAGCCACATCCAGGCCACTTCGTTGCTGGGGTCGAGCCGTACTACGTCCTGGAACAGATCGCGGGCGGTCAATTCCCGCCCGCTGCGGGCGGCCTGAATGGCTCTATGAAGGAGGTCGGGTGGTGATTCCATAAACACGGGCCACAGTAATTGGCTGCTATTATAAAGCATAGTTAGCGAGCCTGCTGTAGCGATAAAATATCGCGTTAGCGCGCCAAACCGATGGGGCGGCAATTGCCCCCGTAGGGGGTGCCGCCCGAACTCAATGGTTATCCCAGCACTTTGGCGCGCCAAGAAATATCGCCTTACAAAATCTTCTAAAGCGACTAGCCGCCCGACACTTTGAGGATGGGACGCAGATTAACGCGGTGAACGCGGAAAAAACCTTGAATCTGCGGTTGGGCGCAAATTTGAATGCTGTTTGCGCAAAATTTTGCGGCGAACTGCACCAAAAACATCCGTGTTCATCTGCTCTCGTCCGCGTCCTTTTTAGATTTGGAATTGCTGTTGCCACGATCGTTGCTTTGACAATCTGCCCCACCCGTGTTAAACTACCCTTGCTTGCACCGGCGCTCTCACGCGAGAGCGCCTTTTCCTGCGTGATTGGTTCGTCCCACGCCGGACAAATTTCATGCGAGAAGGATACGAGAGATGGACATACTCCTCACCGGCTCTGTGGCCTACGATTACCTGATGACCTTTCCCGGCCTGTTCAAGGAACAAATCTTGCCGGAGAGGCTGGCTTCCATCAGCCTGTCTTTTCTGGTCGAGTCCATGTCCCGTCAGCGCGGAGGGGTGGCTCCAAACATTGCGTATACGATGGCCCTGCTGGGGGTACGCCCGCGCGTCATGGCAACGGTCGGTGAAGACTTCGATGAATACCGCGCCTGGCTCGAAAGTAGGGGCGTAGATACCTCGCTGATGAAAGTCATCCCTGGTTTGTTCACCGCCTCGTTCTTTGCCACCACCGATCGCGCCAACGCTCAGATTGCATCCTTCTATCCGGGTGCGATGGGTCAGGCTGGCACTCAATCGCTCAAGGAACTGGACTCCAAACCGGACCTCGTGCTGGTCTCGCCGAACGAGCCGGGCGCCATGACCAAGTTTGCCGCCGAGTGTCGTGAATTGGGCATCCCCTACCTCTACGATCCCAGCCAACAGGTGCTTCGCCTGGAGGGCCCGGAACTGGCGCGCGATATGGAGGGTGCTGCCTTTCTCTTCTGTAACGATTACGAATACGGCCTCATCTCCAAGAAAACCGGCTGGGCCCTGGAACAGATTTTGAAGCGCGTCGAAGTGGTGGTAGTCACGCACGGCAAAGACGGAGCGACGTTGTACACCGACGGCGAGGAACATCACATCCCTACCGTGCCTGAGCGGCAGGTTGTGGATCCCACCGGAGTAGGCGATGCCTTTCGCGGCGGTTTCCTGGCCGGTTATGCGCGCGGCTTCGATTGGCAATTGTGCGGTCGCATCGGCTCGCTGGCGGCGGTCTATTGCCTCGAACAACAGGGGCCGCAATCACACTTTTACACGCGGGAGGAGTTCGTTGCCCGCTTCCGTCAGCATTTCGACGACGACGGAAAATTGGAGCAGTTATTGTAGAGAATAGAGAGTAGAGAATAGGGACTAGAGACAGAGAGCATTGTAGATTGCTCTGCAAAATCTTTCACAACCGCAAAGATGTATAGTGCAAAATTTACTTCGCTTACCACTACTCTCTACTCCCTACTTTCTCTCTTCCCACCCACAAGGAGTAAAAAGTTATGAGCAACTACGACATCCGAGACATCAACCTGGCCGAAGGCGGCGTGCGGCGCATCGAGTGGGCCGAGCGCGAAATGCCCGTCCTGCGCATGATTCGCGAGCGCTTCGAGAAGGAGAAGCCGCTCAAGGGTGTGCGCCTGTCGGCCTGCCTGCACGTCACCACCGAGACAGCCAACCTGGCGCGTACTTTGGTAGCCGGCGGCGCCGACCTGGTGCTGACCGCCTCCAACCCGCTCTCCACCCAGGACGACGTGGCCGCTGCCCTGGTCAACCGCTACGAGGTGCCGACCTTCGCCATCAAGGGCGAGGACAACGTCACCTACTACAAGCACATCGCCGCCGCCCTCGACCACAAGCCGCATATGACGATGGACGACGGCGCCGACCTGGTCAGCACCATCCACAAGGAACGCCGCGAATTACTGCCCGATATCATCGGTGGGACGGAGGAGACCACCACCGGCGTCATCCGTCTGCGTGCTATGGCTGCCGACGGGATGCTCAACTTCCCGGTCATCGCCGTCAACGACGCCATGACCAAGCATTTCTTCGATAACCGCTATGGGACGGGGCAGTCCACCATTGACGGCATCATCCGCGCCACTAACGTCCTGCTGGCGGGCAAGCGCTTCGTCGTCGCCGGTTACGGCTGGTGCGGACGCGGCCTGGCGATGCGGGCGCGCGGCATGGGCGCGTTGGTCATCGTCACCGAGGTGAACCCGCTCAAGGCGCTCGAGGCGGTCATGGACGGCTTCGAGATCATGCCGATGATGGACGCTGCCAAAGTGGGCGACATCTTCTGCACCGTTACTGGCGATATCAACGTCATTGACAGGCATCACTTCGAGGTGATGAAAGACGGGGCGATTGTCGCCAACTCCGGCCACTTCAACGTGGAAATCAACATCCCGGCCCTGGCGCAGATGGCGAGGGGCGAGCCGCGCCTGGTGCGCCCGTTCGTCGAGCAATACGAGACCAGAGACGGCCGCAAGATCAACATCCTGGGCGAGGGGCGGCTCATCAACCTGGCCTCCGCCGAGGGGCATCCGGCCTCGGTCATGGACATGTCTTTTGCTAACCAGGCCCTGGCCGCCGAGTACATGGTCAAGAACGCCGACAAATTGCAGAGGCGCGTGTATTCCGTCCCGGCTGAGATAGACGCTGAAATTGCCCGCCTGAAACTGGCGGCCATGGGCGTCCAGATTGACACGCTGACCGAGGAGCAGATCAAGTACCTGAATTCGTGGGAAGAGGGAACGTAGGGTAATAATTAGTGAGCAGTGAGCAGTAATCGGTGATCAGTAATCAATAATCAGTAATCAGTAATCAGTAATCAGTGAACAGTTGGCCCTTGCGGGGGAAACCCTGCGGGGCTTTTTTAATACTTCAAGGATGTTGCCTGTTCAGCCGTTTATAGTATTACCGTCCAAGATTTGCATCGAGCGCGAAAATTTTGTAGGACGAAATTCATTTCGCCTTTGGTTGCGACCCGCTATGCTTTAGACGCCCCCAGGACATAGCAGATACACCAGGGCTTTTCAAAGTTTTAATGTGGACTTGCAAATTGTACCGCCAGGCTATGCCTGGCAAGGCCGACCTCAGGTCAGCGGTACATTTTTGCCTTTCGCAAAGTCCTGAAACAATGTGCGAGCCTCAACAGATTAATTCTTTGAAAAGCCCTGCAGATACACCGAAGCCGGTGGCATGAACGAAAGTGTAGTGTTGTATAATTTCTTGGCCTATCGCGGTGAAGACCCCAGTCTGGCAATCCCAATGGCGAGTAAACCTGCCCGAAGGAATCTAAGATGAAAGTCGCTGTTCCGCCTCTAAAATGCCAGGGCATCAAAACCAAACTGGTCGCCTGGATTGTGGATCATGTTTCGCTCAACGGCGGGCCATGGATCGAGCCATTCATGGGGTCGGATAAGGTTTTTCGTCTTCACACGAGAGCATTTTTATCACATTGGAGCAAGCAAGAAAACCCGCAACCCCATGCTCGAAGCCATCATCTTGAACTACGATCCCGCACCGCAGCCCCCTCGAGCAAATGGCATTGTTCGAGCAAAAAGGAAAATACGAATTTCGCCGCCTCCCTTACCGCGCCTCGACCGATCACTGATAACTGATCACTGATTACTAATCACCGATGCCCCCCTTCACCCCTCGCCCCTCCCAGCAACAAATCCTCCGCTACACCGGCGGACGCCTCGGCATTGCCGCCGTCCCCGGCGCGGGCAAGACGTACATCCTCTCCGCGCTGGCGGCGAAGATCATCCGCGTGGGCTGGCTCGACGACGATCAGGAAGTGCTCATCGTCACCCTCGTCAACTCGGCGGTGGACAATTTCGAAGCGCGCATCAAACGTTTCTTTGATAATCCGCTTCAGGCGCTGTACAAATATCGCGTCCGCACCCTGCACGGGCTGGCGCACGACATCGTCCGCGAGAAGCCGGCGCGCGTCGGTCTCGAAGAGCGCTTCAGCATCATTGACGAGCGCGAGGCGGGCTTCATCCGCCGAGAGTCGGTCAATGCCTGGCTGGCATCCAATTCGCTGGACGATTACCTCGACCCAGCCCTCGACAACTCCAAACGGGATTGGGTCAAGCGCGACCAACTGCCCGAATTGCTGGATTCCCTCGCCTTAGCCTTCATCCGCTCCGCCAAAGACCGCCTCCTGACTCCCGAAGACCTGCGCGCCAAACTGGACGCTTCTCCCGCCCCGCTGCCTCTCGCCGAACTCGGCTGGTGCATCTACGCCGACTATCAGCGCGCACTCGCCTACCGCGGCGCAGTGGACTTCGACGATTTGATTCGCCTCGCCCTCACCCTCCTCGAAAGCGACAAAGAATATCTGGAGCGCCTGCGCTACCGCTACCCTTTCATCCTCGAAGACGAAGCGCAGGATTCGAGTTTGACGCAGGAAAGAATACTTTCGTTATTAAGTGGTGGTCGAGTGGGCGAAGCCCGTATCGAGACCACGTCTTCTGGATTTAGGGAGGGTGTGGTCTCGATACGCCCCGACGAACACGGGGCTACTCGACAACCAGATGAAATGGGAGGCAATTGGATTCGCGTCGGCGACCCCAACCAAGCCATCTTCGAGACCTTCACCACCGCCTCGCCCGACCTCCTGCGCGCCTTCATCCAAAACAACCCCAGCGTGGACATGCCCGAATCGGGGCGCTCGCAGCCGTCCATCATTGCGCTGGCGAACCACCTCATTGACTGGGTGATGACCTCCCATCCCGTCCCCGAAGCGCGCGACGCGCTTCAGCCGCCGCACATCGTCCCCGTTCCCGAAGGCGACCCGCAGCAAAACCCACCCGACGATCCCGCCGCCGTCAAGTTGATTCCAACGAAATTTACCCCTGAGCAGGAATTGGAAGCGGTCGTCAAATCGGTCAAAAGTTATCTCGACACGTTTGCAAACGCCCCTGTCGAAGAACAGCCGACGATTGCCATCCTCGTCCCGCGCAACCAGCGCGGCGTGGAGGTGGTCAACGAATTGCGAAAGCGCGGCATCGAACCGATCGAGTTGATTTCGTCCACCTCCGAGACGCGCGCGGCGGCAGGTTCGTTGAGTCATTTGTTGGCATATTTGGCGGACCCGGGATCGGCGCGGAAGTTGTCGAAGGCGTATGAGGTGTGGCGGAGGGATTGGAGGGATGATGCCGGGAAGATGGCGCTGGTCAGTGATGTGGGGAGGGTGTTGAGGAAGATTGGAAATGTGGAGGATTATATTGCGCCCGCCCTCACCCCAGCCCTCTCCCAAAGAGAGAGGGGGGACGTGTCTCCCTCTTCAGCAGGGGGATGGTTAGGGGTGAGGGAACAGGCGGCGGCTGAGTCTGAGGCGGATGCCGATCAGGCGGTCATCCAGGAATTGAGCGCGTTCCGAGTCAACCTCCAGCGATGGCTGAACGCCGTCACACTTCCCATTGACCAACTCATCCTGACGCTGGCGCAGGATGTGTTCAGCGAAGCCTCGGATTTGGCGCTGGCGCACAAACTGGCGCTGGTACTGCGGCAAGCCGCCGACGATCATCCCGATTGGCGCCTGCCCGAGTTGACAGCGGAACTGGCGGTAATCGCCACAAACGAACGGCGCTTCATCGGCTTCTCGTCCGACGATTCGGGCTTCGACCCCGAACGCCATCGCGGGCGCGTCGTGGTGACGACCATGCACAAGGCGAAGGGACTGGAATGGGACCGTGTCTATCTGATGTCGGTCAATAATTACGACTTCCCCTCGAACATGCCGGGCGACCGATATATCTCCGAAAAATGGTTTATTCGCGGCGGCTTGAATCTCGAAGCGGAGGCGCTGGCGCAGTTGGATGCGTTGTGGTCGACGAGTGAATATGACTGGTATGAAGAAGGCGCAGCCACAGCCCGCTCTCGGCTCGACTACGTCAAAGAACGCCTGCGCCTCTTGTATGTGGGCATCACACGTGCCAAGCGGGAGTTGATCGTGACATGGAATTCAGGCAGGCAGGGCGATGCGACGCCGAGTTTGGCGCTGAGTGAGTTGAGGGGGTGGTGGGAAAACCAAGAATGAATTGACTTGCTTGGGGTATAATAGCAGGGGAGGCTCTGCTGGGGTGGGGCTTTCCGAGAAATCAACACAAGGTATCTTATGGCAAGTATCTCTCCTTTCCTTTCTGCTGAGTATTGGCAGGCGTTCGAAATCACCCGGCAAGACGTCGAGTTCTTATACAATCATCTCTTCGAAAGCGAAACTCCCAAATCGGCCAGGGAACTGGTAGCCATTCTCATCGAGGAGCGGATTCGCCTCGAGCGCGACATCCGGGCCAGGCAGCGCACGGCAGGTGGGAAATTGTATTTCCCCAAAGAGGAATATCAGACTGGCGATCGGTTGATTTTTCCGGCGCTGGATTGGAAGAAGGGTCGAGTTGCCGATTTGCGTCCAGGCAACAATCCGCAAATGGGCGCCTTCGATGTTCTCACTGTGGAGTTCGAGGATGGAAGCAGCCGTATGTTTGCCGGTCGCCTGGCAGGCCATGCTCTGAATAGCGAGGCGACTGCGTTGGTCGAAGAGGAGATACCCGCTGTTCAGGACATTCAAGCGTTGTATGGAGATCAAATCGAAAAGAAACTGGAAACAGCCTTCGGCGCCGACGATAATTTGGTACGCATTGCTGGGCGTTGGTTTCCGCGTGCTTTGCTGGTGGATGTGAATCAGGGTCATCTCAACCTGGCCGAAGCCGTGCTGGATGTGGCGGGCGGCGAGCCGCTGCCTACCAGTAAGTTATTGAAGGATGTAGAACTCCCTGACGGCGTCAACCCTAAATTGGCAGAGTTTTCGCTGAATCTGGCCTTGCAGGAGGATGAACGTTTCGACGAAGTAGGGCCGGCCGGTGAAGTGTTGTGGTGTTTGCAGCGTTTGGAGCCGCCAGGTGTGCGCGATGTGCCACTCTATTTGCGGTACGCGCCTATCGAACATGACCGCGCCTTGCTCGACGAGGCGATGAAGGCACTCGAAGCGCAGATGGACGATGAATTGAGCGAAGCAGACTCGAGGTCCGGCGAGGAAGCGGATGTCACGGTCAGTTTGATTTATCCGCATTGGCGGGCCGGCACGTTGCCGGTAGCGGCGCGCTATCGTTCGTTGTTCCCTACGGCGTTGGAGTCGCCCCGCATTCGCTTTATGTTGGTGGATGGCAAGAGTGGGCAGAAAATTCCGGCTTGGGTGGTGCGGTCGCATGGCTACGTGAGTGGATTGCGCGAATGGTACGAAGCCAACGAATTGATGCCCGGCAGTTTGGTTCGCATTCGGCGTGGTAAGAATCCGGGCGAAACCGTCATCGAAGCCAAGACGCATCGCGCGACCAAGGATTGGGTGCGCACGGTCATCGTGGGCGCAGACGGCGGCATGGTTTTTGCGCTGCTCAAACAGACTATTGCAGCCGAATTCAACGACCGCATGGCATTTGCCATTCCGTCTGTCGAGGCCATTGACCGGTTGTGGGAGCAGGCGACGCAGAAGAAACGTCCATTCGACAAGTTGGTCATTCAGGTCATGCGCGAGTTGACCAAACTCAATCCGCAGGGACATGTCCACGTGCAGGAGTTGTATGCAGCAGTGAACTTGTTGCGCCGCACGCCGCCCGCCCCCCTGATGGCGTTGTTGGCCAGCCGGCCAGCAGATTTCATTCATGTAGGCGATTTGCACTATCGTCTTGCTGAGCAGTATCAGGAGGAATGATTATGTCGGAGATCAAGCCTTTCGACACCTCCGTTTCGCCTGTCGATTCTTCGACACGGCGTTTCAGCCTGATCAAGCCGACGCTGAAAACTCCTTTTCATATTGATTTCGATTGGTGGCGGCAAAACGAACGTGACTGGCATGTGTATTTGCGCTCTCTGTTGTGCGCTGAACATCAGGCGATGTTGTCCGATCTCTTGGAAGGCGAGATGATCGATTGGATAGATCCAAAGACGGCTGAAGTGAAACAGATAGACGGCGTTCAGCATTGGCTGATGTCGCATTGCGCGCGGCAGCCAGATTTTCTCACTGGTCAGACCGCTTTGGTGGAGGGGGTTTTCCGTCTCTTTTTGACCAATGGTAATACGCCCTTGACGGCGGAAGAATTGGGTACGCGCCTCGGCCGCCCGCCGGAAACGATTCTGCGCACTCTGAGCGGGCCGCGCGTCTACAAGGGATTGCGGCCTTTGCAATAACACGCCTTCTTATTCGTTCAGCGCGGTCTTTTTTTGCCCCCGTAGCTCAACGGACAGAGCAGCAGCCTTCTAAGCTGTTGGTTGTGGGTTCGAATCCCGCCGGGGGCGCTGTTGTGTGGAGGTATCCTGTTCGAGATGGCAGGCAGTTACCTGATTGATCTTTAGTTGAGGCCATAAAGCCCATTTGTTTAGGAGTAAAAGTATGCCCATAGAACGAAAAGGACTCATTCAACTTGCCGGTAAGGATGCCACCATTATCGGTGAGGATATTCGAGTGGGACAGGCAGCCCCAGATTTCAGCGCCCATGCTCTCGACTGGTCGGTGGTACGCGCCCTGGCCGATACGGTTGGCAAGGTGCGCATCATTGTTGCGGTCCCCTCGCTAGATACAGAAGTGTGTGACCGTGAGACGCGCCGCTTCAATCAGGAGGCTGTTAACCTGGATAAAGACATCATCATCCAGGTAATCAGCACCGATTTGCCCTATGCGCAAAAGCGTTGGTGCGGTGCGGCTGGTGTAGATCGGGTAATGGTGCTTTCCGATCACATGACAGCCGAATTTGGCGAGAAGTATGGTTGTCTCATCAAGGAGCGTCGCATCCTGCGCCGGGCGGTCTTTGTGGTGAATCGTCAGGGGATAGTGACGTATGCGGCCTATATGCCCGTGCTTGGTGTAGAACCAGATTATCAAGAAGTGCTGCAAGCCGCTCAGGCTGCTTTGCTTTAGTGGGTATTGCGGGCGAAAGGAGCAAGTTGTATGCCCACCTCTATTCGGAAGTCTCATTCTTCGGCCTCTTTGACGGAAATACGACGGGAGATTTTTCAGGCCGTCGGCTGGCAGGTACAAGTGCGCACCGGTCTGTGGAGCCCGCCGACCGATGTATATGAGACGGATACACAATATGTCGTGCGCCTTGAAATCGCCGGAATGCGGGAGGAGGATTTCGAGATTACTGTGCAACACAATTTCCTCTCGATTACCGGCAACCGGTCTGAACTGCCGGAGCGACGCGCCTATCATCAGATGGAAATTCGGTTTGGTAAATTCGAGTCTATTGTTGGCTTACCTGGTTCGGTTGATTTGGATGCCGCCCGCGCCGAATACAAGGATGGCTTTTTGACGGTCGTCCTGCCCAAAGCCGAGAACCGCGAAAGTTGATCTCCATGGCCGCTTCCCGGTGGTATTCCAATATGCTCGACTTGTTCGACTGGATTTCCGAACATGAGTCTTCTCTACTGGATATGCTCGTGTCATCGCTTTTTTCCTCTCCCAACTTTGCATCAGAAAGTGACCCGCCGGTAGAAGAAACCTCTCAACCGATGCAGTCCCCTTCTTACCCCGAAATTCTGCCCATCTTGCCGTTGCGCGGGGTGGTGGTATATCCACAAACCGCTGTTCCTTTGACTGTGGGGCAACAGCGTTCGATTCGCCTAGTGGACGATGTGGTGGCCGGCGACAAATTGGTGGGGCTTGTAGCCGCTGTCAATCCTGAATTGGAGACACCCGGGCCGACAGATCTATACCGCGTTGGTACGATTGCGATTGTCCATCGTTTGTTGCGCGCTCCCGATGGAACGGTGCGTTTGTTGGTGCAAGGGCTGGATCGTTTTCGCCTGGGGCAGTTCGTGGCCGAGGAGCCTTACCTGAAGGCGCGCATCCATCTGGCGCCCGAAACGGTGGAGACTGGTTTGCAAATCGAGGCGCTTGCCCGTAATGCGCGCGACCAATTTCAGCAGATTGCCCAACTCATCCCTTCTCTGCCTGAAGAATTGGTCTCCTCTATCCTTTCGATCGAAAATCCGCTTCAAATCGCTTATACGATTGCTAACTTTCAGCGTATCGATCTGGCAGATGCGCAGCAGTTGTTGGAGTTGGATTCGACCACCGATAAGTTGCGCAAACTTGTCGGCTTGCTAGTGCGTGAGACCGAAGTCCTGACCTTAGGACAAAAGATTCAAAACGAAGCCCGCGAAGAAATCGAAAAAGTACAGCGCGAATACTTCCTGCGTGAGCAGATGAAGGCGATTCAGCGCGAATTGGGTGAAAAGGATGAGCAGGCTATCGAGGCGGAGGAGTTTCGCAAGAAGATCGAAGAAGCGCATATGCCGGAAGAGGCCGAAAAGCAAGCCCGTCGCGAGCTCGACCGCCTGACTCGTTTGCCCACTGCTGCCGCAGAATATGGCGTCATCCGTACTTACCTCGATTGGCTGGTCTCTTTGCCATGGTCCAAGATGACCGAAGACAACCTGGACATTGCCCACGCGCGCAAAATCCTGGATGCAGATCATTACGGCCTCGAGGATGTAAAAGAACGCATCCTGGAATTTCTGGCCATCCGTAAGTTGCGTCTGGAGCGCAAGGATGAACTACGCGAAGCCTCGGAGGATAAGATTCGCCGCGAGCGGGAAGGGGTCATCTTGTGCTTCGTCGGGCCGCCCGGCGTGGGCAAGACTTCGCTAGGACAGTCCATTGCTCGCGCTATGGGGCGTAAGTTCGTGCGCGTTTCCTTGGGTGGTGTGCGCGACGAGGCCGAGATACGCGGTCATCGCCGCACCTATATCGGCGCTATGCCGGGGCGTATTTTGCAAGCCCTGCGCCGCTGTGAAACCCGCAACCCGGTCTTCATGCTGGACGAAGTAGATAAACTGGTCTTCGATTTCCACGGCGACCCGGCTTCGGCGTTGCTGGAAGTGTTGGACCCCGAGCAAAACAGCGAGTTCCGCGACCATTATCTGGAAGTAGCCTACGATCTTTCGCAGGTCTTCTTCATAACGACCGCTAATTCGCTCGAGACCATTCCTGGCCCCTTGCGCGACCGCATGGAAATCATCTATCTGTCCGGATACACGGATAGCGAGAAGATTGCCATAGCCAAGGGTTACTTGATTCCACGACAAATTCGTGAAAATGGTTTGCGCAAGAAAGAAATCAAATTCACCGATGCTGCGTTGCACAAAATCATCCGTGGCTACACACGCGAGGCCGGCGTTCGCAACCTGGAACGCCGTATTGGCGCCATTTGCCGCAAGGTTGGCACGCGCATTGCCGAGGGACAGGCTCAAGCATACAAGATTACGCCCGAGTTGGTCGAGGAGTTACTGGAACATCCTATTTTCCACGGCTCTGAAGAAATCAGCCTGCGCACCTCGGTGCCGGGCGTTGTCCCCGGCCTGGCGTGGACGCCTTACGGCGGCGAAGTGTTGTTCGTCGAAGCCAGCCGCATGCCGGGCAACAAGGGCTTCCAGATTACCGGCTCGCTGGGCAACGTCATGCAGGAATCGGCGCGCGCGGCGCTTTCGTATGTTCGCTCCCGGGCCAAAGAATTGGGGCTGGATGAGAATTTTTACGAAAAGACCGACATTCATTTGCACGTCCCTGCCGGCGCAACACCCAAAGATGGACCCTCGGCGGGCGTTACGATGGCCACTGCGCTGGTCTCTTTGTTGTTGGGGCGAAAGGTAAAGCGCAACCTGGGCATGACCGGCGAGATCACCTTGCGTGGTCAGGTGCTGCCTATTGGAGGCGTCAAGGAAAAAGTGCTGGCGGCGCACCGCAACGGCTTGAAGACCGTTATCCTTCCCAAGCGCAATGAATATGACCTGGATGATGTCCCCCAGGAAATCAGGCAGAAGATGAAATTCGTGTTCGTTGAAACAGTGGATGAAGTTTTGGATGCCGCTCTCGAAAAGCGACGTATCTCATCTGGCGATGGGCAGAAAGAACAATCGTCCACCACTACTACGGAGGCTCGAACCAAAGATGGCAACCATCATGCTCGCTGAGGACGATCTGACCATGATTTCACTGCTCAAAACCCTGCTTGGAATGGAGGGATATCAAGTCATCGCCCTGGATACGGATGCTGATGTTTACGAAGCCGTACGCCACGAACGCCCCGATTTGCTTTTGATGGATGTTCACTTGCCGCATATTAGCGGCCTGGAGGTGTTGGACCACTTGCGCACCGACGAGACGGTGCGTGGAACGCGCGTTCTCATGACTTCTGGCATGAACCTGGAAGAGGAATGCTTGGCGCACGGCGCCGACGATTTCTTGCTCAAACCTTATATGCCTGATGATTTGTTGCGTAAATTGAAGAGCCAATTGCAGCGCTCTTGAGGACGATGAGGTGAAACATGTCCTCGATTCGCTTGGCCGTTTTGACCGTTTCTGACCGCTCTTCACGCGGGGAACGCCCCGATGCTTCTGGCCCGGCGCTTGTCGAACTCGCTCAGGCCCAGGGTTGGCAGGTCATCGAACAGGACATTTTGCCAGACGAACAAGAATTGCTGAGCGAAAGACTGGCCTCGTGGGCAGACAGCGGAGTAGTGGACATCATCCTGACCACTGGCGGCACCGGTTTTGCCCCGCGCGATGTGACTCCTGAAGCCACCCGCGCCGTTGTCGAACGCCTCACTCCGGGTCTGGATGAAGCTATGCGCGCTGCCAGTCTGCGCGTTACCCCTCACGCGATGCTTTCGCGCGCTATTTCCGGCATTCGCAAACGGACGCTTATCCTCAACCTGCCGGGCAGTCCCAAAGGCGCAGTCGAGAACTTGCAGGTCGTGTTGCCGGCCCTGGAACATGCGGTGCGCTTGCTGCGGGAAGAAGAGGCTGGCCATTGACCTTGCCAGTCCTTGCTTCCTTGCGCTATAATCCGCCCGTTTGCGATTCTCCCGAAGTGAGGTAAGTATGATTGATGTCAATGAATTACGCAAAGGCGTAACATTCGAAATAGACGGCCAACTCTTCAAAGTGTTGGATTATAGTCACAACAAACCGGGGCGCGGCAATGCCACCATCCGGGTCAAAGCCCGCAACTTACTCAGCGGCGCCACCATTGAAAAGACGTTTCCCTCTGGCCAATCCGTGCAGGATGTACGCCTGGAATTCCACAATGTCCAATACCTGTACAACGATGGCGATTTCTACCATTTCATGGACAACGAAACCTTCGAACAGCCTGCCATCAAGCGCGATTTGCTCGGAGACGCCGCTCTCTATTTGACCGAAGGCATGGAAGTCAAACTCACCTTCTATAAGGGCGAACCCATAGACATCGAATTGCCGACCTCCGTGGACTTGAAAGTGGTAGAGGCCGAAATGGCTATCCGCGGTGACACGGCCACCGGCGTTACCAAAAAAGTGCGCGTCGAGACCGGTTTGCAAGTACAGGTGCCAAATTTCGTCAACGTAGACGATACCATCCGCATAGACACCCGCACCGGCGCCTACGTTACGCGCGTATAAACCATTCGTCCTGTCGTTTCTACGCAGTACGAGAGGCGTTCCCTTCGCATTTCGTACTGCTTTTTTGTCTACCATGCGAACCCCCGCCGGTACAGAATGCCCCTACTTTTATGGTGATTATTATCGCGGTCGTAACCGCGAAGAATGTCGCTTACTTCAGGCCGCTGGCCAACGATGGAAGCCCAACCTGTGTAAGACCTGTCCTGTGCCGGGCATTCAGCGCGCCAACGCTTGTGAACACCTGCAACTCAGCGCCCGCCTTCATCGTCCGCTTGCCGCCGCCTTTCAACCGCGCGTGCAAGTAACCGCCTGGTGTACAAAAGCGCAACGGTCGGTGCAAGAACCGCGTGTTGGCTGTGGCGAATGTCATCCCTTACCATTTACCTTCGAGGTCAAAGAACCATGAGCCTCACTTTGCTGCTCGACCTAGACGATACCCTGTTGGACTCGAACATGAACGACTTCATCCCGGCCTACTTTCAGGCTTTGTCGGGTTTCATGTCTGCGCAGGTTCCGCCAGAGACCATGCTGCCGGCGCTCCTGGCTGGTACGCGCCAGATGATGGCTAACCAAGACCCCTCTCGTACCCTGCAGCAGGTCTTCGATGCCGAGTTCTTTCCCCGTATCGGCCAAGAGCGCGAAGCCTTGCAGCCGCGCATAGACCAATTTTATGACGAGGTGTTTCCGACCCTTCGCCACCTTACCCGTCCGCGTCCAGGAGCGGTGGAATTAGTGGAGTGGGCCTTATTGCAGGGGTATCGGCTGGGCATTGCGACCAACCCCCTCTTCCCGCTCAAGGCCATCCAGCACCGTCTCAGGTGGGCCGCTTTGCCGCCAGAGCAATACCCCTTCGAGGTCGTTTCTTCTTACGAAACCTTTCACTTTACCAAACCCCATCCCGCTTACCTGGCCGAGATGCTTGGCCTGCTGCAATGGCCGGATGGGCCACTGTTGGTGGTGGGCGATGATTTGGAACTCGACTGGCCGGCCGCCCGCGACTTGGGCCTGCCTTTCTACTGGATCGCCGCTGGAGGACAGGCCTCGCCAGACGGCGCCTCGCTGGCCGGGCGCGGCTTGCTCCCCGACCTGCATCCCTGGCTGGAGACGCGCGATCTTTCTACGCTCGAGCCTGCTTTTTCCACTCCGGGCGCTCTCCTGGCCCTGATGTTGTCTACGCCGGCTGTCCTCTCAGGGTTGGTAGCGCGGGTTCAAGGTCCGGATATGAAGCGCCGCCCGCAGCCCGGCGAATGGAGCCTGGGCGAGGTCCTTTGTCACTTGCGAGATACCGAGGGTGAAGTCTATCTGCCGCGCTTGCATCGCGTATTGGAAGAAGAGCGGCCGTTCATCCCGGCTGGTAACACCGACGCCTGGGCTGACGAGCGCGGCTATCGCGAGCAGGACGGCTGGCAGGCGTTACGCGACTTTACTGCTACACGCTTGCAAACCATCGATCTCTTGCGCGGGTTGACCGAAGCTCAATGGGGGCGCGAGGCGCGGCACGCTGTATTTGGCCCAACCAATTTGCTCGAACTTGTCCGCTTTATTGCCGAACACGACCGCCTGCATGTTCGCCAGGCGCATGCTGCGCTGATGAACACTGCTGTATAGAGGCGCATCCCCTTCTTTTTCCCTGTGTTATAACAGCCGACCATCTTTGAAGATTGTTAACGCGAAATTTGTTTCGCGTTCGCTCGCGGCTTGCTGCGACATGGTGACGCCGACCAAAACCGGCGGGTACCATTGAAGATTGGATAATGCGAAATTTATTTTGCGTTCGCTCGCGGCTTGCTGCCCTGTGAATGAATTTTCGAATAGGAGATTGCTTGATGCGAAAACGTGTAGTGATTACAGGCTTAGGGTGTGTCAGTCCACTAGGAAATTCGGTTGAAGACACATGGCGAGCGCTAACAGCAGGCAAATCTGGCGCGGCCTACATTACGAAATTCGACGCTAGCCAACACAAAACAAGGTTTGCCGCCGAAGTCAAAGGCTTTGATGGCGCTGCCTTGTTCGGCGCCCGTGAGGCCCGCAAGATGGACTTGTTCACCCAATATGCGCTGGCTGCCACGCTCGAAGCGCTGGGTCAGGCCGATTTTACCGTGCAGGAAAACAACCGCGACCGCGTCGGCGTCCTGATCGCTTCGGGTATTGGCGGCATCTCCACGCTCTTGGAACAGATCGACGTCTTGCGCGCGCGTGGGCCAGAGCGCATTAGTCCGTTTTTGATTCCGATGATGATTGCCGATAGCGCCGCAGGGACGATTGCCATCCGTTTGGGTGCGCGCGGGCCAAACATGTCGTTGGCGACCGCTTGCGCCTCCGGTACGAACGCCGTCGGCGAAGCAGCCGAAATGATTCGGCGTGGCGCAGCGGATGTGATGATTGCCGGCGCATCCGAGGCGGCTATTGTGCCGGTTGCTATGGGCGGAATGAACGTGATGGGAGCGCTTTCCACTCGCAACGATGAGCCGACGCGCGCTTCGCGCCCTTTCGACAAAGACCGCGATGGTTTCCTGATGGGCGAGGGCGCCGGCGTGCTGATTCTCGAAAGTTTGCAACATGCCCAGGCGCGCGGCGCAAACATCTTGTGTGAATTCAGAGGCTATGGTACCTCTGACGATGCCTATCATATCTCGGCCCCGGCCGAAAACGGCGCCGGCGCGGCGCTCTCGATGCGCCTGGCGCTCGAAAATGCCGATTTGCAGCCGCAGGACATCGGCTACATCAATGCGCACGGTACTTCCACCCCTTTGAACGACAAAAGCGAGACAGCCGCTATCAAGACGGTCTTTGGCGAATGGGCCTATCGGATTCCCGTCTCTTCTACCAAGTCCATGACCGGCCATCTGTTGGGCGCGTCTGGGGCGTTGGAAGCGGTGGTATGCGCCAAGGTGTTGCTGGAAAACACCTTGCCGCCCACCATCAACTACGAGACGCCCGATCCTGATTGCGATTTGGACTATGTGCCTAATCAGGCGCGTCCGGCCAGCCCGCTGCATGTGATGTCCAATTCGTTTGGCTTTGGCGGCCACAACGCCACGCTCATCCTGTCACGCATGAGCGCAGCGTGATCCTTTTTCGCCTTGGAGGTGAGGAAACAATGCCTTACGCCCATATTACCGGTTGGGGCATGGCCGTCCCTGAACCTGTCTTGACCAATGACGATTTATCTGAGATGGTGGATACCAGCGACGAATGGATTCGTGAGCGCACTGGCATCCGCGAGCGGCATATTGCGCGCGAAAATCAATCTACAGCCAGCCTGGCTGTGGAGGCCGCGCTTGCGGCGTTGCAAGTGGCAAACTTGAAGCCCACAGACGTCGACCTGATCATCTGTTCCACCTCTACACCAGAACATATCTTCCCGGCCACCGCTTGCCTGGTGCAGGATCGGATTGGGGCCGTGCGTGCCGGGGCCTTCGATTTGCTGGCGGCCTGTACTGGCTTCATTTACGCGCTCGACATGGCGGCCCAGTCCATTCGCAGCGGCGCCATTCGCAACGCGCTGGTCATCGGAGCAGAGACGCTCTCTCGCTTTGTCAACTGGCATGATCGCAACACTTGTATCCTGTTTGGCGACGGAGCCGGCGCATTTGTTCTACAGGCCAGCGAACAGCCGGGCGGGGTGCGCTCGGCCGTCTTGCGCGCGGATGGTTCCGGCGGCGGCCTGCTCATTTTACAGGGCGGCGGTAGCAAGCACCCTGCTTCCGAGGCGACCGTGCAGGCAGGTCAACACTATATCGAAATGGATGGCAGGGAAGTCTTTCGCTTTGCGACGCGCGTCATGGCACAAGCCACCCGCGAGGCTCTAGCGGGCGCCGGTTGGAGTTTGGAAGATGCCCAATGGATCATCCCGCATCAAGCCAACATCCGTATCATCGAAGCGGCGGCGCGCGGTTTGAAGATGCCAATGGAGCGATTCATTGTCAACCTGGAACGCTATGGCAACACCTCCACGGCTTCCATCCCCATCGCCACTGTCGAGGCGGTGCAGGCGGGCAAGTTGAAGCCCGGCGACAAGGTTGTGTTCGTTGGCTTTGGCGCTGGCCTTACCTGGGGCGCTCTGGCGGCGGAGTGGAGCGGACCATTGCCTTCGGAGAAGAAGGTCTACCCAGCCCGTTACCGCATTTGGGCGCGTCTGCGCTCGTTCCTGCGGCGGGCGGTGCGCTTCATCGAAGGCATCATTTGGGGGCGTGCCTCCTGAAGAAAATGCGGGCTTTGACCCTTGCTGAGACTTCTCGAAAGCCCCGAAATCGCCAGGAAGCAATTCTTGACACAATCGTACAGGCCTTGTAAAATGTTTGCGCATAACAGGCGCAAGACGCCTAATTTTATTTATGCGCGGGAGGAATATTTTTCGATGTACGCAATGCACGGACTGACAACTTTCGAAGCCATTGCAATCTGGGCCGTCTTTGGGATAGCCATTTTGGGGCTGTTGTACGCAGTTTTCTTGCGCAGCCAAATCTTGCGCGAAGACAAAGGCACAGAGAAGATGCAGGAAGTATGGGGCGCTATTCGCGACGGCGCGGATGCGTACCTCAAGCGGCAATTGAAATCAATTTTGCCGCTCATTGTTGTCTTGACCTTTGCTTTGTTCTTCTCGGTCTATATCGTACCTCCCACTCCGGAAGCGCTAGAGCGCTTCGAAGGCATGGAGCCGGCGCAAGTGCGCTTGATCATCGGTCTGGCGCGCGCCATTGCCTTTGTGATGGGCTCCGGTTTTTCCCTGACGGTGGGTCAGATTGGGATGCGTATGGCAGTGCAGGGCAACGTGCGTGTGGCTTCGGCTTCGCGCCGTTCGTTTGGCGACGCGCTGCGGATTGCCTACCGCGCCGGGACGATCACCGGCATGCTCACCGACGGTCTCGGCTTGCTCGGCGGCACCCTCATCTTCATCGTCCTTGGCATCGCCGCGCCAGATGCCTTGCTGGGCTTTGGCTTCGGCGGCACGTTGTTGGCTTTGTTCATGCGCGTTGGCGGTGGCATATACACGAAGGCGGCTGATGTAGGCGCCGACCTGGTTGGTAAAGTGGAGGCAGGTATCCCGGAGGACGATCCGCGCAATCCGGCGGTGGTGGCAGATCTGGTTGGAGATAACGTTGGCGATTGCGCTGGCATGGCGGCCGACATCTTCGAGTCCTACGAAGTCACCATCGTTTCGGGGTTGATTTTGGGTTTGGCGTTGTATCACATCACCGGCCGCCTCGAGTGGATCATCTTTCCCTTGATCGTGCGTGGCATTGGCGTGCTGGCTTCCATTATCGGCACGTATGTCGTACGCGGTGGGCCGGGCAAGAGCGGGGATGCCCTGGCGGCCATTTTCCGCGGCTTCCTTTCATCTGCGGCTATTTCTGCTGCGCTTTTCTTTGGCGCCGGTTTCCTTTACCTGAACAATCCTGAAATGCAGAAATGGGGCGGGTGGTGGCGCGTGCCGTTGGCTGTGGCGGTAGGCGTCTTGCTGGCTATTTTGATTGACCGGCTGACCGAGTACTTTACCGGTACCCATGCCAAGCCCGTCAAAGACATCAAGAAGGCTGCCAACACCGGCCCGGCAACGTTGATCTTGCAGGGCGTTTCGGTCGGTTTCGAATCGTCAGTGTGGGCCATCATCGTGATTGCCTTGACCATCGTTGCCTCCATTTTCATCATGGGGACGGTGCCTGGGCTGGATGTGGCGCAGAAGGCCAACTTCATTTTGTACGGCGTAGCCATGACTGGCATCGGTATGTTGACCCTGACCGGCAACAATGTGGCTATGGATTCCTTTGGCCCGATTGCCGATAATGCCAATGGTATCGGCGAGATGTCCTGGTCCGGGTTGGAAGACAAAGAGACCAAAGACGCTCAGCAGATTATGGCCGATCTGGATGCCGTGGGAAACACGACCAAAGCCATTACCAAGGGCGTGGCCATTGGTTCGGCGGTCATTGCCGCGGTGTCGTTGTTTGGGTCGTTCATCGTGGATGTGGGGCGGGTAGACCCCACGGCCCTGGCCCAGGGCATTCGCGTAGATATACCGCAGGTGTTCGTGGGTATGTTGATTGGCGGCGCGCTGCCATGGCTGTTTTCCTCGTTTGCCATTCAGGCGGTCAGCCGTGCAGCGGCTCTGATCGTCGAAGAGGCGCGTCGTCAATTCAAGGCTGGTGTACTGGAAGGCAAGATCAAACCCGATTACGCCAAGGCGGTTTCTATTTCTACAACGGCTGCACAGAAGGAACTGGTGGGTTTGGCTTTGTTGGGTATCGTGACCCCCATTGCGGTTGGTTTGATGTTGCAAGTGGAGGCTTTGGGTGGTTTCCTGGCGGGCATCATCCTGTCTGGTCAATTGCTGGCGGTGTTCTTGAATAACTCCGGCGGCGCCTGGGACAACGCCAAAAAACTCATCGAAGACGAGCCGAAGAAACCGGCTGAGAACCTGGGCAAAGGCTCCGAGCGGCACAAAGCCAGCGTGGTGGGCGACACGGTGGGCGATCCGTTCAAGGACACGGCCGGCCCGGCGCTTAACCCGATGATCAAGGTCGTCAACTTGGTAGCCCTAATCGTGGCTCCCATCGTTGTCACCTACAAGGATTTAGGCGTCGGCGGCTGGGTGGTTGTGGGGTTGCTCTTGCTGGCGCTGGCCTGGGCGATCCTTCGCTCGAAGGCCGAAGCGCCGGAAATAAAATAAGAATTGCGTTTTCTCAGACGGTAAAGCGCCGGCTCGTCCGGCGCTTTTTGTTTAGATGTTTTCTCTTTCCCCATCCTGTTTATTATTTGGCTATGACTTGCCAAGCATGATTATCGGTTTTCACGCAGGTTTTGAATGGCAAAGAAGGCGAGTTGATGGATTGCAGTTGATAGATCATTTCGGACCCGGTTGAAGAAATGAGCGTAATTTTTAGCCATTTGGGAGCATTCTCGTATGGAGGGATTGTGCCAAAGCGGGTGTGAAATTCGGCAAAGTTTTGTTCATAAGTTACATAGCGAAACCCCTTTCGGTAGAGTTCTGCCCAAAATTCGCCGCTGTTTTCTCTGGCAAGCGCCTGCAACGCGGCGTATTCCTGCGCCTGGGAAGAGCAGGCAAAGAGGTCTGGGCGCAGGTAGTAGCGATAGGCGTGAAGGACGAATATGCGCTCGCCCTCGGCGGCTTTCTGGTTGAGCGGGTCCAGGAAGGTACACAAGGAGATGTCGGCGCAATGCGCCTGTCCGTTGGCGTCTATGGGGGAATAGGTCGTCAGGGAAATCACCAGGGTGCGAATGGCGATAAAAACCAGTAAAAAGGCAAACACGGTGTGAAGCATCGTCTGGTAGCCTTTCTGAAGGTCAGCCATGGCTGCTTCGATGACCTGAGCCGAAAACAGGAAAAGCACCACCCACAGGAAAAACACATAGCGAATTTCGACCACCGTAAAAAACAGGGCGATCCACAAAACCAGCGTGACCAGCGCGGGCAGGAGCAGAGACTTCAAGTCATCGGCAAGATAGAGACGCGCCCGCACGTTGGGAAGCAATAAAAAAGTCAGCGTGCCAATGAACAGCGGCGAAATCGTCCCTAAACTTTGCGGGCTGTTCATGAACGTCACGGTCAACGGGTAGAGCAGGCGCAGGGTATTCAATAAGGCGGGGTCGAATTGCCATTGCCAGTCTGCGCTTTCCAGTTCGCGGGCATAGGTGAGCGGGGCCAGGGGCGAACCCAGCCAGAGGTCGTTTTGCCACAGGTGAAACGCGCTCATGGCCACCAGGGTGGGGAAGGTCCACAAGACCGGGCGAGCAAAGCGAAGCGCCGCGGCGAAGCCATCCCTGCGCCAGACGGGTAGGACCTGCCAGAGATAGAACAAGACGGTGAAAACCGGGACGAGGAAAATGTTGTAGGGGCGGGCGATGATGGCAAAGCCGAGCAGCGTTCCGATGAGCAGGAAACGGCCGCGAGATGGGTTTTGCAGGCTATCCAGCATCCACCACAAAGTGACCACAATCGGCGCGGTGCTGATGAGTTCCACTTTGCCATCGCCGAGCAAATCCACGAAGGCGGTGGAGGTGAGCATCAGGATAAGGAAGTATAGCCGCACTTGCTCCGAAAGCCCCGCTTTTTTGCCCAGCGCCCAACCGCCTGCCAGGATAAGCAGCCCATTGACCCAGGAAAGCATCCGCGCCGCCTGGTCGCCGAAGAGTTGAATGATTGCGGTGAAGAGAATGCCAGGGTGGAAGGAACTGACTACGAATAAGTCACTGGGATAGAAAATAATGGGACGGCCGGTGATGGCCATAATCTTTGCATTGGAAAAGTATTCAGCAACTGCGTCATAACTTAAGCGCGCCAAAGAGTAGAAAAGGCCAAAGAAGACAATGATCCCAATCAGGGCAAGGAACAGGCGTTCGCTTTGGTGCAAGTTTGTTTGGGTGGGGATACAGGGCGAGGAGGAGGTCCAGGCCCGAAGCGTAGGAAGTCCGGCAAGAAAAGCGAGAAGTAAAGAAACAGCGGAGGTCGTCGGAAGCAAAAAGCCAATATGTAGGAGAAGTAGGAAGATGATGGAAACGACAATTTCGCCCAATACGAACGCTGTTGCTACTAACCCAAGTTTGGGAGCCTGGTTTTTGGGGTGGTCGCGCAAGAACCAAAGCCCGAGTGAGAGGCAGGCAAGAGAAAAGAGAGTTGCTCCCATAAAAGCGCTGAGCAAATGGTGCGCGGTGCTTACAAAGTGGATGCGCGTCAGGCTGGCGGAAAATATTGCCCAATCGGGGAAAAGGGTAATGTGTAGGAAGTCGGAGGCGTTGACGGAGACGAACAGCCCCGCGCAGATTCCCAGCCACGCGGTCAGGAGGGATTGGATGAGCAGGGATTTGATTCGCATATCTTGTTATTGTGCCGGCTGTACTATCCGCTTTAGTCCTGTCTATTGTACACAAGTTGTCCGGTTGGCCCAGATTGGTGTTCTGGGTGAACGTCCCGAAGGTTTTGAGGGCGCAATGGACGTAATTTACGAATACCTTCGGGACGGTTTCTAGCCAAATTGAGAATCGTTGATTGTTATGTGTAGGCAGTTACGGCAAATTCCCAATTTACCCTACTTGTGGGTAATAGATAGGTGTCGACCTTCAAGAGATCGTAGACGGATTAAGAACGAAACCGTCAAGACATCGTAGACAGCACTTTAATAACCGAACCTTCAATACATCGTAGACACGCGGTGTAATTGTGCCTGCTTGATTTTTGGTGAGTGAAAGGAGGCAGGCACAATGGCGGAAGACCGACGTACGCTGGTTCATCTGGTGCGCAGCGGGAAATCGATTGCTGAGGCAGCCAAACAATTGGGACGTAGTCGCGCCTGGGGATACAAGTGGCACGGACGCTACCAGGCACGGCAAGATTGGCAAGCGTTGGAAGACCGTTCGCGCCGTCCGCGTCATTCTCCGCGCCGTTTGGCGGACGAAATCCGTGAATACATTCGGCAAGTGCGCAGTGAGTTAGAGGCGGAAGCGCAGGACAAGGACGGTTTAGGCTACATCGGCGCGGCTGCCATTCGCGGGCGATTACAGGAGCAAGGCGTTGAGCCGTTGCCCAGCCTGAGCAGTATCGAACGTGTCTTGCGACAGGCTGGTATGACTCGAGTGCGGAAGCAAGCGGAAGAAGAGATGGCGTATCCTTATTTGCAGCCGGACAAGGCGCATCAATTGATTCAAGCGGATATTCTGTCCCGCTTCCTGACGGGTGGCGCAGAAACGGCTTGTTTCAATGCTATTGACGTGGTCTCCAAATATGCCAGTGGGCAACAATATGGACGGCGCACGGCAGCCAATGCTCGCGATTTTCTCTGGCGCGTTTGGCAAGAACAAGGGCTTCCGACTTACCAGCAAGTGGACAATGAAGACTGCTTTAGCGGCGGGCACACCCACCCATACGTACTGGGACAAGTCATCCATCTGGCGTTGTATTGTGGCGTGCAGTTGGTCTTTTCGCCCGTCTACCATCCCCAAAGCAATGGCTGCGTCGAACGTTTTCATCAGGATTACGCCGCTTTTGTCTGGCAAAAAGACCGTTTGTCCGATTTGTTCGCTGTTCGGCAACGTTCGGCGCTGTTCTTTGCACAATACCGCCAAAGTCGTCATCGCGCTGCGCTGCACGGACGCTCTCCGGCGCAAGCACACGCTGCTGCGCCGGCACGCCGTCTGCCCGCAGACCTGAAACTCCCAGAAAAACTGCCTTTGACCGAAGGACAAGTCCACTTCATGAGAGCCGTTGACCAAAACCACCAGGTCAAAGTTTTGAATGTACTCTGGGATGTCCCCGAAGTTCAGGTCCGGCAGGGCGTCTGGGTCACCATTCGCTTCACCACAAGCGGCGCAACTTTGTCCATCTTTGACGCAGCCCCAGATCAACCCAAGCGTGCCTGTTTGGCGAAGCATCCTTTCCTGCTCAAGGAAAAGGTTATGCCTCTCTCATCCGCCACGTGTACGAACACTGCCAAACCATCCCGGTTCGCTTCCTTATTCGCTGCCTTGCGCTTACGCCCGTCTACAATGTCTTGAAGGTTTGCTCGGTTGTTAACGTACTGCTTTTGTCTACGATGTCATGAAGGACGACAAGATAGGCTTTAGTCTGGTGATGCGGCTTTTTTACGGCGATATATCCGGTTGGATGCCATCGATTCGATAAATGGCCTCAGTGATCCATCGCCCATTGTAATCTTGGAACGTAGATGTATATACGTTTGAAACGTTCAGCCATGCAGGTGGTTTTTGCAGAGAAGGCAAGTTTCTAAATCGAAGAATATATTCGATGAAGAGCGGGGAGATAACTCCAAGCGTGTCACGCAGGCTCGTAAATGTGATGATGAATGGATAAAGCGTGATGAATAGCCATTTTTTACCAGGGGCAATATGAAACGGCCAGTCACCGGCCGTTTGTTCAAAAACACGGATCGGGGCGAATGGATCCTGGAGGATTGCCTGATTAGTAGCCAGGTTGAGCAGAAGCCAGAGAAATAGCGGGCTCAGAAACCAGAACAGGCCTTTTCCAATGTCTTGTAACACAATCAACAAACGCTCTCGGTTGGCAAAAAGGTGCAAGCAGAACAAAGGGGCAAAGAATATCCCAAGGGGAACGATATTGTAGGGTCTGGAAAGGAGTGAATATCCTGTAAAGAACCCGGCGAGCAGGAAAGCCTCTTTCTTACGGGGCTGCAAACTCTCTATAAACCAATAAATGGCCGCAAGCGTGACAGAATGATTGGCCAGGTCTATTTTCCCGTCTCCAAGCATATCAACAAGGGCAGTAGAAGTTAGCATCAGGCTCAAGGAAATGGTTCTGGCTCGTTGAGTAAGTCCTATTCGTCTGCCGAGTGCCCAGCTAAAGGCCAGAATGAGCAGACCACTTATCCAGGAGTACAGGCGAGCCGTTTGATCTCCGAAAAGTTGTATCAATGCTGCGTATATACTAATCAGGTACAGGGTGCTTCCAGCAAAAATATCCTTGAATGAGAGAGAAATAAATTGCTGTGCGACAGCAAGGATTTTTTGCTTGCGCAAAATATTGCGAAGCGGCATCATAACTCAGGCGAGATGATGAGTATCCGATCGCTGTGATCGTAACCAGCAGGGAAGAGACGATTAAAAATCTATCCAGTTCCTCGCGCGGCCAAATCGCGTTGCGAGTTTGCTGGACTATCTCGTTATAAATGTAACGAATTCGTACCAGCGCCAGGAGCAATCCGACCAGGAAAACTGCCAGGGAATAAAAAAGAGGTAACCGTTGGGTGAGAATAATAGGCAGCAACAGTACTATAGAGTAAACCCCCTGTCCCAGAACAAACGCCGTAGGAGTCATATCCACTTGGTTTGTTGTGAGGCTTGCACTTTTATTGAACCATGCCATCAGGCTCATTCCTGTTCCCCATACGCTCAATGAGAATAAGGCAATCTTTATGCTGGCCCAAATTAAGTTGCCCAAAAATGCAAACAGGGCGATGCCCGTAATCTGAGTGAACAGTTGTTGCCAATTTTCGAAATAGAAAAGATGGATGCCGCTTTGTCTTCCTGATCCAGCAAAGAAAAGAACAACACAAAGCAGCATCCAGGTTGTCACGAAAATTCTACGCGATAGCGATCTCATATTCTCCTTACAGGCTTTGAAAAATCTATCGTGCAACCAGAGACATTGCTCAGGATGTTTTCATACGCCTTTGCCACGCTATCCCAAGCCCACTGTTTGGCATACAATACTGCTGCGCTTCTCATCGTGGCAAGACTGTCTGGATGGTGAAAGAAACTTTCAATTGTCTGCTTCATTTCAGGCAATGAGGCCATGCTCAGTTTCGTCAGCGGGGCGTCGGGAAAATAGCCGGCGATTTCATCCGATACGATAGCCGGGAGGCCGCAGGCGAGCGCTTCTTGTAGAGCCAGCGGAACTCCTTCGCCGGAGGAGGGGAGAATCAAAGCATCGGCGGCGGTGTAATACTGGCGCAGGTCTGCCTGGGGAACAGGAGACACGACCTCCACGTTGGCAAGTTGCCAATGCCGCGGATCGATCTCCCCCTGGCCGACGAGAATCCATTTCCAGCCGGGATGGGTCTGCGCAAGTTCGTGGATGATATGAAGCCCTTTTTTCTGGGTAAACCTGCCAACGAACAAAAGCGTCGGTTTGTCTTGCGGAATGCCGAGCCTCTCGCGCATCACCTTTCGTTCTTCAGGCCCGGCTGGATAAAATAGACGTGAGTCCACGCCGTTGGGAATCAACTGCGGCGGACGGCGAAAACGTACCCGCGCCTCGAACCAGCGTTTGACGCGCTCGCTGATGAAAACAACCTGTTCGGCGCGTCCCAAAACTAATTTGCTCAAACTGGCGTATGCCAGTCGCTGCAACAGCTTTTTGTACGCCTCCGCATACGGGACGGGGCCGACGTGCTGCGTGACCAACAACGGTTTGCGGTGCTGCCGCGAGGCGAGAAAGGCAATGACGCTGGCGAGGTACAGGCAGTCGTGGATATGCACCACGTCGCAGTCGCGCACCTCCCGAAGAATGCGAACGGCCGAGTCGCCAAGGGGAACAGGATACGGAAACCCCAGCCGTTCTTCTGCAAAATTCCAGGCAGGGAGCGGAATGTCGTCTGGCGCAGCGCTGTGCGGGCGATCTTTGACGTCGCAGGCCATCCAGCGGACGCGGTGACGCGCCCGCCAGCGAGTCACCAGGTTGAGCGCAACGAATTCGATCCCGCCCGGGTGCTCAGGAAAGTAATTGCTGACTTCCAGGATATTCATGTCGCAATATCGTGGATGTCGCTTTGTTCCATGATCTCATGCTGACGCTCCACCACGCGCCTCCCTCGTGCTGCCGAAATTTCCTCGGCAGGGCTTACTCCGCTTACCTCGCCGACGAAGCGATTCCATACGATATCCGTGCCGTAGAACAGGTCGCCGCGCAGGAGCCGCACGCCCGATTTGATAAATCCCCATGAGTGCGTCCCGATGACCGAGGCGCTGCTGGCGAGAATTTCGCGTGCTCGATGTTGCCCGTCATTGGGCATGGTCACGAGAATATCGCGGAACACATCAACGATGCCGATTGCCTTGCTCCCCATCACGGCGATGTGCCATTCGCTGAGGGAAGCGTTGAAATTCATCCCCAGCCGAATCGGGATCGGGCCGGTGGCATAGTGGGCGGTGACGCTGAGGGGCGTTTGTTGCCGATTGGTGCGGACGACGGTCGAAGCGAGGCGGCGAATGTCTCCCCCTGCAAGCGCCTCGAGCATGTAGAACATGTGCGGCGACTCGTCGTAGAAGAGGCCAAAGGGCAACTGCTCGTACCAGACGGGAAGCCGCCGCCGCGGGTTGGACAATTGCACCGCTTCGATCCCCAGGATTTCACCGAGACGGCCATCCTGTATCATTGCCTTCAACTGGAGCGTGGCGCGCGCAAACTGAAAATTGTGGACGACGCAACAGGCGACATTTTTGCTTGCAGCGATTTCTTGTAGCTCTCGCCCTTCCTGCGGCGACATGGTCAGCGGTTTTTCCATCAGGACGTGTTTTCCCGCCGTCAGCATTTTCTTCGCGAGTCGGAAGTGATTGAGCGGATCGGTGGCAATCAGCACCGCCTGGACCTCATTTTCCCAGGGCATTTCGCCTTCCTGCGAGAGCGACGATTGGAGCCATGTGTGCTTCGCAGTGACGTTCTGAATCCGCTCGGCGCGTTTATCCACCACGCCAAAGAGATGCAGGCGCGGGTTGCGCAAGATGATGGGGATGTGGCGATTGGTCGCTACCCATCCCAACCCAACAACTGCGACATGGATTTTGCCTGGAATGGTCATATCATTTATCCTTGTTTGCGTGCCAGTATCAAGAGACAGCCATTTGAAGTGTGGTTTGTATCGGTTTTCAAGAAGGCCGTAAGCAGCCCGGCGAGAACGACCGCTGCCCGGCGCGGCAAAACCATACTTTGCCTGTGGCGTAAACCGAGTCGCTTTTGGATTTGTATGGGGGATTGTTTTTGCCCGAATAAAACGTACAGAATCCCTGCTGTGAGGTTCGAGATAGTTTCCCATCGTCGCACTTCGTGAACGTTGAGATATTCTTCGCTGGCTTCAACCGTCAGGCCGGAGTTCGCCAGATGAACGCGCCAATCCTCTACGCTCCAATAACGAAGATGGGCCAGCCGTCTGTCCATTTGGGAAAGGTATTCCTCCCGCTTTGCGCCGGCTCTGCGTGGGCCGCGTAGACAGGCATGGAATCCGGGCGAAGGTACGGTAAAGATGAACGTTCCCTTTGGCTTGAGCAGACGGGACACCTCCGTCAGGGTGGCTTCGATATCTTCGATATGTTCCAGAACAGAGTTCGAAAAGATACAATCAAAGGAGGAGGAGGATTCAGGGATGTTCGATGCCTGGCAAGTATGGACGCGGACATAAGACGAAAATTGCCGGGCACAATCCGCCTCGTCCTCGTCGGCGTCGAGGCCTACCAGGGTCAGGTCGGGAGTCCGAATCCCGTCGAAAGCAATGACTGTCAGTTTCCCGTCTCCACAGCCAAGGTCCAGGCAAAGACCGCTGGCAGGCAGGTACTTTCGCAATACATCCACTTCCACTGCGCGCCACAATGCTGTTGCAGGTTGAAAAGCGTACACGCGTAAGAAATCGGCAAGCAGTTTTTGGTTGACCATTTCATCTCCAGGATGTAACTATCGGACGGCTTTCATCCCCAGCATACTCAACACGAAACTGGTAAAAATCACCTGCGCCCCGCTGACCAGCGCCAGCGCGCCGCCAAAGACCAGGCGCACGCTGTTGTCGAAGCCGATTTGGGCAAAATTATCGGAAAGCAGCAGGGCGCGCAGGAGCAGGCCAAGGCCAAGAGCAAAGAGCAAGCCGCCCGCCAGCAGACCTGTCTCCAGGGTGAGGTAGCGAAAGAGGCGGAATAGAGGCGGCTGGCTGGGCAGCAAGCCGTTGTAGTAGGCATAGATGCGCGTAATGACAGCGAACGAGACCATGTTCAGCCCCAGGTACGAGAGCGAACCGGCGGCGATGAAGGTGTGAAAGTCAATGTAGCGAAAGCCGATGTTGACCGGACCAAAAAAGAGCAACAGCGAGAGCAATCCGCCCGCCGCCAGCAGAAACAAACCGGGGTACAGGAACAGCCAGGCGGGGCTATAGAGCAAGAGAAAGCGCAGATGCCGCCAGCCATCCCGAAAACTGCGCAGGTGCGGCGGGCGGCCGCGCCCATCGGGGAACAGGCGGGTTGGCACTTCGCAGACCTTCAAGCCCAGAATCGAGGCCTTGATGACGATTTCACTGGCAAATTCCATGCCGGGCGTTTGCGGATTGATTTTCTGGATGGCTTCTTTCGTGAAAGCGCGCATGCCGCAGTGAAAATCGTTGGCGGGAGAGTGAAAAAACAACTTGCCAATGAACGACAAGACCGGATTACCAATATAGCGGTGATGCCAGGGCATGGCGCCGGGCTGAATGCCGCCCTTGAAGCGGTTGCCCATCACCAGGTCGTAACCTTCGCGCAATTTCTCCACGAAAGGCATCAGGTTGTCCAGTTCGTAGCTATCGTCGGCATCGGCCATCAGGATGTATTTTCCCCGCGCTGCCGCAAACCCGCCCCTGAGGGCATTGCCGTAGCCTTTCTCCGGCACATGCACAACCCTCGCCCCCAGCGATTGGGCGATTTGGACAGAATTATCTGTACTGCCGTTATCGGCGACGATTATCTCTCCAGAAATGCCGTTCGTCGTCAGGCATGCCTGCGCTTTTTGAATGCAGATGGCCAGGGTGCGCTCTTCATTCAGGCACGGCAGAACGATGCTTATCTCGAGCCGTTCATCTTGATTTTGCATGCTTTCTCTTTCTGGGGAGAGGCCTTTTGTCTTTCATTCAGTAAACTATTTTTGCGTTAGCCTCAGAGGAATCGCCTTTCAACGTGAAGCCTTTTCGACCAGGGCGCGGATTTGCGCTTCTTCCTCCTCGTTCAACGCCTTCAGGGCAAAGGCGACCGGCCACATATTCCCTTCGTCCAGGTGGGCGTCGTGCTGGAAGCCGAAGGTGGAGTAGCGGGTCTTGAATTTGCTGGCCGCTTGGAAGAAGCAGATGACCTTGCCCTCCTGATTGGCATAGGCGGGCATCCCGTACCAGGTTTTGGGGATGAGTTCCGGCGCGCAGGCTTTGATGAGGGCGTGGAGACGCGTCGCAAGCGAACGGTCTGGCTCTGACATTTCGGCGATTTTCGCCAGAACATCGCTTTCCCCATCGGCCTTGTTCTTGCTCGTCCGCGCGGCCATTTTTGCTTCGCGGGCGCGCTCTTTCATGGCGGCGCGTTCCTCCTCGCTGAACCCCGCCGACGCCTGGCCCGTCTCGATTTGTCGCGTTTTCCCTTTTCGCTCCATACCTGTCTACCTGTCTACCTCCTACCTGCCTCCCTCCTACTTCTTCCCCCCATACTTCCTCTGCCACTCATACAACTTGTTCAGCGCCTCGATAGGCGATAACGAGTTGATATCCAACGCTTTGATTTCCTCCAGCAGCGGATTGGTCTCCGGGAAGAGGGCAATCTGCTGGGCGGTGTGCGGACTGATTTTGACCGCCCGCCCGGAGGTCTTCTCCAGTTCGGCCATGATTTCGTTCGCCCGCTGGATGACCGGAC
>FWPU01003690.1_pt1 | contig 37874 bp, 37 predicted proteins | sample 2228361 | NCBI WGS metagenome assembly FWPU01 (sample SAMEA103939777, study PRJEB20133) | metagenome | reverse complement strand
CCCCTCACGCACCCCGGCGTGAAAAGCCTCCGGCGCAAGCCCCACCCCCACCTTGCGCTGCAGCGCCTCCCGGCGCGTGCTCACGTCCACCACCCTCTCCGCGGTCACGCGGGTCACCTGGCGGCAGGGGGCGGTGAGCATGATGGGCAGTGCGTCCATCACGAAACCCGGGTTGACGCCCAGCCCCACCACGGTGACGCCGCGGCGCCGCGCCGCCTCGTCCAGCCGGCGCGCCTCGGCGGGATGGTGGTGCCAGGGATAGGCCAGCTCCTCGCACGTGGAGGCCACGTCCAGCCCCGCCTCGACCGCGGCTTCCAGTTGCGGCAGGGTTGCCTGCAGGCGCGACCCGGTGCAGTGCACCAGGATGTCGGCGGGAGTGCGCAGCGCCGCCTCTGTGTCCGCGGTCACCCTGACGCCCAGCGGGGAGGTGCCCAGCAGCTCGCCCAGGTCCGATCCCGCCTTCGCCGGGTCCAGGTCGCAGGCGGCGACGATGGTATGTCCGCGTTCGAGGGCCAGCCGGGCGATGCCCAGGCCGATGTTGCCGAGACCTTGATGGACGAGGCGCACCGGGCACCATTGTAGCATCCCGGTTGCGGCCTGAGGCGACGCTGCAGCATCCTGTGCGGGCCGCGGCGGCCGCATCCGGCGCAGGGAGAGCCCGGCGGGGCGGCGAAGGGGGGAATGGGTTTCGAGCATGCGCTGGTGAAGGAGGCGGGAAAGTGGAGCTGGGTCTGGCCGGACGGATGAACCTGCTGGGGACGGAGACGGCGTTCGAGGTCCTGGCGCGGGCGAAGGCGCTGGAACGGCAGGGACGGCACATAGTCCACCTGGAGGTGGGCGAACCTGACTTCGACACCCCGGAGAACATCAAGGACGCCGCGGTGCAGGCGCTGCGCGACGGGTTCACCCACTACACCCCCACCGCCGGCCTGTGGGAGGCGCGGGAGGCGGTGGCGGAGTACGTGGGCCGGACCCGCGGCATCTCCGTGACGCCGGAGGAGGTGGTGCTGACCACCGGCGCCAAGCCCATCATGTTCTTCGCCATGCTGGCCCTGGTGGAGCCGGGCGACGAGGTGATCGTGCCCGACCCGGGCTATCCCATCTACGACTCCATGGCCCGCTTCGCCGGCGGCACGGTGCGGCCGCTGCGGCTGCGGGAGGAGAACGACTTCCGGGTCGACCCGGAGGAGTTCCGCCGCCTGGTCGGCCCGCGGACGAAGCTGGTCGTCCTCAACTCCCCGCACAACCCCTGCGGCTCCGTCCTTTCGCCGCAGGACCTGGAGGCCATCGCCGAGGCGGTGGCGCCCACAGCCGCCTGGATCCTCTCCGACGAGATCTACGGGCGGATCACCTACGACGTGGAGGCGACCAGCATCGCCAGCCTCCCGGGCATGCGCGAGCGGACCATCATCCTCGACGGGTTCTCCAAGACCTACGCCATGACCGGCTGGCGCCTGGGCTACGGCGTGATGCCGGTGCCGCTGGCGGAGCGCATCACCCAGCTGGCCACCAACGCCACCTCCTGCGCCGCGGCCTTCACCCAGGTGGCTGGCGCCGCAGCGCTGCGCGGACCGCAGGACTCGGTGGACCTCATGGTGGCGGAGTTCCGCCGTCGCCGCGACCTGATCGTCGAGGGGCTGAACGCCATCGAGGGCATCACCTGCCGAACGCCGCGGGGGGCGTTCTACGTCTTCCCCAACACCAGCGGCGTGGATCCGGACAGCGCCCGTTTCGCCTCCTTCCTCCTGAACGAGATGGGCGTGGCGGTGCTCTCCGGGACGGCCTTCGGCCCCGGCGGCCAGGGATACCTGCGCCTCTCCTACGCCAACTCCATCCCCAACATCGAGGAGGCGCTGCGGCGCATCGCCGAGGGGGTGGCCCGCTACCGGGCGGCGGCCACGGCCTGAGGGCCCCCGGGAATCGGTGCGATTCTTGAGCTCGCCCAACCCGGCTGAGCTCCATTCCTGGGGCAGGGGGGCCTGCATCGCCTCGTGAGGCCCACCGCGGCCCGCCTGCTCCTTCTTGCCGTCGTCGCCGCGACCGGCATGGGGGCATGGGCCGGATCGGCCGAGGCCAAGTCCTTCCACTTCTCCCGCGTGGAGATCGACGCGGAGGTGCGCACCGACGGCTCCATGCGCGTGGTCGAGCGCCGCACCTATGTCTTCGATGGGTCCTTCCGCTTTGCCACCCGCGATGTGGTGCTGCGGGGCGCCGGGGACATCCGGGAGATCGGCGTCGCCGACGAGCACGGGCCCTACCGCCTGGCCGGCGGCGAGCAGCCCGGCACCTACCAGGTGCGGCGCAGTCCCGGGCAGGTGGAGATCAAGTGGTTCTACCGGGCGCGGGACGAGGCGCGCACCTTTGCCATCTCCTACCTGCTGACGGATGTGGTCACGGTCTGGCGGGACGTGGCCGAGGTGTACTGGAAATTCGTCGGCGCGGAGTGGGACGTTACCTCCGAAGAAGTGGTGGTGTCGATCCGGCTGCCCGGGCAGGTGCGCAGGGAGGAGATCCGGGCCTGGGGCCACGGGCCGCTTCATGGGTTGGTGACGGTGGAGGACGGGCTCGTGCGCCTTGCCGTGCGCGGACTGCCCGCCTTCACCATGGTGGAGGGGCGCATCCTCTTCCCCCCGCGGGCCGTCCCGCAGGCGGCGAAGCGCCGTGACCGTGCGGCCCTGGAGGCGATCGTGGCCGAGGAGAGCGGGTTCGCCTCCCGAGCCAACCGGGAACGGGCGAAAGCCCGCGCCTTCGTCGGGGCGTGGATCGCCTACCCCCTGGTGGTGCTGGGCCTGTTCCTCTACCTCTACCTGCGGTTCGGCCGGGAACCCCGATCCGGCGTTCCCGATGAATACTACCGGGAGCTGCCCGGCGACTACCCGCCCGCGGAAGTTGGCGTCCTGTGGCGCTTCCGCCGCGTGCGTCCCGAGGACTTCGTGGCCACGGTGATGGACCTGGCCCGCCGCGGATACCTGCGGATCGAGGAGCGCGAGGCCGGAGGCGACGACGAGTACGTGCTCACGCCTCTCCGCGGCGCAGGCGGCGGAGGCGCGGTGGGGGAACGGGGGCCTACGGCCGAGGGGGCGGAAGCCGGAACGCTGCAACCGTACGAGCGGAGGGCGCTGGAGATCCTCTTCGGGCGGCGGGGACGACCGCTGGAGGTGTCACAGCGTGGCGGCATCACGGGGGAGGCGAAGCGACGGCTGCAGCAGGGGTTTGCTCAGTGGGTCCGCCTGGTCACCGCAGCGGCAGCGCGCCACGGCTGGTTCGACGCACGGAGCTCTTTGCTGCGCGCTGCCGTGCGGGTCGGCGGAATCGTCCTGGCCGCGGGGTCGTTCTTCGCCCTCTTCGTCCTGGCCGTGGCGGCCCCGCAGGCGGCGGTCCTGGTGCTGGAGGGCATTCCGCTGGGCATCGTCCTGAGCCTATTCGCCTTCGCCATCGACCGGCGCTCGCCCAGGGGCGCCGACGAGTTCCGCCGGTGGCGGGGGTTCCAGCGCTTCCTGCGGGATTTCTCCCAGATGAAGGACCAGCCTGTCCCAGCCCTGGCGCTGTGGGAGCACTACCTGGTCTACGCCATTCCTCTGGGCGTCGCCGACCGGGTTCTGCGCCAGCTTCGCGCCCTCTACCCCGCGGCCGAGCTGCAGCAGAGCGGCATAGTGCGCTGGTACTCCCCCTCCTTCGGGTGGGGACGGGGGGACGGTGTGGGCCTGGTGGAGAGCTTCCGGACTTTCACCTCCACCTTCACCAGCACCGTGGCCGCGGCCGCCGCTCCGCCGAGCTCGGGTAGGGGAGGTGGCGGCGGGTTCTCCGGTGGCGGCGGTGGAGGGGGCGGTGGCGGCGGAGGCAGGGCCGGGTAGGTCGCAGGAAGCAGAAGGAGGGAGGCAGCGTTGGCGCGACTGCCGGAGTTCGCCACACCGGAGGAGGAACGTGCCCACCTCGAAGGGGTGAAGGCGCAACTGGACCGGGCGCAGACCAAGGAGGAGGTAGTGGCCATCTGGCGGCAGCACTACCTGCGGATCGGCCACCGCAAGCTGGGACGGCTGCTGCTGGGCCGGCCGCTGGACGAGGTCCTCAGGCCCCGCGGCTGAGGCACAGCCGTCACTGCGGGGGGAGGGCCCGGGCGATGAAGACCAGTATCCTCCCCGTAAGGTCGGGGCCGTGGGGAGAGTCGAAGATGTAGGTGCCGTGGGCGCTGCCGGTGTAGATGTGCAGCGTCCGGGTGCCGCCGGCGGCGGCGTACATGGCGCGCATCGCCGCCGTAACCCCGTCGCCCTCACTGCCGATCCACAGGGAGGGCATCCGCAGACGGGCCAGCTCCGCGCTGCTCACGGTGAGACCCCGGAAGGCCTGCGGGCTGCTGATCACCACCAGCGCTGCGGCGCCGTCATGAGCCGCCACCTTGATGGCTGCGGTGCCTCCCATGCTGGCCCCGACCAGCGCCACGCGCTTCACACCCCGGCTGCGCAGGTAGGCTGAAGCGGCGCGGACATCCCGGTCGATCAGGTCGATGCGTCTGGGGCCCCCCGACCTTCCGTAGCCGCGGAAGTCAAAGGCCAGGGCGCGGAATCCCTCCGCCGCCAGCTGTCGGGCGAAGGGATGCCAGCTGGTCTGGTCGGTGGGAAACATGTGCGCCAGCACCACACCCGCCGGCCCGCTGCCAAACAGCGTCCCGGCCAGCGTGATCCCATCAGAGGTGGTGAAGCCCACAGGCTGGCCGGCGGCAGCGGCGGGCGCAGTGGCCGCGCCGTTCGCAACACCCAGCGCTCTGGCCGCCAGTAGCAGAGCCAGCAGAACTACGGTCCGGCACCGTGCATTCAGAGACACGCGAGGATCGCCTCCCGCAACACCTGCACAATCCGGTCGATCTGCGCCTCAGTGGTGACGAAGGGCGGCGCCAGGCACATCACGTCGCCGATGGGGTGCTCACCCGTCTGCCCCACACGGACGCGCGCCACCAGCCCGCGCCGCCGCGCCTCGGCCAGCACCCGGGCACCCAGCCCGACCGCCGGGGTCTTGGCGGCCTTGTCCTCGACCAGCTCCACGCCGCACATCAGGCCCAGCCCGCGCACGTCGCCCACCACCGGCAGGTCGGCCAGCGTGCGCAGCCCCTGGAGGAGACGCTCGCCCAGCGCCCCCGCCCGGGGCACCAGCGCCTCCCGCTCCAGGATGTCCAGGTTGGCCAGGCCCACCGCGCAGCAGGTGGCGTGGGCGGAGTAGGTGGCCGCGTGCATGAAGCGCTCCGCGGGCGGGGCCTCGGCGATGGCCTTGTGAATCTCCCGCGAGACCATCACCCCGCCTAGCGGCAGGTAGGCGCTGGTCACCCCCTTGGCAAAGGTGACCATGTCCGGCTGCACGCCCCAGTGCTCCAGGGCGAACCAGCGGCCGGTGCGGCCGAAGCCTGTGATGATCTCGTCGGCGATGAACAGGATCTGGTATTCGTCGCAGATCTGGCGTATGCGCGGGAAGTAGTCCGGGGTGGGCGGGATCACCCCGCCTGCGCCGATCACCGGCTCGGCGATGAAGGCGGCGACGGTGTCCGGGTCCTCCGCCCGCAGCGCCGCCTCCAGGGCTTCGGCCTGAGAGCCGGGATAGCGGTAGGGATACGACGGCGGGATGTGCACGAACCCCGGGACCGGGGGCGCAAACATCCGCTGGAACGCCGACATCCCCGTGGCGCTCATCGCCGCCAGGGTCACGCCGTGGTAGCCGTGGATCCGGGAAATGATTTTGGTCTTCTCCGGCCGGCCGCGCCGCCGCCAGTAGTAGCGGGCGATCTTGAAAGCGGTCTCGGTGGACTCGGCGCCGCCGGTGGTGAAGTAGACGCCGGAGAGGTTGGGATAGGCCAGGCCGACCAGCCGCTCCGCCAGGCGCACGGCGGGTTCGTTGGTGAACCCCACGTAGGCGGTGGTGTAGGCCATGCGGCGCATCTGCGCGGCGGCGGCCTCCGCCAGCTCGGCGCGGCCGTGACCGACGTTGACGTTCCACAGGGAGGCCAGGCCGTCTATGTACTCTCGTCCCTCCGCATCCTTCAGCAGCGCACCCTGAGCTTCTGCTATGACCAGGGGCGGTGTGTGCTCGGCCGGGAAGTGCAACGGGTGGATCAGGTGCTCCCGGTCCGCCTCGACCAGCGTCTGCGGTGCTGTGCGGCTTTGCATGGCTTGTCTCCCTTCGAGGTGTGGTCGGTCCCGGGCAAGCCGGCCCAGGATACCCTCAGTTGCTTACATTCCTCTCCCCGGCGGGGAAGCCCTCCACAGGGCTGCCGCCGTGCAGCCTCCCCCCAAAGGCGGCGCGTCTGCCGATACAGAGATCAGGAGGGAGCAGATCGTGACCGGCGACCGCGGCCTGACGCTGATCGAGCTGGTCGTTGCCCTGGCCCTGCTGGGGACCGCGCTGGCGGCCATCGCCGGCACGGTGCAGGGAGCATACCGCACCATGTTCCTGGTCGAGCGCACGCTGGAGGTGCAGCAGAACGCCCGCATAGCCGTCGACCGGATAGTGGAGGAGCTCCGCTGGGCCGAGGCGGTCCTGGACGACGCCCGCTGCGCGGGCCTGTGCGCCGAGCGGATCACCGTGCGCATCTCCCCGCACAACCCCCGCCGCCCGGGGGAGGCATACGTCGTCACGTTCCAGCGGGACGATGCGCAGCGCGAGCTGGAACGGCGTCTGGGCGGCGCTGTGAACAACCTGGCCGGGTCCATCGAGAGCCTGATCTTCCGGTACTTTGGGCCTGACGGCACGGCGGCCCTCCGCCCGCAGGACGTCGCCCGGGTGGAGGTGGCCGTGGTGGCGGCGGCGCCTTCCCCGGGAGCAAGCCGCAGGGTGGTGACGGATGTCTTCCTGCGGAATCGCCTGGCACCTTCGCCCGCCCCCTGAATCCGGCCATCGGCGACACCTATCCGCGTCGCGATTTCTGTGGCCTTGACATGGCCGTTACATTGCTGACGGATCGTAGGCCGTAGCCTTTCAGGAACTAACTCCCAAAGGAGGTATCAGCGTGAAGACCTGTATGGGCGTTTTCCTGCTCGTCGTCGCAGTATTGGCCCTGCCGCCGGTGGCGCAAGGCCAGGATCCGGTGGCTGCGGCCCGCGCGCAGCTCACCACCGCCCGGTTCCACGCCGGCGAGCTGGCGCAGCGGGGGACGGCCATCGCCGCAACGCAGCTGCACCTGCGGCACGTGGTCAACTGCCTGGAGGGGCCGCAGGGGAAGAACTTCACCGCCGCGGCCGGCAACCCGTGCCAGGGCCAGGGGAACGGGGCGATTGTCGACCTGCGGGCCGCCTCGGCCGCGGGGCACGGCGGGGCGGGGAAGGCGCTTGTCTTCGCCAACGCCGGACTGAGCGTGGCCCTTCAGGGCCTGGCCAGCAACGACGTCAACGAAGCCCAGCCCTTCGCCTCGGTTGTAGCCAGGCAGATGGAGGCGGCGCTGGGCGCCCTGGGACGGTAGCAGCCGCCGCGGAGTGCGTCGGCGTCCGTGGCGGGAGCTTCCCTGCGGGCGTATAATCCTGGGTGAGCCGCCGCTGTAGCTCAACCCGGCAGAGCACCGCACTTGTAATGCGGGGGTTGGGGGTTCGACTCCCCCCGGCGGCTCCACCGTTTTCTCCAGGCAATCACCTGAGAGCCGGTCGGCGGTTCACTCTTGCCTGAATCCCAGGAGGGAGAGGGCATCGGAGAGGGCGACGATCTTGACTCGGCGCAGGCGGCGGCCGAGCAGCGGGCCGAAGTGGGCGCGATCGCCGGTCACCAGCGCGTCCGCCCGAGCCTGGACGGCGGCGGCCAGGATGGGGGCATCTTGGTCAGGCAACCCCCGCTCCCCAGCCCAGCGCACGAGGCTTGTGGGAGCCTCTGGCATGAGGACGACGGTCCGCAGCACGACGTCGAGGCGCGGCGCGTGATGGGGGTACCGGAGTTCCAGGTTGCGGCGGGCTTCGTGAACCGCGTGGGGCGACGCGAGGAGATCGCACGCACCTCCGCGGGCCAGTGCGACCAGGGCCGCCGCGCGTTCCTGTGGCGTGAGGCACGCGGAAAACAAGACGTTGCTGTCAAGAAACAGGCGGGGTTTCAAGCGGGCCGGCGGGTCCGCCTCCGGACCCACTCGGCCTCCCGGGCGGTCATGCGGTCCTCACGCTGGAATTCACGCACTCGCCGGTCGCTGTAGACCTCGATGGGATACACGCCGGCAGGCCGTAGAAGGATTCCTCCCTCGGGGGTCGTGTCTACCAGGAGGAGCGTATCACCGCTGAGCCCCAGCCGCCGCAACACCGCCCTGGGGATCGATACCTGGCCTTTCTTGCCGAGCCGCACCGTCTCCACAGTGCCGAAGGTAGCATGTAGGCCGGATTCCGGCAAGCCGGAAATTGAGCCCGGGCCTACCTCAGAACGCACGGCTACCAGGTTGACGTTGATCGTGGGGTGGTTCCAGGGGCGCATTTAGCGGGGGCCGCGGGCGCTCGGCAACCGCCCCCCCGTCCGCGTGTTGGAAGTCGGGCTGCGCGCCGGCGGGAATCAGCGAGACGTCAGCACCAGCCCGTCCCGAACGGCTTCGGAGACGGTACTGAGCTCCGCGACCTTTCTCGCGTATTCCTCGGAGGTGTAGCAGAGCGGCTGGAGGTCCACATCCAGCCCCCATAGATCAAGCACGGCGGCGATGCGGTCGCGCCGCCTCCAGCAGCATGGAGGCCCGCCGCTTGTCGTAGTTCTCGGCCGGGACACCGTTGGCGGCGTCCGGAGAGCGCGAGGTGGCGTACTCGGGGTTGAGCAGGCGCAATTCGCTCATCACCTCCTCGGGTACCTCGAGCACCCGCCCCAGTTCGACCAGGTTGTGGGTTTTGGGCGGCAGCGCTCGCCGGAGTTCGATGACAGCCCCTTTCAGCCACTTCTCCACGGCCTGGTGGCACGCGAAGGCGGCGGCAAAGTGGAAGCCCGTGTGGATGCTGGCCCGGGCATGGGCGAGATCGGCGTCACCTTGTGCCAGCCAGCGCCGTGCCTCCTCCCTCACCTGGTCGGCCCTCCTATCTCCACGAGCTACGCTGGCTGTCGCAGGCTCTGCTCTTTGAACCACATCTCGGGCCCATTGTACCGCAGCGGATCAGCCACGACGCGGCCTGCGGCCGAAGCGTGGCCGGTCCATGGCTGACAGCCCTGAATTTCTCAGATGAGCTGCCGAGGATGAATTATGGAAGGGCGTGACCCTGGAGGTCATCTTGCTGCTACACTGAGAGACAGCCGGATCACGGGAGGTAGCACGCGATGGCCACCAGGGCCCGCTTGACCGCAAAAGACCTGTGGGAGCGCGGCGAGGGCGACCTCAGGCTGGAGCTGGTCAACGGACAGATCGTTGAGATGCCTCTTCCGGGTGGCCTCCACGGCCGCGTCACGGTGAAGATCGCTTCCCGGCTGGATGAACATGTGAGACAGCACGGTGGCGGGGAGGTGGTGGCGGGTGACGTGGGCTTTGTGCTGCATCTGCCCGCTGACCCCGAGCGCGTCAGGGGTCCCGACGTCGCGTTCGTGTCGACCCAGCGGCTCCCGGAAGGCCAGCTCCCGGAGGGCTTTCTTGAAGGAGCTCCGGACCTGGCGGTCGAGGTGCTGTCCCCGAACGACAACCCTGTGGACGTCCAGCAAAGGGTGCGGGACTGGCTGGAAGGCGGTGCCCGACTGGTGTGGGTTGTGGCGCCTCAGGCCAGGACCGTCACAGTATACCGGCCTGATGGCTCGGCCCGACTCCTTCGGGATCAGGAAATCCTCGAGGGAGAACAGGTTCTGCCCGGGTTGACCATCTCCCTCGGCGAGCTCTTCTAGGAGCGGTCCTCCCTACCGGGAGCCGCGGGGAGACGGTCCTGTGCCCCGGGCTGCAGTCCCTTTAGCCTCCGCCCCAAGCGCTAAATCCCTGGCCAATTCCGCGGCAACGGCCACCGCGGGGTACAGCAGCTCCGACGGGGTGGAAGGAAGCCTCCAGGAAGGCGGCGCGCCGAGCTGACGGAGCACGGCGCCGCCCGTTGCGGGCCGTGTGATGTGGAACGTCAGGCCATCCGTGCGCTCGCGGAAGCGCTCGTAGTGTTCCGGAGCTGCGGCCCGCGCAGCTACGGCGGCCGGGCCCTCATCGGGCGGCGTCCCTTCGGGCCCGCCCCGAGCTGCGGCGCGATGCCGCCGAAGCGCCTCCAGCACCTGCTCCCTGGTCCGCCCGCGGAGCTCGAAGAGGAGGAAGGGGTCGCGGTCGAGGGCCTCGCCCAGCACGTAGTGGACGGCGGCCACGTGCTTGCACGGATTCGCCCAGTCGGGGCACGTGCAGCGGGTGGACAGGTCGCGGGCCCGCTCGGGGAAGAGGCTGCTTTGCGCCGACCGGAAGGCCTCGTCGATCTCGTGCGGCATTTCGCCGGCCAGCAGCCGGGCGGCGAACACCGCCCGCTTCGCCATGGCCTCGATGGCCCCTTCCCACGCCCGGTCGGCGAGCGCCGCCACGCGGATGGTCACCTGGTAGGGGCGCGGGCGTGAGCCGGTCACCAGCGCCCTGACCTCGCCGCCTTCGACGTCGAGGTCGTGCACCCTCCCCTGTCGGGCGTAGCTGCGTCCGCGGCGCAGACGGGCCGCGTACTCGTAGCCCAGACGCTCCAGCGCCTGGATCCACCGCTGTCCCCACCAGGTGGTGCCGAAGTGCTTCACCTTGATGCCGTGTCGCGGCGGCGGCAGCTTGGGCGGCGCGGGCGGGAAGTAGCGCCACGGCGGGATGTCCCAGTCCCAGTCCATCAGCGGGGCCTCCGCCGCGGTTCTGCCGGTCCCGCGGCCTCCTCAGCGTCGTCGCCTACTGGGGCATCCGCCGAGAGCGCCAGCAGGCGGCGCAGCTCGTTGGTCCCCAGTTCAGTGATCCACGCCTCGCCGGCACCGATGACGCGGTCGGCGAGCGCCCGCTTGTCGGCCAGCAGCGCGTCGATCTTCTCCTCCACCGTCCCGGCGGTCAGCAGGCGGTAGACCTGGACCACCCGTCGCTGGCCGATGCGGTGCGCGCGGTCGGTGGCCTGGTCTTCCACCGCCGGATTCCACCAGCGGTCGAAGTGGAAGACCCGCGAGGCGCGTGCCAGGTTGAGCCCGGTACCGCCGGCCCTCAGCGATAGGACGAAGAGTCCGGGTCCCTCTCCCTCCTGGAAGTGGCGCACCAGCCTGTCACGTGCGGCGCGGGGCACGCCCCCGTGGAGGAAGAGCACCTCGACCTGCAGCGCCTCCTGCAGGTGGGCCACCAGGCGCTCGCCCATCTCGCGGAACTGGGTGAAGATCAGCGCGCGGTCGCCCGCGGCCACGGCCTCCTCCAGCATCTCGGTCAGCCGGTCCAGCTTCCCCGACCGGCCCGGGAGCGGCCCCGGCTCGTCCAGGTAGTGCGCGGGGTGGTTGCAGATCTGCTTGAGGGCCACCAGCAGCGCCAGCACCATCCCCCGGCGCTGCATCCCCTCGGCTTCCTCGATCCTGGCCATCGCCTCATCCACGGCCGCCTGGTAGAGGGTGGCCTGCTCGCGTGTCAGCGTGCAGACCACGGGGATCTCCTGCTTGGGCGGCAGGTCCGGAAGAATCGCCGGGTCGCTCTTGAGGCGCCGCAGGACGAACGGACCCACCAGGCGGCGCAGATCGGCGGCGGCACGCTCGTCCCGGTAGCGCTCGATGGGCACGGCGAACCGTCGGCGGAAGCGCTCCTGCGGGCCGAGCAGCCCGGGCACGCAGAAGTCCATGATCGACCACAGCTCCGCCAGGCGGTTCTCCACCGGCGTGCCGGTCAGCGCGAACCGGTGCGAGGCCGGCAGCGCCCGCGCCGCCCGGGCCTGCAGCGAGAAGGCGTTCTTGATGTTCTGCGCCTCGTCCAGAGCCGCCACCGCCCAGCGGATGGCGGAGAGCGTCGGCGCATCGCGGCGCAGCAACGCGTAGGTCGTCAGCACCACAGCGTGTGGCGGTAAGGCGCGCAGGGCTTCGGTGCTGCGCTGCGCGCCGTGGTGGCGCACCACCGGCAGCGTGGGCGCAAAACGCGCCAGCTCCCGCTCCCAGTTTCCCAGGACCGACGTGGGGCACACGACCAGGGTGGGCCGCGGGTCGTCCGGGTAGACCCGGCGGCGGGCCAGGAGGAAGGCGATCAGCTGGATGGTCTTGCCCAGCCCCATGTCGTCGGCCAGGCAGCCGCCCAGACCTACGTCGGCCATCAGGCGCAGCCAGGTGAGCCCGCGTTCCTGGTAGTGCCGCAGCGTCCCCCTAAGATCCGGCGGTGGCGGCGCGGGTTCGACGCCGGCCCGCAGGCGGTCCACCAGCGCGGCCAGCGCGCCGTCGGCCACGACCTCGACTGCCTCGCCCTCGCCGTCGCGCGGCACCCGCCCGGCCAGCGCGGCGGCCAGCGCCTGCGGAGCCGGCAGCGCGCCGCCGGGCGCCTGCTCCAGGAGGCGGCCGACCTCGGTGACCTCGCGTGGATCCAGTACGACCCACTGCCCCCGCCACCGAACCAGCGGCCGCTTGAGCGCCACCAGTTCCCGGAACTCCTCGGGCGACAGCGTCTGGTCACCCAGCACCGCCTCCCAGCGAAAGCCCACCAGGGCATCCAGGGAGAGGCCGGCCGGCGCTGTGGCCCCGGGCGCCGCGTGCGTGGTCCCCACGCGCATGCGCAGCCTCAGGCGGCGCTGACCGTGGGCGGTCAGCTCCGCGGGCAGGAGCACCGTCACGCCCGACTCCGCCAGGAGCGGAGCGCCCTCGGAGAGGAACTGCCAGGCTTCTGCGGTCGACAGCGATGCCGACCGGGGGCGTGCCGATTCCAGGCTGCGCTCGATGGCCGGGACGGCCCGCGCCGCGGTGGCCAGGCCCTTCAGGAGGTGTTCCTGCGGGGCCTCGAATGTCCGCTCCATCCAGCGGAGGCGCCCCTGCGCCGCCTTCCAGATCCGGTCGGCTGGCACGCGCAGAGTGGGATCGTCCGCAGCCTGCAGGAAGTAGTGGAGGGTCCAGGGGGCGGAGGCTGCCGCGGGCGGGTCGAGCTTCAGGCACAGCCGCGGTGCCGACGTCGCCTGCGCGCCGCGGGCCGGTGCCGACCAGGCCTCGAGCTCCCGCGGCAGCATCCTGCCGAGGAAGCCGTCCACCGAGAATGTCGGGTCGGGGCCGGTGAGGGCGGCGACGAGCCTTTCTTCCCACGGGCGCTGCTCCCCGTCCGCGCCGGGGCTCCCGGCTGACCCTGTGCGGCGAACAGGGACGGCGCGGTCCGGGGTGCCAGGCGGTCCGGCAGACGCGCGCCGGACGAGCGCGTCGGCGACGGCGTCGACGAAATGCAGAAGCAGCGCCTGTGGCGCCCAGACGCTGAGGCGACGCCTTCCCCGGCCGGAACCCCGGGACGCGCGGCCGCGGCTACGGCCTGCACGCCCATCGGAGTTCACGGCAGCGGCCGGGTAGGGGACGGCATGCGCTGCCGGAGGGAAGCCCCGGGCCAGGCGGGAGAACCGCTCGCCGTCTTCGGGCAGTGCCAGCGAGACCCCCCAGCGTGCCTCCAGTCCTGCCGGACCGCGCCGCACCAGCGGGACGACGCGCTCCCTGGCCACCAGGTCCAGGCTCAGCTTCGCAGCCAGGCTCCACGCAGCGACCGAAGCCGGAACGCGTTCCAGATGAAGCGCCTCCATCGCCGCCAGCGCGGCGACCCCATCCAGCAGGTCGACGGCCACCCCCCGCACCCGCCGGACCTCCGCCCGGTCGGTCATCACCAGCGCGGCGTCGGGTCGGCCCATCTCGGCCAGCGGCCGGATGAGGGCTTCGTTGTCGATCCGCTCCCCCCAGAGGAACAGGCGCGGCGCCGGAGACGGGTGGTAGATGAGATGTGTCATGGGCGGAAGACCGGAAGCGGGGTCACATCCCTTCTCGTGAGGAGTCTGCTCCTGCAGGATGGCGTGTCGGCTGTGATTTCCATCCCGTCTCCCCGAATCCCTGTATGCCTTGGGAACGGCCCGACTGCGGAGGCGACAGATAGAAAATCAGGCCCCGAACCGATGTAGTCCGGGGGGCATCTGGGTACAAGATACGTTGGCAGCAGTCTGCTGTTGCCTGCTCGAGGAGGATGATGGAGGATGTTCGCCCGCCGTGCGCCCTGGCTCCTAGTGGCGGCCAGCCTGATGGTCTCCCTGACCGTCGCCGCGCCTCCAGCGGCCCGCGCCCAGTACGAAGAGGTGATCGCTCAGGTCAGGCCCGCCGTCGTCCTGGTCCAGGTGACGCACGCCCTGGGCGGACGGGGACACGGCTCCGGATTCATCTACGATCCCTCCGGCTACATCCTCACCAACCACCACGTGGTCGAGGGGGCCGCGCAGATCACGGTGCGGCTGCAGGATGGCCGCTCCCTCCCCGCCCAGGTGGTGGACTACCTCCGCCGGGTGGAGTACGCGTGTCCGCCCCGCGTGGTGCGCTGGATCGACGCGGCCGTGCTGAAGATCGAGGCCACCGGTCTGCCCACGATCCCGCTGGGCGACTCCGACACCCTGCGGCAGGGGCAGGAGCTGCTGGTCCTTGGATACCCGAGCGGTGTGGGTACGGAGGAGGTCAGCGTCACCCGCGGCATCGTGGGGGCGGTGCGCAGCGGGTGGTTCCAGACCGACGCCACGATGATGCCGGGGAACAGCGGAGGGCCGGTGGTGGACCGTCAGGGAAGGGTGGTGGGGCTGGCCGCCTTCGGTGCGGGCCAGTTCTTCAAGATCGGCGGCGTGGTGGCCATCAACGCCGTCCGCCCCATGGCGGCCTCCGCCCTCGCTCCCGACGGCGCCAGGACGCGCGAGGTCGCCGTCGGCGGTCGGGAGTTCGTCGCGCCCATGGTGCCGGGACGGAGGAAGACGCTGCGGCAGACGGCGGAGGCTCCGGGGGCGCGGCCGGCGGTGTCCGAGACCGTCTCGGAGGTGACGCAGGTGCAGGAGCTGGCCGGCGCGGTGCTGGCGGTCGTCCGGTTGCCGGCCGGCAGCGAGCAGCGGCAGCTCCTGGACGCCGAGGGCCTGTACATCGTCAACATCTCCGGCGACCGCTACTGGAAGTACACCCTGCGTGAGCCCTGGGCGCTGCTGACCTTTCCCCTTTGCCCGGGGACAGGGTGGAGGAGCCAGGTGGCTATGCAGGACCTCTCCGACGGCTCCCCGCGGCAGATGACCGTGACCGCCCGGGTGGAGGCCGCGGACGAGACGGTGACGGTGCCGGCCGGGACGTTCTCCGGGACGGTGAAGATCGTGGAGCTCTACGAGGTCGTAGACCCCACCGGCCGCAGACCGGTGGTCCGCCAGCAGGAGACGGCCTGGTGGGCCCAGGGGATGGGGGCGGTCAAGTCCATCACCGTCGACCTGGGAACGCAGCAACGCTGGACCGCCGAACTGGTTTCCCTGGGGGCCCCGGCGGCCGCGCCCGCCCCGGCACCCCCGGCCGCCCCGCCCGCATCCCCCGCACCCCCCGCTCCGGCCCCCACGCCGGAGCCGACGCCCGTGGCGGCGGCCCGCCCTCCGGCTCCCAACGATCAGGTGATCGTGCCGGGCGAGCGCGTGGGGATTGTGCGCATCGGCGATGGGCTGGACGAGGTGATCAGGATGCTGGGGGAGGTACCGACCGCCAGCGGCTCGGAGCGCCCCGGACAGCCTTCGGGCTGGATCCGCTACCAGTGGCGGAACAGGGTTTACGCGTACGTGGAGAAGGACAAACGGGTGATCACCGAGGCAGGCGTCTGGGCCCCCAACCCGCGGGAGATCGCGCAGCCGCCCTTCCGCACATCGGGGGGCATCGGCCTGGGCAGCACGGAGAGCCAGGTGGTGGCGGCGTTCGGAGCGCCCACCCGGCGGCAGCACGGGACCCGTCACGTCATCTACATCTACAGCTCAAGGGGGATCGCCTTCTTCATCGGCACCAGCGCCGACTACGCCTTCTACGGGCAGGTGTACGATATCTTCGTCTTCCCGCCGGGGGCGTACTAAGGGTACCGCCTGGAGGGGCTGCGGCCCGGTCTATCCCTTCAGGGAGCCCGCCAGGAGACCGCGCATGAAGTAGCGGCCCAGGAGTATGTACACCAGCATGGTGGGGAGCGCGGCCAGCAGCGAGCCGGCCATCTGCACGTTCCACTCCACGATGTAGCTGCCCGCCAGGTTGTTCAGCGCCACCATGACCGGCTGCACCGCAGGACGGGGCGTGACAATGACGCCGAACAGGAAGTCGTTCCATATGGAGGTGAACTGCCAGATCATGACGACGGCAAAGGCGGGCATGGAGATGGGGAAGATGATGTGGCGGTAGATGCCCAGGATGCCCGCGCCGTCGATCTTCGCCGCTTCGACCAGCTCGCCGGGCACCGTCGCGTAGTAGTTTCGAAAGATCAGCGTAGTGATGGGGATGCCGTAGACCACGTGCACGAAGATCAACCCCAGGATCGTGCCGTACAGCCCCACCCGGCTGAGCACCTGTACCAGCGGGATGAGAATGCTCTGGTAGGGGATGAACATCCCGAAGAGGAGGAGCATGAACAGCCCGTCCGCACCGCGGAACTTCCACCTGGAGAGCACATACCCGTTCAGGGATCCCAGCGCCGCAGAGAGGAGCGTCGCGGGAACTGCCAGCCTGACGCTGTTCCAGAAGTTGCTGTTGATGCCGCGGAATCCCTGACTTTCGCTGCCGAACCAGGCCTTGACAAAGCTGTCCAGGGAGAACCTGGTGGGCAGGTCCCACATTCGGTAGAGGTTCACCTCTTCAAAGCTCTTCATCCCCGTGATCAGCAGCACGTAGATGGGCAGCAGGTAGAAGAGGGCAAAGGCCACCAGGAGGGCGTAGACAGCCAGGCGGGGCCAGGGGAGCGGCGCCGCGGTGATGGTGCGGGGGGTGTGGGCTATCGCTGCACCTCCGTCCTCAGGCTGTAGATGAGGTAGGGGACGATCAGCGCCGCCACCATGGCCAGCAGGATCACGGCGATGCCGGCCCCCTGCGCGAAGTTGTTGCCGCGAAACGTGGTGTCGAACATGAAGAGGGCCGGCACGTCCGAGGAGAACCCGGGCCCGGGCCCGGTCATGGCCACCACCAGGTCAAAGATCTTCAGCGAGATGTGCCCCAGGATGATCAGCGCCCCCAGCGTGATGGGGTGGAGGAGGGGCACGATGATGTGTCGGTAGACCTGGAGCTCGCTGGCGCCGTCCACCAACGCGGCTTCGCGCAGCTCCTCGGGGATCCCGCGCAGGCCGGCCAGGTACATGGCCATCACGTAGCCGGACATCTGCCAGACCGCGGCGATGACCACGGCCTTGATCCCGATGCGGGGGTCGGTATACCATCCGCTCTTCAGCACGCCCAGCCCCACGGTGTCCAGAAGCAGGTTCACCCCCGTGCTGCCCAGCTCGGCGCTGCCGGGGTTGAGCAGCCAGCGCCAGACCACCCCCGTGACGATGAATGAGAGCGCCAGGGGGAAGAGGTAGAGGCTGCGGAAGAGCCCCTCGCCGCGGATTCGGCGGTCCAGCAGTACAGCCAGGGCAAAACCCAGGGCCAGAGAGATGAGCAGAAAGAGGCTGGTGAACGTGAGCGTGTTGCGCAGGTCGATCTGGAAGCGCTCGGTGGCGAACAGGCGGACGTAGTTGTCCAGGCCGACCCAGGAGAAGTCCGGCACCAGGCTGTCCCACCTGGTCAGCGAGGCAAACGCGGTGAAGCCGATGAATCCGTAGACGAAGACGGCGGTGGCCACCAGGGAGGGAAACACCAGCAGAACGGCGATGACCCGGTCGGGGTTGCGCAGCCGCCATCGGCCGTCGCGCCACCGTGCCGCGGCCAGGGACCCGATTCGGACCGTCTCAGTCACGCGCCCGCACTCCGTGCAGATTGCGCCGCGAGGCAGTCCGGGGAGGACTGCCTCGCGGGTCTGCGGATGCCTTCACAGCCTACTTGCAGACTTTCGCATCGCGGCAGGCGCTCTGCAAGGCGGCCTGGGTCTTGGCCACGTCGCCGCTGGTCACGAACAGGGCCACGATGTCCTTGAACTTCGTCGCCCAGCTCTCAAAGGCCGCGGCGCCGTGCATCACGCTGGGCACCAGGGCGTTTGTCTTCCAGTCCCTGGCCGCCGACTTCAGGTACTGGTTGAACAGGCCGGCGGAGCAGTCGGTGCGGGCGCAGATGGAGCCCTTCTTGGGGTTGAAGGCCTCCTGCCCCTCCCTGGAGCCGACCACCTTCAGCCAGTTGACGGCGTTCTGGCGGTTCTTGGCCCCCTTGGGCAGCGCGAAGCTGTCGGAGAGGGCGTCGAAGATTCCGGCAGTGCCCGGCGGGGGAGCCCAGCCGTAGCCCGTGTAGCGCTTCAACTGGAACCAGCCGTCCTGCCAGTCGCCCATGATCTGCATGGCGCCCTTTCCGTCGATGAGGTACTGCCCGGCGCCGTCCCAGGTCAGGGCGGCGTGATCGGTGTTGACGTAGGTGAGCATGCGCTTGAAGGTGTTGAGCGCCTGGGTGACCCTGGCATCGGTCCACTGGGTCTTTCCGGTCCAGAGGCCGCGGTACCCCTCCGCGCCCAGCGTCCCGAGCAGCACCACCTCAAACACATGCCCCGCCTCCCAGCCGTCCTTGCTGCCGAAGACGAAGGGGACGATGCCCTTGGCCTTGAGGGCGTCGGCCGCCTTGAAGAAGTCATCGAAGGTCTTGGGAGGGGTGAGGTTGTTGTCCTGAAAGACCTTCCGGTTGTACCAGAGGACGTTGGCGCGGTGGATGTTCACGGCACCGACCAGAACTTGCCCTGGTACCGCAGCAGGGTGAGGAGATCCTTGGGCAGAACCCGCTCCCACCCTTCGGACTTGAAGAGATCGTCCAGCGGCTCGAGGAACCTGGCCGGATTGTACTTCTCCACTTCCAGGCCTGCGTGCACCTGGAAGGAGTCCGGAGGATCGCCGCCTGCCAGCCGCGTGGCCAGGACCGCCTTGGCCTGCGCGCCGGCGCCCCCCGCCACGGTGGCGTTGATGATCTCCACGTTGGGGTAGAGCTTCTTGTACACGCTGAACAGACCGGCGAGCCCTTCCGCTTCCCCGCCCGCGGTCCACCAGCTGAAGATCTCCAGCTTTCAAGTCGGCGCGGCCCAACCCGTGGGAGTTACGGTCCACAACAGCAAAGCTGCCGCTACCAGCCACCAGATCCTGCGACTCATTTTTCGCATCCTTACGGTGGGCTTCAACACCCTCGATGCCGTCCTTCAGTCGCCGGATCCCACCTCCTTCGTGCTGGGGCAGATTGGGGAAACGCTGGTGCAGTCGCAGCTAGTGGGAGTCCGATCCGCACGCGGGCAGAGTAGGCGGCGTTTCCCGTGGATTACTGCGACACGTCTCCGGGAGCCCCTGCAAGGAGGTCGTCCACCGCTCCCCTGCCGGTGGAGCCCCGGGTCAGAGCGCCCGGACGGCGACCTGTGAGAGGAGGCGTTCCACCGTGGCCCGATCAATCGTCCCGGGAAGCAGGGTGGCCACATCCGCCGCCGCCGCCGCCATCCCCATGCGTGCTGCCTCCAGCAACGGCAGCCCGTGCAGCACTCCCGCCACCAGCCCCGCTGTCAGGCTGTCCCCCGCGCCGATGGTATTCACCCGCTGTACCTCAGGCGGCGTGATCTGCCAGCGTCCCTCCGGGGTGCACAGCAGCGCGCCCCGCGCGCCGAGGGTGATGAGGACACCGCCTCCGGTCGTCGCGACGACCTCTCCTGCAGCCCGGCCGATTTCCTCCTCTGTCTGCAGCGGCCGGGCCAACACCTCCTGCAGCTCCAGGTGGTTGACCTTGACCAGGAACGGCCGGGCACCCAGCCCCAGGCGGAGCGCTTCCCCCACCGCGTCCAGGACCGCCGGAATCCCCGCCGCCTGTCGGATGACCTCGGCGTAGAGCGAGGGGGGCACCCCGGGGGGAAGACTCCCTGCCAGCACCACGGCCCGCGTCTCCTTCAGCGCCGTCCGGATACGCCTCTGCAGCCTGCCCACGTCCTGAGCGCGCACCGGGGGCCCGGGTTCGTTGATCACGGTCTCCTGTCGGCCGGGATCGACGATCAGAGTGCAGACCCGCACCGGACCGGAGACCCTGACCGCGTGCAGCCGGACCCCGTACGCCCGCGCCCCGCGGACGATGGTGTGGGCGGCCGGACCGTCCCCGACGATGCCCACCACATCTACCTGGAGTCCCAGCACGCGGGCGGCCCGCGCTACGTTGAGCCCTTTGCCGCTGGCCAGTTCCTCCACGGACTCTGCCCTCTGGACGCGCCCCGCCGCAAAGCCGCGGACGACGACCACACGGTCCAGGCAGAGGTTGGGACAGACGACCAGCAGCATCAGTGGGGCGGGAAGAGCTTGAACGCCTCCAGGGGGCCCTCGTCGGCCGTGAAGAGGTGCGACCGGGTGGCGGCCTCCGCGGTGACCAGCGCCTCGGTCCCGGGGCGCAGGGAGTGCCCAAGCAGACGCCCTCGCCCCCGCCAGACCAGCAGGACGTACGGGCCGGCCTCCCGGCTCTCGAAGCGGGTACGGACAACCAGCCGCTTGCCCGAGAACTTCACCAGCCGGGGAGGAAAGATCCAGGATTCGTCCCCGCCCCGCGTCCGCGTCTCCTCGATCGGCTCCGGCAGGAGGCGATGCCGCTCCAGCAGCCGCGGGTCCGTCGCAGCCTCATAGTCGATCATGGCCAGGGCCTCTTCAATGGAGGCGAAGCCCGGGTGCATCTGGGCGGGCGAGAGCGGCCGGTCCCCCCAGCGGTACTCCAGCAGGGTGTAGACATCCGAGGGCTGCTGGATCTCCAGGGTCAGCGCTGTGCCGGGACGGTGCGGGATACCCGCCGGCACGAAGAACCCCTCGCCCGGACGCTGGTGGACGACGGGCGAGAGGTCCAGAGGGGCTCCGCGGGCGATGGCCTCGGCCAGGGTGCGGCGCGTCACCCCGGGGCAGAGCCCGACGTGCAGATACGGGGTTGCACCTCGCGGTGCGGGGAGGAAATAGTAGGCCTCGTCCTTCCCGGAATGCTGTCCTGGAAAACGCTGCGGGTGCCGTTGCACATCGCGGTCCCTCGCGTGGAAATGGAAGACGATGGGTTCGCCCGGGTCGAGGATCTTGACCAGCAACGGGAAGCTGACGCCGTACCGCGCGAAGCCTTCGGCGCCAAGGATGCGCTCCCCCCGCCACTTCAGCGCCTGGCGAAACGTCACGGTGGCCCGCCCGGCGCCCTCGAGGGCCAGCCGGCTGAGGCCATCGGTCGACCGCGGGGAGGAAGGCATGGCCCGCACCGTGGAGGCGATCCACCGCTCCGGACGCCACTGTCGCGCCCGCGGCAGCCAGGTGCCGCCGGGCCGGGCCCACAGGCCCAGCCGCCCGCCGTCCCTGTAGAGGCGCCGCACGTACGTCGGCAGAAAGAGCAGGAGTCCCCTGTCAAGCATTCGGTCGAGCAGGTCGAGCACGTGCCCGCGCACGGGTGTCCTCAGGGAGGAAGGGTGACCTACCCCCGCAGCGGGGTGGTGTCGGCGAACCGCTGCACTTCGGCCATGCTGCCCACTCCCGTGGAGCCCCCCATGGCGGTCACACACATGGCTCCCACGGCGTTGGCGAACCGGGTCGTCTGCGCCGCTCCCCAACCCGCCAGGTACCCGGCGAGGAAGCCGGCGCAGAAGGCGTCGCCGGCCCCGGTGGTATCCACCGCCTCGACGGCAAAGGCGGGCACACGCCCTCGCCAGGTGCCGTCGTCGACGTAGGCGCCTTCCTCCCCCAGCTTTATCGCCACGGTGCCGACCCCCAAGGTCCGCAGCGCCGCGGCCATGGCGGCAGGGTCCGCCCGTCCCGTTACGCGCGCCAGCTCGTCCCGGTTGCCGAAGAGGACGTCCACGTGGGGCAGGCAGGGTTGCAGTGCGCTCATCCACCGCCCGCGCGCGTCCCAGGCCGTGTCCAGGCTGGTGCGACATCCCAGAGCCCTTGCCCGCTGCAGGAGCGCGGCGGCCGGATCCCCGTCCAGCCCGGGCAGGAGGAAGTAGCCTCCCAGGTGGACGATCCGGCTGCGCGCCAGCAGCGCCTCGGGCACATCCTCAGGGACCAGGTGGGCGTTCGCGCCCGGCATGTGCAGGAAAGAGCGGTCGCCGCTGCTGGCGACGGCCACCACCGTGGCCGAGGTGGACGTCCCGGTGTCCCGGCGCACGTGCACCTCGATGCCGTGGTCGCGCAGGACATCCACCAGGAAATCTCCCAGGCGGTCGGCGCCGACGCGGCCGACGACGGCGGTGGGGATGCCCAGCCTCGCCAGCGCGACCCCGGTGGTGTGGGCGAGCCCTCCGGAATGCAGCTCGATGCGGTCGACCGGCACAAGGCCCCCCGGGTCCGGCCACCGATCTACAGGCCGCACGATCACATCCGCGACCAGGACCCCCACGCAGGTCACATCCGGCATCCGGCATCTGGGTATTCAGCAGGCCACATTCCCGTTCCTGTCGAAATCGCTGGAGTGCCGCTTATCTTGCCGCGGCGAGAAGAAGCACAGGTGGCGACGACGATGCAACCACCGTCGACCGTGCAGGGCGTGGACGTGGACGGCGACCACCAGCTCGAGGAGGAGGGAATCCCGCAGTGGCGGCCACCCGCCGGCACCTTTCTGGGCGTGTACTACCTGGAGACCACCGGCAGCCTGGAGCGCACCGCGGAATTCATCGCCCTGGAGGAGAGCGCCGGGTCGTGGTCCGGTGAAGGCGCACCGACGGCGCTCTACGCCCGGTCCGTGGCACGGGTGCACGACCTCCGTCGGGTCGCTTCCGGCCGGGGCTACGCGGCCATCGCCTTTCCCACCGCGAACCTGCCCGACCGCGGCTCGCCGTTTCCGGCCATCTGGCTCTACCTCACGGCCGGCCCGCTCTTCGAGCGCCCCTTCGCGGACGTGGTGCGGCTGGCGGATGTCCTCCTGCCGGACGAGCTCCTGAGCGCCTTTCGGGGGCCGCGCTTCGGTATTGAGGGCACCCGGGCGCTCCTGCGCAAGAGCCGCGACGCCCTGCTCCTGGGCGCCATCGTCAAGCCCGGGGCAGGGCTGACGCCCGAGGAGGTGGCCTCGCGCTGCGCGGCGGCCGCCCGCGGGGGCATCGACCTGATCAAGGACGACGAGAAGATGAACAACCCGCCCTACTGCCCGTTGCTGCCGCGGGTGGGCGCGGTCTCCGCGGCGCTGCGTCGGGCGCAAGATGCAGATCGTCCCGTCATCTATTGCGCTCACGTCACCGGGCGCCCGGACGAGATGCTGCAGGCGGCGCGGGAGGCCGTGCGGGCCGGGGCCGGCGGCCTCATGGTCAACGTCTTTGCCGCAGGCCTGGCGTCCCTGCAGATGTTGAGGGAAGACGAAGGGGTCGGTGTCCCCATCTACGTGCATTCCGGAGGGCGGTCGGTCCTTTCGCAGCGCCCCGGGTACGGGATCGAGACGAGGGTTTTCGCCAGGTTCGTGCGCCTGCTGGGCGGTGACTACCTCGACGTCTATGCGCAGGGCGGGTACCTGCGCAGCGGGAGCCTGACGGAGGCCAGAAGCCTGGCGGGTGTCCTGCGGGAGCCATGGGGCCATGTGCCGCCGGTGCTGCCCGCCTGCTCCGGCGGACTGACCGCCCGGACGCTTCCGGCCAACTATGCGGCCTTCGGGCGCGACCTGCTCCCGATGGCCGGATCGGCGGTCTTCGCCCATCCCATGGGGCCTGCGGCCGGCGTCGTCGCTTTGCGGCAGGCGGCCGAGAGTCACTTTGCCGGGATTCCCCTTGAAGAATACGGACGGGCGCATCCCGAGCTGGCCGCCGCCCTGCGTGCGGGACGTCAGGGATGACCGGGCGGATCTACAGCTTCGGGCTGTGGACGGTGATGCACCGGGGAGCCGACACCTTCGGGGCGCCCACGCGCGCTCCTTTGGATCCCCTGGAGGCCATCAGCGGCCTGGCGAAAAGCGGGGCGCAGGCCTTCGAGCTCCACGCCGAGGACCTCATCCCTCCCGAGAGCTCCCCGGCCCAGCGCGACCGCCTGATCGCCGAGGCCAGGCGGCGGATGGACGATACGGGGATGGTCTGCGCCGCATGCGGCGCCGATGTCTTCTCCGACCCGGTGTTCAAAGACGGCGGTCTCGCCTCCAGCGAGGCCCGCGTGCGCCGCCTGGCTGTGGCCCGCTACCAGGCGGCGATTGACGTGGGCCACGCGCTGGGAGCACCTCTGTTCAACGTCTGGGGCGGACGGGACGGCGCTGAGGTGGACGCCAGTCGATCCCCCGTGGAGGCGTTGCAGCGCCTGCGGGATGGGTTCAACGGGCTTGTGGAGTACATCGCCGGGCAAGGGTACGGGATGCGCCTCTCCATCGAGCCCAAGCCCAACGAGCCGCGCGGAGACCTCTACCTGGCCACCGTGGGCCACGCCCTGGCGTTCATCGGCACGCTGGACCACCCCGAACGGGTGGGGGTGGTGCCCGAGCTGGCTCACTCGGCCATGGCCGGCCTCAACCCGGCCCATGAGGTGGCCCACGCCCTGTACGCGGGCAAGCTCTTCGGCATCCACCTGAACGCCCAGCGCCCGCTGCGATTTGACCAGGACCTGCGCTTCGGTGCCGCCAACCTCAAAGACAGCTTCTTCGTGGTGAAGCTCCTGGAGGATGCCGGCTGGCCGGGACCCCGTTCCTTTGACGCCCATCCCTACCGCACCACCGACGAGCAGGGGGTCTGGGAGTTCGTCAGGGGGTGCATCCGCACCTACGAGGTCCTGGCGGAGAAGGTGCGCCGGTTCCACGAAGACCGCGAGGTGCAGCAGCTGCTGGAGGAGATCAGGCGCTGGGACGACGACGCCGGGCGGGACGAGGCCTCACCGCCGCCGGGCGGCGCGCGCCGCAACCTCCTGTACGAGCGGCTGGACCACCTGGTCTTCGAGATCCTGATGGGCACGCGCTGACGACCGCAGGCTCCCGTGGCGGGTCCTGGGCATTGGGGGGCAGCGCGGGCTCTTCGGGGCGCCTTTCGCCGCCGCTTCCGGGGCGAACCACAGATCCTCTGCCGCGCGCCGGGACGGGTCAACATCATCGGGGAGCACACCGACTACAACCAGGGGCTGGTGCTCCCGACGGCCATCGACCGCTATGTCTTCGTGGCCGCGAGCCCGTCCGCAAAGCCTCTCCTGAGGGTCTACGCCGCCGACCTGGACGAAGATGTCGCCCTCCCCGCCGACCGCCCCCAGGCGCCACCCGTGCCGCGCTGGGCCCTCTACGTCCAGGGGGTGGCCTGGGAGCTGGTGCGCGCGGGGGTGCGGCTCCGTGGGATGACGGCCGCGGTGGGCGGCGACCTCCCCGTGGGCGCCGGCCTGAGCAGCTCGGCTGCCCTGGAGGTGGCTGTGGCCCTGGCGCTGCTGGCGGTCGCCGGAGTTCACCTGGAGCGCCGGCAGGTGGCGCTTTTGGCGCAGCGCGCGGAGGAGGAGTTCGTGGGTGTGCGCTGCGGCATCATGGACCAGTTCGCTTCGGCGCTGTCTCGCCCCGGATGCGCGCTCTTCCTGGACTGCCGATCGCTGGAGTACAGCCACGTCCCGCTGCCCCCTTCCCTGGTGCTGGTGGTCTGCGACACGGGCGTGCGGAGGGCGCTGCAGGACTCCGCCTACAACCAGCGGCGCCGGGAGTGCGAGGAGGCAGCAGCGCTGCTTGGCCGCATCCGGCCGCAGATGTGCACCCTGCGCGACTTGGAGTTGGAGGACCTGCCGCTGCTGGAGGGGCTGCCGCCGCCGCTGGGCCGCCGGGCCCGTCACGTGGTCACGGAGAACCGCCGGGTGCGGGAGGCTGTGGCAGCCCTAAGAGAGGGGAATGCTGCGGCGCTGGGCGCACTGCTGGATGCCGCGCACGCCAGCCTTCGGGACGACTTCGCGGTCAGCATCCCCGAGCTGGAGGCGATGAAGGCTGCCGCCGACTCGGCGCCCGGCTGCATGGGCGCCCGCCTGGTGGGTGCGGGATTTGGCGGAGCGGTCCTGGCGCTGGTGCAGCGGGCCGCGGCGACGGCCTTCGTCGCGGCGGCGGCCGACGCCTACCGGGCTTCCAGCGGGCGGGAGGGGGCGTTTCTCGTCTGCGAGGCAGCGGGCGGGGCGGAGGTCACGACAGCGGACCCGGCTGAAACGTCCTGAGGATCTCGTCGCACTGCTTCTGCCCCTCCCGCCACCGGTCCAGCGGCTTGGCGCACACGACGTAGCGCATCGCGCGCCTCCCGGTGACCAGCAGCCCGACGGAGGCCCACTCGGTGCCCAGGGACGCGCCCGTCACCTCGAAGCGGTGCCAGACCGCCCCCTGCTCCTCCTTGAAGCGGCGGAAGCCGGAGACACCGTGGATCGGCAGGAGGTTCAGCCCCAGGTAGCGGGCCTCATAGTCGCTGAGCGGACCGGGACGTAGCTCCGTGAACACCAGGAGGAACTCGGCCGCGGCCGTGGGCTCCTCTCCGCTGCCCGCCGGGAGAAACCAGACGCGGAGGTCCTCGCTGCTCCTGTGGATTTCCCACCCCTTCGGGTAGGCGATGGCAAACTGCTGCCTTGCGCTGGTGAAGGTGGCCAGGGCCGGCGGGCGTGCGCAGCCCGCAGCCAGCCCCACCGCGCCAGCCAGAACCGCCATCGTGCGAGCGAGGGTCCTCACCCGCTTCCTATCGTACCGCGCCGTCGGCCCCTTGACCGCCGCGGGCGGTGACGAAATAGTTGGGGCGGAGCGTGATCGCGGATTGAGGATGCGGGTTCAGGAGCTGCACCACCCCCGGCCGGCGGAGGAGGAGCCGCTGCGTCCGGCCACACGGCCTGTCCCCGTCCCCGGTCCCGGGGAGGTCCTGCTGCGGGTCGTGGCCACAGGGGTCTGCCACACCGACCTGCACATCGCCGAAGGGGAACTGCCCCCGCGCCGGCAGGTTGTGGTGCCGGGCCACCAGGTGGTCGGCGTTGTGGAGGCCTCCGGGCCGGGGGTTGCGCTGCCTTTGGGGCAGCGCGTGGGCGTGACCTGGCTCTACCGCGCCTGCGGCCGGTGCGCGGCCTGCCGCCGCGGAGAGGAGAACCTCTGCCCGGAGGCGCGCTTCACCGGCTACGACGTGGACGGCGGCTACGCCGAGTTCATGGTGGCCGACGCCGGATTCGCCTACCCGATCCCCGACGCCTTCTCCGCCGTGCAGGCGGCGCCTCTTCTGTGCGCCGGGGTGATCGGCTACCGCTCGCTGCGCAAGGCCGACATCGCTCCCGGGGAGAGGGTGGGTTTGTTTGGCTTCGGGGCCGCGGCGCACCTGGCCATCCAGGTGGCGCGGCACTGGGGGTGTGAGGTCTATGTCTTCACCCGCAGCCCGCAGCACCGCGCCCTGGCGGCGCAGTTGGGCGCCGCCTGGACGGGGTCTGCCGACGACCCGCCGCCGCAGCCGCTGGACCGGGCGGTCCTCTTCGCTCCCGCCGGGGCGCTGGTTCCCCGGGCCCTGGGGGCGTTGCGCCCGGGGGGGACCCTGGCCATCAACGCCATCTACATGGACCACATTCCCCAGATGGACTACGGGCTGCTGTACGGCGAGCGCACCCTGCGCTCGGTGAGCAACCTCACACCGCAGGACGCCCGGGAGTTCCTGGCCCTGGCCGCGGCCATCCCCATCGTCACCGAGGTGGAGGTGTTCCCGCTGGAGGCGGCCAACGCGGCGCTGCAAAAGCTGAAGCGCCGCGAGGTCAAAGGCGCCGCGGTGCTGGCCGTCGGGGAAGCTAGCGCCACTTGATGGTGCAGCCGCGGGGAGGCGTCTGCGCCACCGGGGGAGTCCGCCCCGCCAGCACCGCCTCGATGGCGTCGCGCAGGTAGTGCTGCCGCACGGCCTGCGGGTCCTCGAAGTTGTCGTCGGGAGCCCCGTGGTAGCGCAGCGTGCGCGCGGCGTCGAAGAGGAAGACCTCCGGTGTGCGCGTGGCGCCGTAGCGGCGCGCCACCTCCTGGCTCTCGTCGAAGAGATAGGGGAAGGGGTAGGCCTTCAGCCGTGCCCGCTCCTGCATCCGGGGAAAGGAATCCTCCGGGTACTTTTCCGGATCGTTGCTGCTGATCAGGACGAATCGGACGCCCCGCCCCGCATACTCCCGCTGCAACTGTATGACCCGGTCCTCCCAGGCGAGTACGTATGGGCAGTGGTTGCACCAGAAGATCACCGCCAGGACCTTCGCCTGGGCGAAGTCGGATTCGGTGTACGTCCGCCCGTCCACCCCGGGCAGGCTGAAGGGGATGATCTGCTGGTGCATGGCCAGTGTCATACATCCTCGCCTCCCCTCCGGGGGGCTGCCGCCTGTGCCGCGCGAACCGCCCGCCGCAGCATCTCCACCGACGGCAGCGGCGAAGGCCGCCCGTCCTCCAGAAGGTAGAGGCGGCAGGTGAGGCGGCCGTCGGCCGTCGCTGTCTGCGGCTGGACGTCCTGCCCCTCCACGCGGATGGTCGGCGAACCGGGGAAGGCCAGCTCCCGGGCCAGCTCCTCCGTCTCCACGTGGACCACCCGCACCTCTGCGGCGATTCCCTCCTCGGCCAGGACGGCGCGCAACCGCTGCAGGGCCTCCTGGTAGGAGGGACAGCCCTCCCAGTAGAGAAAGTCAATGCGCACGACGCCTATCATTATAGCGGAGTCGCCCGCCGCGCAGGGCGGCCGCCCGTACCTGTGGCGGGGCCGTCCGTGAAGGGTCTGTGCGCACATCGGGTTGTCCGCGGGTGGTTCAGCGGCGGCAGCCGCTGTTGAAGCAGTGGTCGCGGAAGCGCAGGTGCATCTTGCCGTCGATCCGCCCGAACCCGCGCAGCTCCAGGGAGGTGTCCATCTTCACCTGGCGCCACAGCGGCCGTCCGCCGAGCCTGATCCAGTCGATCTCCGTCCCCACCGGCCCCCAGTCGTAGGTGAGCAGCAGGCTGTAGTAGATGCCCTCTTCGTCCACCACCGCGGTGATGAGGAAGGGGCCGCCCGGCCGCGTCACCAGGGCGCGCTGCCCCGGCTGGTAGAGCCAGCGGGCCACGGCGCGACGCACCCCCGCGTCCCGCAGGTCATTGGGCCGGCCGTAGCGGCTGATGATCTCGGTGACGATGTCCTTGCGCACGGCACCCAGGAGGTAGCGGCCGCCGGGGAGCTCCTCGGCAACGAAGACGTCGTATTCATCCAGCAGCGCCAGGGTGCCTTCCTCCTGCTCGACGCGCTCGGCAAGCAGCTTCTTCAGGTTGGCCTCGAAGGGCCGCAGGACCAAGGGGAGGTCCATGCGGGTGATGGTGACCTGGCGGCGGCGCAGTCCTCCGGGTGTGGCCCGCCACTCCCGGTAGGTCCCGGCGGCCCTTACCGTGAGGCGCCCGCCCCGCCACATGGCGGCCATCTCCCCCTCAAAGATGGCTCCCGCCTCATATGGCGCAGGCGAGGGGTCGGTGAACATTCGCTGCAGCAGGACGTCCACAGGGATGTGGCTTGCCCCCGCCGGCAGCGGTCCGGCCAGGAAGAGCACCAGGAGGATCAGGGGGAGGTACCGCACCGTACGGGAATTATACACGGCGCGTCCCGGGCGCGCGCACCTGCTACTATGGACTGCAGCGTGGGAATCCTGTCTGCGAGGTGTCGTCCATGGATGTGCTGGAGCTGATCAAGACCCGGCGCAGCGTCGCCCGGATGAAACCCGACCCCGTGGAGGGCAGCCTCATCGAGCGCTGCCTGGAGGCCGCCGTCTGGGTCCCCAACCACCGGCTCACCGAACCCTGGCAGTTCTTCGTCCTGGAGGGGGAGGCCAGGCGCCGCTTCGCCGAGATCCGGCGCGACTTCCGCCGCTCCACCATGCCCAATCCCGACGCGCCCGAGGTGCAGCCCGCGCTGGAGCGCCTCTACCACGAGACGGCGCAGACGCCGGCCATCATCATCGTCACCTCGGCTCTGGCCGAGGACCCGGAGACGCGGGAGGAGGACATGTGGTCGACCTTCGCCGCGGCGTACGCCCTGATGCTGGGGCTGTGGAGCTTCGGCGTCGGTTCCTACTGGCGTACCGGCCCGCTTCGCGACTACCCGCCGCTGCGGGAGTTCCTGGGGCTGCCGCCGGACCGCCGGATCACGGGCGTCCTCTACGTGGGCTACCCGGCGGAGGTCCCGCAGAAGCGCCGCACCCCCGCCGCGGAGCGGACGGTCTGGCTGCGGTAGCGCCGCAGAGGAGGGGAGAGGGACCCGCCGACGAATTCACACTTAATCTTCGGCCCGGGGGTCAGCGGTGGCAGAAGCGGCGTACACGCAGTATCTGCAGAATGTGCCCATCTTCAGCAGCCTGGCGGCCGGAGAGCTGGAGGCGGTGGCCAGGTCGCTGAAGGAGCGGACCTACGAGCCGGGCGCCGTGATCGTGAAGCAGGGCGACCCAGGCATCGGCTTCTTCCTCATCGTAGAGGGGCGGGTGGAGGTGAGCCACGACGGGCACCACATCCGTGACATGGGGCCGGGGGAGTTCTTCGGCGAGATGGCGCTCCTGGAGGAACGCGCCCGCACCGCCACGGTCACCGCAAAGGAGCGCACCCGCTGCCTGCAGCTGGTCCGCTGGGACTTCCGCGCGCTGCTGCGGGAGCACCCGGAGATGGCCGTCCGGTTGCTGGAGGTTGTCGTCCGCCGGCTGCGCGAGCATCCCCCGGTGCACGAGACCGACTGAAGCCTGCGCCGCCGGGGCTCCGACCCCTGCGGACCAGCCCGGATGGTCGAGTTCCAATGAGTGAGGGAGGGAGCCGATGACCCGCCCCAAAGTCTACGTCTGCCGCCCCCTGCCCGAGCGGGCCATGACCCTGCTGCGGGAGCGTACGGAGATGCGGCTGTGGGAACAGCACGACGTCCCCCCACCGCGCGAGGTCCTGCTGAGGGAGGTGGCCGAAATCGACGGTCTACTCTCTTTGCTCACCGACCGCATCGACGTCGAGCTGCTGGACCGCGCGCCGCGGCTGCGCGTAGTCTCCAACTACGCGGTGGGCTATGACAACATTGACGTCCCGGCGGCGACCGCCCGGGGCGTTGTGGTCACCAACACCCCGGGGGTGCTCACCGAGACGGTCGCCGACTTCACCATGGCCCTGATCCTGGCGGCGGCCCGCCGCCTGGTGGAGGCGGATCGGTATACCCGGGCCGGGCAGTGGCGCTCCTGGGAGCCGATGCTCTTCCTGGGGCAGGACGTGCACGGGACCACCCTGGGGCTGGTGGGCCTGGGGCGCATCGGCAGTGCCGTGGCCCGCCGGGCGAAGGGGTTCAGCATGCGCATCCTCTACCACGATGTGGTGCGCCGCCCCGACCTGGAGTCGGAGCTGGGGATCGAGTACCGCCCCTTCGAGGAGGTGTTGCGGGAGGCGGACTTCGTCAGCATCCACACCCCGCTCACCCCTGAGACGCGCCACCTCATCGGGCGGGAGCAGCTGCGGATGATGAAGCGCACGGCGGTCCTGGTGAACACCGCCCGCGGGCCTATCGTGGACACCCTGGCCCTGGCCGAGGCGCTGCGCGAGGGGTGGATCTGGGGCGCGGCGCTGGACGTCTTCGAGCAGGAGCCGGTCCAGCCCGACCACCCGCTCCTGGGCCTGGACAACGTCGTCGTGGCCCCCCACATCGCCAGTGCCAGCACCGAGACCCGCACCCAGATGGCGCTGATGGCCGTGGAGAACCTCCTGGCGGTGCTGGAGGGACGGCGCCCTCCCAACCCTGTCAACCCGGAGGTCCTGGAGCGCGCCCGGCCTCAGCCCTAGAACCCGCTCGCGCCGGCCGCGTAAGGCGCCGGGAGCGCCGCATTCGGCGCTCCCGGCGTGTCCGCAGGATCGACCCCGGGCTACTCCTTGAACACCGTCCAGGTGCGGAAGCTCATGTCCGGGTTGAGGATGATCCCCTTCACGTTCTTCTGGTAGATGGCGTAGGCCTGGAGGTTGTTGGACCACATGGGGACCAGGATGGCGCTCTCCGCCAGCAGGCGCTGCGCCTGCTGGTAGAGGCGCGTGCGCTCCGCGCGGTCGGCCGTCATCTTGGCCTGGGTCAGGATCTGCTTGAACTGAGCGTAGTACTGCTTGTCCCGCGCGCTGGTGGCCTTGTTCAGGAACGTCCCAAGGCCCTCCGGCGACTCGATCAGCCAGGGAGAGAGGAAGTTGTCGGGGTCGACGAAGTCCGGGAACCACCCCAGGAAGAACATGCCGAACTGTCCGGCGGCGAAGGACTTGGTGTAGGTGGCCCACTCCTGGGTCTTGATCTCCACGCTGGCCAGCCCCGTCTCCTCGATGGCCCGCTTGACCACCGCCCCCGCGTCGGGTTCGGTGTTCCCGTAGCGCACCGGGGTCAGCCAGAGGACGACGTTCAGCTTCCTGCCCTCGCTGTACCCGGCCTCCCGCAGCAGGCTGCGAGCCTGGTCCAGGTTCCGCCTGGGGAAGGCCTCCACGTGGCTCCACAGCCCCGGCGGGACCATGCTGTAAAGCGGGGTGTTGATGCCGCCGAAGACGTTGCGGGCGATGCGGTCGCGGTCCAGGGCGAAGGCCACGGCACGGCGCACCCGCACGTCGTCGAAGGGCTTGGCCGTCACGTTGAAGACGATGTAGCGGACGGAGAGGCTGGGCCCGCGCAGGACCGTCACCCGCGGGCTCTGCTGCAGGCGGCGGATGTCCTCGGGGTTGAAGGTGCGGAAGCCGACGTCCACCTGCCCGGCCTCCACCGCCGCCGCAAGCGCCGAGGCGTCGGCGTAGAAGACGGTGATCACGCGCTTGCTGCGCGGCTGGGGGCCCCAGTAGCCGGGGTAGGCCTCATAGACCGTGCGCTGGTCCGGCACGTACTGCACCAGGCGGTAGGGCCCCGTCCCGACGAAGCGACCCTTGGCGTACTCGTTGGCCGGTCCGGTGAAGCGGTAGATGTGCGCGGGGGCTACGCCCCAGGTCATGCGGGAGAGGAAGGTGGCGTCACGCTCCTTGACCGTGATGCGGACGGTCCTGGCGTCAACCACCTCGACCGTCTTGATGTTCTCGATGAGCGCCACGCCTCCCTCAGGCCCCTTGCGCCGCAGCACCGTCTCCAGGGACTGTTTCACCGAGGCGGCGTCGAAGGGCCTGCCGTCGGTGAAGGTAACTCCGGGGCGCAGGCGGAAGGTGTAGCTCAACCCGCCCGGGGCGACCTGCCAGGACTCCGCCAGCTGCCCGACGATGTCGGTCGTCCCCGGCTTGAACTGCACCAGGGCTTCGGAGATCTGCCCGAAGACGTGCCAGGTCCAGTAATCGTAGGAGTTCTCCGGGGAGAGCTCTGTGATCTTGTCCGTGGTGCCCAGGACGATGGTATCCTGGGGCGCCGCGGCCGGTACGACGACAGGGCCCCCCGCCAGCAGCATCGCCGCCAGCAGCAGGGTTCCCAGGGCCAGGCGAGATCGTCTCATGCCCCCACCTCCTGTGAGAGGATTTCGCAGACCGTCCGGCATTGGCTCAAAGAAGGTACATTCGCCGGAAGGGCGGATCGCCCTGCCCACGCCGAAGAGCCGCTCTGCCGCAGCGGGCCCTCCGGGCGCCGCTGCTTCCCTGGGAGGCTCACACCAGGCGCCGCCGCCTGGGGTTCAGCCGGTCGTTGACCCCTTCGCCGATCATGCCGAAGCCCACCGAGAGCAGGATGATCATCAACCCGGGAAAGGTGATCAGCCACCAGTACCCCGCCTGGAGGAACTTCTGGCCGTTCTGGATGTCGAACCCCCAGTCCGGTGTGGGGGGCGGCAGGCCGAAGCCGAGGAAGGAGAGAGCCGCCTCGGTCAGGATGGCGTCGGCGATGTTGAACGAGGGCACCGTCATCACCGCCGGCAGCGTGTTGGGGGCGATGTGCCGCACCAGCGTCCGCGCCGCCGACGCTCCCAGGGCCCTCGCCGCCTCCACGAACTCCTGCGTGCGCACCGCCAGCACCTGCCCGCGGGCCACCCGGAAATAGGTGGGGATGTAGACGAAGGCGATGGCCGCCGTCATGTTGGCCAGCCCGGGACCCAGCATGGCCACGATGGCGATGGCCAGGATCAGGGCGGGGAAGGAGTAGATGGCGTCCATGACCAGGGAGAGAACCCGGTCCAGCCGGCCGCCGGCATATCCGGCGATCCAGCCCAGCGTGGTGCCCAGGATCAGGGAGAGGGCGCAGGAGATGAGGGCCACCAGGATGGGCACCCGCCCGCCATGGATCACCCGGCTGAAGACGTCACGCTGCAGCTGGTCGGTGCCCATGTAGTAGGGCCGGCCGGGGGGCTGGAGGCGCTCGCCGGGCGTGGGCACTGTGGGGTCGAAGGGAGCCAGCAGGGGAGCCAGCAGGGTCACCGCCGCCACCAGGCCGACGATGACCATGCCGGCAAGCAGCAGGTAGTCGCGGCGCAGGCGCAGCATCAGAAGCGGATCCGCGGGTCGAGGCGGGCGTAGAGGACGTCCACCAGCAGGTTGACCGCGGAGATGAAGAAGGCGATGAAGACCACAGCCCCCTGAATGGCGGTGAAGTCCCGCGAGGAGATGCTCTCCAGCAGGTAGCGGGCGATCCCCGGCCAGGAGTAGACGGTCTCGGTGAGGATCGCTCCCGCCATGAGCAGGGCGAATTGCAGTCCCACCACCGTGACGATGGGGATCATGGCGTTGGCCAGGGCGTGCCGCGTGATGACCTTCCGCTCGTGGAGCCCCTTGGCCCTGGCCACGGTGACGTACTCCCGGTCCAGCACCTCCAGCATGCTGGAGCGCGTCATCCGGCCGATGAACCCGGAGACGACGATGGCCAGCGTCAGGGCGGGCAGGACCAGGTGGCGCACGGCGCTGACGAACAGCGTCAGGTCGCCGCGCAGCAGGGTGTCCAGCGTGTAGATGTTGGTGATGGGGACGAAGAAGGCGGCGGCCACCGGATCCAGCCTTCCGCCGGCGGGAAAGAGCCTCCAGCGCACGGCGAAGAGCATGAGGAACATCAGGCCGATCCAGAAGATGGGCATGGCGAAGGAGGCGATGTTCAGCACGCGGATGACGTGGTCGGCACGGCGGTCGCGCCGCACCGAGGCGTAGACGCCGCTCGCCAGCCCCAGCAGCGTCGCCCCCAGCATACCGGCCACGGCCAGCTCGAAGGTGGCGGGGAAGCGCAGCAGCAGCTCCTGCGCCACCGGCAGCCCGGTGCGCACGGAGGTGCCGAAGTCCAGGCGCACCGCATCGCCCAGGTAGTCCAGGTACTGCACGAGGATGGGCCGGTTCAGGCCCAGCAGCTCCCGGCACTGGGCGATGCCCTCCGGGGTGACGTTGCGGCCGCCGAGCAGGGCCAGACAGGGGTCTCCGGGGAGGATGCGCAGGATGACGAAGACCAGGGAGAGCAGGATCAGCAGCATGGGTAGGGTCAGCGCCAGCCGCGCCACGATGTACCGGAACATGGTCCCTCTCCAGTCTACGCCACGGACGACCGAGGAGGCATGTCAGTGGCGGCCGCGGCCGGCCCAGCGCTCGATCCCGCGCACGCCCAGCGAGCCCACCAGGCTCATGGTCAGGTAGAGCAGCGCCACCATGTTGTACGTCTCAAAGGAACGGAAGGTCCGCGCGTTGAGCAGCGCCCCGGAGTAGGTGAGCTCCTGCACCGAGATCACCGAGGCCAGCGAGGAGTCCTTGAGCATGGAGATGAAGTCGTTGGCCAGCGGGGGCAGGATCACCCGTACCGCCTGCGGCAGGATGATGAAGCGCATCGCCTGCCAGTAGGACAATCCCAGGGAGCGCGCCGCCTCCATCTGCCCGCGGGGGATGGACTCGATGCCCGCGCGGTAGATCTCCGCCAGGTAGGCCCCGTAGCCGATCCCCAGGCCCAGGGTGGCCCGGACGATGTCGTTGCGGAACCAGCGGATTCCGGTGGCATCGGCCAGCGCCGGCGTGACCACGAAGGCGATGTAGAGGAGCTGCACCAGCAGCGGCACGCCGCGGATGACCTCGATGTACAGGCGGGAGAGGGTGTAGGGGACCGGGTGGCGGGAGAGCTGCGCCAGTGCTGCGATCAGCCCCAGGACCATGGCCAGGGCGTAGGAGGAGACGGCCAGGCGGACGGTGAGGACCACCCCTGCGGCCAGGAACCGGTAGGTCTCGATGTAGACGGGGGAGTTGAGGATGCCGTAGAGGGCCAGCAGCCCACCCAGGATGAGGATGACCCCCCACCAGGGGACGCGCTGCAGGATGTCCAGGGGGAGCAGCCGTCCCCGGCCGGCGAGGCGGGCCGCGGCCTCCGTGGGGGGTGCGTTCGAGGGCCCCATACGGAAAAACCGTTCGGGTGCGGGGAGGGGGGAACCTCCCCGCACCCGAACCGGCAGCCTGCCCCCGAGCCGGCCTCAGCCGGGAGGGCCAACTCCAGAACCCGCCTGCAATCCCCCGGGGGGTTCCCGACCGCTGCGGCCCCCCGGCGGGCCTACTTCGGCTTCCACTCCACGAACCACTTCCGGTAGAGCTGGTCCAGGAAGCCCTGCTCCTTGAGTCGGGCGAGGGCGGCGTTGAAGGCCTCCTGCAGCGTCTTGTCGCCCTCTCGCACGACGATCCCCAGGCCCTCGCTGGTGAGCTTCTCACCCACCACCTTCAGCTGCCCGGGGTTGGTGCCCATGTACCCGGAGGCGGCTACGCTGTCGATCAGGACGGCGTCCGCGTCCTTCTGCAGCAGCGACTGCACGGCCAGGTCGAAGGTGCGGAAGCGCTTGACCTCCTTGATCTTCCCCTCGTTCTGCAGCTTGGTGGCCAGCTCGTCGTTGGTGGTGCCCGTCTGTACGGCTACCACCTTGTCCGCCAGGTCGTCGGCCCCCGCGATGCGCTCCTCGTCGGAGCGCACCAGCACCACCTGCCCCACCTCGATGTAGGGCATGGTGAAGTCCATGGTCTTGTCGCGCTCCTCGGTGATGGTCACACCGGAGATGACGGCGTCGTAGTCGCCCTTCTGCAGTGCGGCGAAGATGCCTTCCCACGCCGTGCTCTTGATCTCCGGCTTGCAGTTGGCCAGACGGCAGATCTCGTTGATCAGGTCGATGTCGTAGCCGATGATGTTCTTGTTCTCATCGAGCATCTCGAAGGGCGGGTAGGTGGCGTCGGTGGCCACCCGGATGGTACGCCCCCCCAGATCCGGAACCTGAGCGGCCGGCTGTGGCGCGGGCGCCGGCTGTTGCGCCTGCTGTCGCTGGCAGCCGGCGGCGACCAGCGCCGCTGCCGCCAGGATGACCGCGAGCATCCCTGCACGTCTGCGCATGATCCCTCCTCCCCTGCGGTACGGGTGACGGTGTCCTAACACGTGGCGCCCTGGAATAATTTGGTATTTCTTTGGCTCCGCGCGATCTCCTCTTTCGTCCCTGCGGCGGGTGGCGTTGCTCCGTCGGCACCCGGCCGGTCCCCGTGCAGTCGACGGCCCGCCGCTGGGATATACTGAAGGACGATGCCGGTTCAGACTGTGAGGTGGTCGCTGTGAAGCCCCGGGACCTGGCCGCGGCGGCGATCTTCGCCGCCCTAACCTTCGTCGTCACGCGCTACACGGTGATTCCCATCCCGGCGACGAAGGGCTACTTCAACCTGGGCGAGGTGGTCATCTACATCGCCGCCCTGACCTTCGGACCGCTGGTGGGGCTGCTCGCCGGTGGGGTCGGCTCGGCCCTGGCGGACCTGGCCGCGGCGCCGCAGTTCGCTCCCTTCACCCTGGTGATCAAGGGAATCGAGGGGTATCTGGTGGGCCGACTGGCGGGCCCGACAACGGCCCTGCGGCTGCGGGCCACGGTGCTGGGTGGGGCCTGGATGGTGGCGGGCTACTTCGCCGCGGAGACCCTGTTTGCCCGATTCCTGGGCATCGCCCCCACCCCCGCTACCGCCGTCGCCGCCGCGCTTACCGAGGTACCCTTCAACATCGTGCAGGTCACGGCGGGGGTCGTGGTGGCGGTGCTGGTGGCGGTGCGGCTGGTGCCGCTGATGGCAGAGAAGCCACGGTAACCCGGGTGCCGTGG
>FWPU01003687.1_pt1 | contig 37886 bp, 28 predicted proteins | sample 2228361 | NCBI WGS metagenome assembly FWPU01 (sample SAMEA103939777, study PRJEB20133) | metagenome | reverse complement strand
GCTTTAAAGCCGAATACGGCCGGGCGCAGGGCGGCCTGATCACCTTTGCTTCCAAGAGCGGCACTAACGAACTCCACGGCACGGCCTATGAGTTCCTTCGCAACGACGCGCTCGATGCCCGGCGATTCTTCGAAGCGCGCAAGGGAGTCTACAAGCAGCACGACTTCGGCTACAGCCTCGGCGGCCCGATCTATCTGCCCAAAATTTACAACGGCCGCAACCGTAGTTTCTTCTTCACCACGGGCGAGTGGTTCCGCAATCGGGTGGGCGCTTCCAGCGGCCGTTTCAGCGTTCCGACCCCCGAGATGTACCAGGGCGACTTCCGCAACTGGGTGGACGGCGCCGGCAAGTTCGTCCCCATTTACGACCCGGCCACCACGCGGCCCAATCCGTCCGGCCCGGGCTACATCCGCGACCCGTTCCCCAACAACATCATCCCCCAGGGACGTTTCAGCCGCATCGCCTCCAATTACATCAAGCTCGTCGGCGACCTCGCCTATCCAAATAACAAAGCCGCTCCCGGCACGAGCGACTATGTGCGCAATAACTATATCAATGACCGCGGCACCGCGCTCGATCCCTGGACCAAATACTCGATCAAAGGGGATCACAACTTTTCTGACCGTACCAAGGCGAGCTTCCTGTATAACTACGGCCTTCACGAGCGCGTCCCGGGTCCGGAGGGCTTCCCGGGATTGCCCGGCATCCTGAACACCAACCGCGTTGACCGACAGCGCAGCGACGTCTACCGCGCCACTTTCACGAAGGTGATCAGCCCCACCCTGGTCTTCTACGCCTATGGCGGCGTGAACTTCTGGAAGGAGCGCCACGACGCGCTGACCCTTGACGGGAACTGGTCACAGAAGGGTATCTGTTTGGAGGGGGCCTGGGACTGCAACCGCAACCTGCTGATCGTGAACTACTCCGATTACAGCAGGTGGGTGGCCGATGCCTATGACGGCTCAGAGAACTTCGTCTTCAGCTATGGCAATGATCTGACCTGGGTCCGCGGCAAGCACACAATTAAGGCGGGCTATCTCTGGGAGAGGATCCATTACAACGGCTTCGGGCAGCAGAGCATCGGCGGCATGGTCGGGGCCGACCGGCGCAGCACGAGCGTACCGGGCAACAACAACCTGAGCACCGGCGGCGGCAACAGCTTCGCCTCCTTCCTGCTGGGCCACGCCTTCTCGGGCGGCACCGAAAACGATCGCTTTGTAGGTCAGCAGTGGCGCAGCCACGCCTGGTACATTCAGGACGACTGGAAGGCCACGCCGCGACTGACGCTCAACCTCGGCGTACGCTATGAGTTCACGCTTCCGCCCGTCGAACAGAAAGACAAATGGAGCGACTTCACGCCCACCAAGCCTAATCCGCGGGCCGATAACATTCCCGGCGCGCTCCGCTTTGCAGGCTTCGGCCCCGGCCGCGAGAACTCGCGCACGCTGGTCCCCGGCTGGTGGGGCGGCATCGGTCCGCGCTTTGGTCTGGCCTACCAGCTCGATTCCAAAACGGTCTTGCGCGCCTCCGGCGGCATCAGCTACGGCGTCGTCAAGACCGTCACCGGGAGCACGCATTTCGAAGGCGCCGTGCTGATCTTCCGCCCGCAGAGCCTCGACGACGGGATCACGCCGGCTTTCTTGGTGGACCAGGGATTGCCTCCCTATACCAAGCCCCCGGTGATAGACCCGAGTTTCTCGAACGGCAACAACACTGCCTACTGGGACAACGAAGCGGTGCGGCTGCCGGCGAATTACCAGTGGACCTACTCGCTGCAACGGCAGCTCGGCAACTCGGTGGTGGTGGAGGCCGCCTATAACGCCACCATGGGAGCACACTTGGTGGCTGGTCTGAAGCGCATGAACCAACTCCCCTTCAGCGTCTTCGAGAAGTACGGGCGCGCCCTGCTGACCAGTAATGTCGAGTCGCCGGCCGCCAAAGCAGCGGGCATCACACGTCCCTATAAGAACATAGACTGCGACTTCAGCCGCACCTGTGCCCCCGTGAGCGTCGCCCAGGCACTGCGGCCTTTCCCGCAGTATCTCAACATAGACACGGCCTCCGGCCATGGCGACAAGAGCGGTCACTCGACGTATCACGCTCTGGTGCTGAAAATCGAGAAGGCTTATTCGGCCGGCCTGACGCTCCAGGGCTCCTATGTTTTGTCGAAGCTGATTACCGACGCCGATTCCTATGATGCCGACAACAGTGCCCTCGATCATTACAACCGCCGCCTGGAGAAATCCATCGGCCAGTACGACCAGACTCACAACTTCAAGATGGCGTACATTTACGAATTGCCGGTGGGCAAAGGAAGGCGCTGGCTGAGCAACCACCCGCTACACTGGGTGCTGGGTAACTGGCGTGTGGCCGGCATTCACTTTTACTCCAGCGGCTACCCGCTCGAGTTGACCAACAGCGTCACCTTCCCGATTTTCAACGGGCGCAACGCCGCGCACGCAACCACTTACGACGGCTGGATCGTCAAACACGCCAACCCCAACTGGCTGGGCGCCGACCGCTACTTCCAGCCGCCGTCCTTTTTTGGCCCGCAGCCCACGGATCGGCCCGGCAACACCACCCGTTACAACCCCAAGGCGCGCATGCCCTGGCAGAAGGAAGTCAACTTCTCGCTCGCCAAGAGCTTCCCGATCAAAGAATCGTTGCGCTTCGATCTGCGTTGGGAAATGTTCAACGCCTTCAACACGCCGCGCTTCAATCCGGGCAGCCGTAACGTGCAAGCGCCGACGTTCGGCCAGGTCACAAGCACTCTGAACGAGCCTCGACGCATGCAGCTCGGGCTGAAGCTGTATTGGTGAGATTTCGAACCTGAAGCGCGGCACGGCACTCACCGCTGTGCCGCGCTCCGGCAGCCCCGGTTCGAGCCTAGGCCCCTTTGGGTCGCCTCGGGACCTTCAATCGAAGAATCCCTTGTCTTCTTCGTTCAAGTACTTTCGGGCCGCCTTGACGTTGATCGTCACGCCCAGCCCCGGCCGGTCCCAGACCTCGATGAATCCGTTCTTCACGATCGGATTGGGCAAGCCTTCGACAATCTCGTACCACCACGCCGGCCGCGCTACCGGGTACTCGAAGGCGATGTAATTTTCCGGCATTGTACAGCCGACTTGCACGTGCGCGGCCAAGCCGATCAAACCGTCGAAGATCCCGTGGGGTGCAATTTGAATCCCGTGCAGATCGGCGTATTCCGCCACCCACTTCAGCTCCGCGATGCCGCCCACGTCTGCCGGATCGGGCCCCACGACGCGCACCGCCTTCTTCTCGAACAGATCCACGAAATGCTGGCGGAGGTAAATCTGCTCCCCGGTGTGGATGGGCGTGGAAGTGCTCATCGTCACTTCTCGGTAAAGATCGGCCAGCACATACGGTGTGTAGTCGCCGGTGATCAGGTCCTCCAGCCACAACAGATTCAATGGCTCCAGCGCTCGGGCCAGCCGAATCGAATCCGCCACCGTGTGCCCGGGACCCACGTCCAGCGCGAGGCCCACCTCATCGCCCAACACCTTCTTCATGGCCTCTGCACAGGCGATGATATGCTTCAGACCTTTCTCGGTCAGCGGGCCTCGGTTCGGATGCGGCGGAGTTCGGGGACGCGGTCTTTCACCGGGTGCGGGAGCCGCCGAACCCGGGGGACCTCCCAGTTGGGCAGGCGTGCCCAGGAAAAAATCGGGCACTGCCACCGGCATGCCGCTGTGGAAGCCCACCGCCATTTTCACCATCGTGAAACCCTCCTGCGCTTCTTTCATCCGCGCTACAGCCTCGGCATAGTCTTGCGGTCGCTGCCCCTTCATCGGAAAGCGCACGCCCCCGTTATAAATCCGGACACGGTCCCGAATCTTCCCGCCCAGGAGCTTATAAACAGGGACTCCCGCCGCTTTGCCCGCGATGTCCCATAAGGCCATCTCGATCGCGCTCACCGCGCTGCCCCAGGGTTTGAAACTACCCAGGCGGCGAATTCTTAGCAGGACCCGTTCGACGTCCGTGGGGTCCATGCCCAAAATGTAATCTCTGTAGAAGAGCACGAACGGTTTCAGGTAAGGTTTGGTGGTCTCAGCCTGTCCATAGCCGTCTATGCCCACGTTCGTGGTGATCCGAACCACAGGGGAGCCGCCGATCACCGCGCAGCGCAGATCTGTAATCCAGATCTTGGAACTCGACGGTTGTGCAGCCGGCGGTTGTGCGGCCGAGGAGGAAGCGGCGCCGCCCAGCGACGCCAGGCCGGCCGAGACCGCCGCAGAGTTTCTCATGAATCTGCGGCGACTGGTGCGATCGCCTGAAATCTGTCCATCCATCTTACTCTCCTTCTCCGATCTTTCCGCTTGCCATCGGCGCGGAGAACGCGCCGGGCTACTGCGGTAAGCCCGCCCTATTCTATCAACCATGCCCACCCGGCGCGCCGCTGCCGACTGCGCCTGCCTGACCAAGCCGTACGCTGCCTCGACCCCGGCCGACTGGAATTGCCCCCGCGGGTCACAATCGTCGCCGCGACAAGAAGCACGTTCGCCGATCCGCTGTTGTCGCGCCTCACTCGCGGACAACGGCGGGGAGAACTCGCCGCGATACCCAAGGGGTCGGCTCGGCGATGGGGGCTCGTCTCGGCCCTCGACTGCACGGCTCGTGGGAGCCTACGCGATCATTCTGTCCCTTTCGCTAAGTGGCGCCGGCTGTGTCCGCCGGAGGAATCTTGCCCATCCTCATTTCGATCCAGGCTGGTTCCCGTGTGTGCGCTCGCAGATAGAGAGCAGCTCCCCACGCAGGTTACCGAGCCCGCCTTGCCCCTCGCGGACCTCGCCCGCAGCCGAAACCGGGCCCACGCCGCAGCGATCGAGACAGCCGGCGGTAAGGCCGCTTCCGAGTTAGAAGTAAATTTTCGCTCCTAATTGAATCTTGCGCGAGCCGCTCACCACACTGTCGCGCACGCGGCCAAAGATCGTCGAAGTGATGACCGCCGTCGGAAAACCGAAGGAAGGCGAATTCGTTAAATTCGTAAAGTCCCCCCGAAGCTCCAGGTACCAGTTCTCCGGCCCGAGACCAATGCGCTTGAGCACCGCCAGATCCATGTTGAAAAAGCCGGGCCCCTCGAGGAAGTTCCTACCTGTGTTGCCCATTTCGCCCGGCTCCGGAATCGAGAATTTCGCCCTCGCGCTTTCGTTCAAGTACCACTTCAGCCCCGAGGCGGCGTCGTCGTAGAGCCGGCCCAAGCTACGGTCGCAACCCCTGCAATTGGCCGGTGACTGCTGAAGGCTGCCGAAGGTGTAGGATCCCGAGTAGACCGTAAAGGGCCGCCCGGACGTTAGCCGCAAGTAACCCGTCACCTGCCAGCCGCCTAGCACCGCCTCGAGCGGCGCCGGCATCCTGGTGGCCCACTTGCGCGTGCGACCGAACGGCAGCTCCCAGATCCAGTTGGACTGCACGACGTGCGCCCGATCGAAATCCGAACGGGCGTAATTCAGCCTGCGATTGTAAATGTCGAACGGCGTCGAGGACGCCGACTGCGCGGTGCCCGTTGAGACGACCGTGAACGCCGGATCGTAGGACCGGGTATCCAGCGATTTGGCCCAGGTGTAACTGGCCTGGTAACCCAGGCCGCCCGAAAAGCGCCGCTCGATCTGAATCTCCAGGGCGTGATAGGTCGAAAAATCGTTCGAGTCAATCACGCGCATGCCGCCGCTGAATTGCGGGAAGGGAATAAAAAAGTAAGGTCCCATGCCCGAAAGATCCGTCACCGAGCGCGCAGGCGAGCCCTGCAAGCGGGTGGCGATGGCTGAGGCCAGCGCGGCCACCGAGTTCAAGTCCAGGGTCGAGGCGTAGAGCCGGCGCACCATTTGCGAGCCCGTCTCTCCCGCTCTCAACCGTGAATCTGCGCGCAGCAAGGCATTCATCAAAGCTGACTCGCCGCCCGCCTTCACCGTTTTAAAAGCCTCCAGGAAACCATTCCGGAAAATTTCCGCTTGGTTGGCGTTGTAAGCGCCGAAAAGGTGGTAGGCCCGGCGTCCGATGTAACTCAGCTCCAGCACCGTGCGGGATGCGATTTCCCGTTGCAGCGAGAGACTCCACATGTGTGTGGTCGGCATCTTGAATTGCGGGTCAACCACCGTGATCACGTTGTTGGAAAACGGGGCCGGCTGCGCTAGCTCACTGGGCTTCACCGTAGGCGGCTTCAACCTTGGCAGAGTCGCCAGGCGTCCACCCGCCTGCCCGAAGCTGGTATCGTTGACGCCCTGGGTTTGGCCCGGCAGACTTTGGAAAATCGAGGAGGACAACACGAAGGTGTTCAGGCGATCGTACGCGATGCGGTAGTTGGCGCGCACCGAGTTCTTGCCCTGCCCCGTGGGGTCCCAGGCCAAACCCACCGAGGGCCCGAGGTTGCGCAGGGAGTCGTCGAACAGCTTGCCGCGCACCCATTTCAACGTCAGGGTCGGCGGCGCGCCGGCCTGCACCAGTTGACCGGGCCGCGTAATGCGATCTTCCGGATTGCGCGGAGCCAGCTTCATCTCCCAGCGCAGGCCCAGGTCCAACGTCAAATTGCGGCGCAGCTTCCAGGTGTCCTGAGCGTAGAAGTCGTACTCCGGGTACTTCGCCACGAAGTTATACAAACCTTCGATGAACTGATCGCCTCTGGACGGGAATCCGCGCGTAATGTTACCCACCCGGCCCAGTAAGAAATTGATGTGGCTCTGGAAGGCAGGACGATCGAAGGTCACGTTCAAGTCGGCCGGCAGGCCGAAGGTGGCCGGGTCTACCGTGTTCACGGCTGTCGAAAAGTTCACCGCCTGCGTGGCGTTTTGCCCGGCGATGGACCCGCGCACATCCGTGTGCCGGGCCAGGCGCAAATTGAACCCGAACTTCATGGCGTGCGATCCGCGGAACCACGCCAGATTGTCCACCACTTGCCAGGTGTGCAGGGCGCGTTTGTTTCCAAAGCTGTATTCGGCGTCAATCGCCACCGGACCATACAGCGTCACTTTGCTCAGGTCGGCATTGGGCATTTGAAAGTCGAAAGCGAACCGGTTGAAGCCGAAGACCAGCTCGTTGGTGACGCTGGGCGCCGGATTCCACCGCCAGTTGGCCGCCAGGTTGCTCGGGGTCCGGAACGTGTCCACCAGGCAGCGCGTACCCGGAAACATCGGCTGGCCGGCATTGACGCTGTCGCAAAAAGTGTTCTGTTGGCCGAACGCCAGCCGCGCGAAGAAGGTATTGCGTTCGTTCAGGATGTGGTCAATCTTGATCACCACGTCGTGCTGCTTTTCCTTCTCCGCAGCCGTGAACGTGTACAGCGCGGTGTTCAGACCGTCGCCGCCCGTGAAGTTGTTGGGTAGAGGCGTTTGGGCCAGCAAGGCCTGAATCGTCCTGTCAAGGCCCAGACGCTGCGGATCGCTGGTGGCCACGTTGTAGACGCCGATGGAGACGCCCGGCAGCACGTTGCCCGCTGCGTCCACGGAAGCGTCCGGGACGCCTGCGGGACGGTTGCGACCGCCGCGCACGTAGCGCAACAGGCCGCGCCGGGCTTGTTCCGTGTAAACCGTCCGATTGACCAGTCCGGTTTGCAGCGCCCGCAAGAATTGAACATTCGTAAAGAAAAATGTTTTGTTCCGGAACACCGGTCCGCCCAGACTGCCGCCCCAAATATGCTGCACGAACTGTCGCTTGCCCACCTGATTGAGGTTGTTCTCCCATTCGTTGGCGTTCAGCCGAGGCGTACGGTAGAACCAGAAGCCAGACCCGTGGAACTCGTTGGTTCCCGAACGCGTGATCATCGTTACCTGGCCGCCGCTGTTGCGCCCGTAATCGGCCGTGAAGCTGGAGGTCAGCACCCGAAACTCGGCCAGCGAGTCCGGGTTCGTGCGCAGGGGAGAGAAGTTCGATCCCCCGGCGCTGGTCTCGTTCACGTCAATTCCGTCAAGGGTGAAGTTCCACGCCCGATCGCGCGCCCCGTGCACGTGCACGCCTCCGCCCGTGTTCGCCCCGGAGACCACCCCCGGCTGCAACAGCACCAGCGTCAACGGATTGCGGCCCCGTGTGCCCACGATCGGCAGATCGCGAATCATGCGCTCCGTGAACAGGTTTCCGATGTTGCCGGAAGTCGAAGTTTGCACCAACTCGTAGGCCGCGCTGACCTCGATCTGTTCGGCCACCGCCCCGACTTCCAGCGTCACATTCACCGTCGTGGGCTGTCCGATGGTCACCTGGTTGTTGCGAGCCACGAACTTCTTGAAGCCCGGCGCCTCCACGGTAATCGTATACGTCCCGGACTGCACGGCCTCGAAGGCGTAGGCTCCGGATTCCGACGTCTTAGTCGAAAAGCTGACGCCCGTGCCTTCGTTGATCAATTCGACGCTTGCCCCGGGCACCGCCGCGCCGCTCGGGTCCTGGACCACCCCCAACACGCGCGAGGTCGTGCCTTGAGCGAGCAGAGTCCACGCACTCAGACTCAGCAGAAGCAGAGCACGCATACCTACACCCCCATGCGCCGCATGATATCACAGCGTCGCAAGCGCGCTGGACGAGACTACACCGCTGGTTTTCCGCTTCGGCCGTGTCCTTAGGATTTCGGCCACTCGTGCTTCGTGGAATCAGCCAGGGGCGGCCCGGGGAACCGAATCAACCCAGGGATCCTCCTGGCCTTTCGGGGTCACACGGCCAACCGCCCCTTCCCTTGCGTGCCCGAGATTGCGGCCCGGTGAAGGCGCTGCGTTGCCAGATCGTAGCTCGCTCGCTTGTTCGGAGCGCCGCCGGCGCGCCCTCGCGCCCTCTGGGGCGCCGGAGGCTCCACGTGCCGCTGCCGGCGCGCACCGGCCCTCCCGGCTGGATAACTAGTTGCGCTGGCGTCGAGCCGCCACAAGCAGAGCCCCCAGGCCCAGCCCCATCAGCCCGAGGGTGGCCGGTTCAGGAATGACCCCTTGCAACTCGGTTTCGAATTCGAAGTTGGGGCCGAACCAGCCCGTTGTCCGCTCATCTGTAACATCGGGATAAGTCAAGACCCAATGCGGCGGATTAAGTGGATAACGATTGGTTACATAGGCGATCGCCGGGTCCACGGTGAATCCGCTAGGGTCCCAAGTATAGTTCTCGTTCCCGGTAACAGCGGCGATGCGGTAATTACCCCCGGGCGCGAGCAGGGTCGGCGTCACGCTAACCCAACGCCACCAGCTTCGCAGCGGAGCGCCGGGCGACACCGTCCCCGATACCAGCAGGTTCTGATTCGCATCCCAGATGCCCACTGCATGGGCGTCCGCCAGGTCGTTCTTCTGGTCGTCATAAAAACCCAACCTCGTGACCCAAATCGGCGTGTTCACGTTGAACTCCCAACCCAGCGACCAGCTAGCGCTTGTAAAATCTATGGTCGGAGTTGTGAAGTCAACGGCGATCATGCCGCCGTACGCGAACCCCGCTACCAACAAGCCCAGCAAACCTTTAGCTCTTGCCATTCCCAATCCCCCTTGAGTTAATGTAACTGACGACCGAATGAGTATACAAGCGGGTTTTTACCCATGTCAAGATGCTTACCCGTCGCGGCAGCGATTTCCCAAATAGGCTAGCGACTGCGAGGGGCCGCCGTTTTTGGGGATCCGAGGCCCGGCTCGTCATTGAGCTCCGCGGCGTTCTATGACTCTTCAGGCGCTGGTTGGACCGAAGCGCGGCTGCCGGGGCAGCGGAGACGCGGGGGTTTGAGCTTCCGCCCCGGCGTGCAGACAGAGTTCAGCGAGAGCACCGTCGGGGCGCTGGCTCAGCGAAGCTAGCGGCTCGAGCCAGCAGACTCAGCTGGTGTCGTCGAAAGCCGAACTGACCCTGACGCGTTGTCCAAGCTCGCGGAATGTGGTGGGCGCCTGACGACCCCGGTGGCTGAGCACTTGGCGATGGTAGTACAACAGAGTCAGCGTGTAGGCCAACAGCCGGATCATGGTCAGCACCACCAGCGCTCGGCTCTGATGGACGGAGGGCTTCTTGAGGTGGCAGTCGGCGGTGAGAGTCTGAAACACCTCAGTTTCGATCCTCCACCGGCTACGGCCCAGTTGGTGCAGGAACAGCGGCGGAATCAGGCCCAGCTGGAGATTAGTGGCGTAATAGTTGGTGGCGGTCTCTTCCACCGTTTCTCGCTGTTGGCGGGTGGGCGCTCCCTTGTGGCGGATGCGGATGCGCTGACGCTGGAGGCGGCGTACGGTCTTCAGAATCCCGACCGTGCGGTCAGCGGCGGGCCAGTAGAGTTCCGGCAAGTACCAATAGTGGAGTTGGCCGCCCGGCTGGCAGGAGCTTGTCTGCGGCGGGCCTTGCGTCATGCGTTCGGCGGCGGCTGCCAGCTCGGGTTGATTGTCCTTGAGATTGATGACCCAGCGCAGGCCGAGTCGCTCGATGCCTTCAATAAACGGCCTTTGCAAGTAGGCGGCATCCGCCACCAGAATGTCGAAGTGGCGTCGGCCCAGCCGGCGTGTCAGATCCTGCAGCAAGGCTAAGGCGCAGGCGACCTCTGTCTCGCCGGGGCGCTGAAAGCGCAAGCCCAGCGGCACCGGGAAGGGGCCACTCACCACCACGACCACCACGATGCGGTGATCGTACTGAATGCAGCGCTCGGTGCTTGCCTGCCGGCTGCGTTCCACGCGCCGCTCCAAGCAGCCCGGACAGCAACGTGCGTAGGAACGGCAGATCTCGATGCCATCCACGGCCGCCACCACGAAGCCGCGCGACCAGCTGGAGGCCAGCATTCGGTTGCGCTTGATGCGCCGCGCCACCAGGCAAGCCAGCGCCAACAGCTCCTGGGGATCCTGGCGTTCGATGGCATAGGCAAACGTGTTGTTGCTAATGGGGCCCACTCGCTTGGCCAGCGATCCACGCCGACATTCCGCCTCCAGGGCCAGCAGGGAGGACAGTTGAGCGGCGGGGCCGAAAAACAGCGCGGTGAAAACCTTCAGCCAGGGATGCCGGGCGTGGCGACGTCCTTCCGCCAGCGCCTGAGCCAAGCGGAAAAAGTCGAAGACCTTGTTCAGATAAGCCTCGAAGCGTCGGCGGCTCACGAGCTGGGCCGGGCCTGCTTCTTGCGCAGCAGCCGCCGCAGATTGATGGTGCAGATGCGGTTCTCCAGCTGCTGGAAACGCCGATGCAGTTCCACCCCACGGCGGACTTCTTCGGCCAAGGAGGCATCCAAATGGATGGTTTTCAGTTTGCCGCCGATCCATACGGACCACACCGACTGCGGGTGTAGATCTTCGGGCTTGCCCGAGGCACAGCGGCAGTTGGGTTTGCCGCAGCGTCGGCGGCGCTGGACGAAGGTGCCCGGCAGCATCTCGCGCAAGGCGCCCAGGGAGCGAACCAGCCGTGCACGGAGATCGAGTTCGGGGTCGAAGGCCATAATTCTATCTGACCATAACTCCATTGTCAGATCAAGCCCCCAAAACGATCCGGGCAGAATTTGCAAAAATGCCCCCGGCGCTCCGCCCAGCGAGATCCTACCGAAGCTACTGGCCCCTATCCACGCCAGGGATTAAAGGTTGGGAAATTGCTGTGCCCTGTCTTTGCGGTGCAGGCACACGGTAAGCTACGTCGGCTCGGGGCTTTACTCCCAGAGCTCGAGAATCCTCGCCGGGAAAGAAGCAGCGTTTCGGAGCCGGGCGTTGTTGGGCATCACCGGCGGCCAGTCCCGAGGCCGGGGGGAGCTCCCCATCGCTCTCGAGCACTCCAGCCGACCGGCCGCACAGCCGCTCGAGATCGCCGCCCGGCCGCCCGCCGGCCCTCTCAGTTGCACTCGGCGACCAGCGGCCCCGCCAGCTCCTTCAAGAAGTACAGACGCCCCGGCAAGGTGGGCATCCAACTGGAAGGAACCCAGCGGTCGGGACCGTACCGCAGCGTCACCCACAGGCTCATGCCCTGCCATTGCATGCCGCGTCCCAGGGCCCCGTCGGCCCCGCCGATGATCCAATCCGCCTGCAAAAACAGGCCCGGCCCGATGGTGTTGGCGCGCGTGGGCACCAGCGTCGTCCGACTCTTGAAGCTGGTGATGGCGTTCTGCTCGATGGTCAACGGATGGAGCTTGGCCCCCAGGCGGTACATCTGCCGCTTCCATTCCTCATCGCTGGCGAATTCGGCGGCGAAGTGAGGCTCCCAGAAGGCGATGTGGAAGACGCGTCCGATGCCGAAAATCACGATCAACTGCCCGCCCTCGGCTTTCAAAGCCGCAATGCGCTCCGGGTAGGTGGGCAGCACTTCGCGGGTCGCGAAGTGACGCTGGTTCTCCGGAACGGTCAGCTCGCCCAGCGGTCCGTAGAACGCGTTCTGCATGGCGAAACGGAAGGCGCCCGGATTGTCCGGCGGCAGCGTGTTGCCCTCCGCGTCGCTCCACTCGTCCATATTGAACCCGTAGACGTGATCGCACTTCACGCCCCATTCCTTGAGAAAATGCACCGCCCAGCGGTACATCCCCATGGGACCCACGGGCAGAATCAGCGCCAGCTTGCGTCGCGCCTCGCGCGCCTCGCAAATCCGCAGCGCGATCTCGTGCCCCAGCATGGTGTTGAAATCTTCGAGCGTTTGGCAGGGAATCGGCTCGAACTGCGGATGCCACCAGCTTTGCCGCTCCAGAATGGCCTCCGGCGGATGACTGCAACAAGCGTCCATCCGGGCCAGATCCCAGCCGGCGGGAAAGAAGTTCTCCACCAGCGATCCCTTGAGCGTGCTCTCCAGATCAATTCTCATGGCTCCATCACCTCCACAACCCGGCCGCTGCGCGCCGACTCGTAGCAGGCCGCCAGCAGCCGCTGATTGCGAAGCCCGATCTCTCCGCTCACGGCCGGCTCGCGGCCCTCGAGCAGCGCCCGACCGAACTCCTCGATCTCCGCCTGATAGGGATTCACCGGCGGCGGGGCGATCTCCACCCCCTGGGCAGATCGGCGCTGCTGTTGAGCATCATAGGCGCCTTCGGCTTCTCCCAGACGAGCGTACATCAGACCGCCGCTCCCCTGCCCGATGGTGCCGCGCGCCAGAATCGCGCCGCGCGATCCGTACAGCTCCAGCACGTTGTCGCTGGCCGCGTCCGGGATCGAGAAAAACACGTCCACCGTGCCCAGCGCGCCGTTGGCGAAGTGCAGCAACACTGTTGCGCCATCCTCCGACGCGTAGCCGTGCACCGCACGGGCCAGAAAACAACTTACGCGCGCCGCCGGACCGAAGAACATTTCCAGCAGATCCAGGCAATGTCCTCCCATGTCCATCAGCGCTCCGCCGCCGCCCAGCGCGGGGTCCTGCCGCCAGGCGCCGGGGATCGGCGGATACCAGCAGGAAAGCTGCGCGCGAGCGTAAACCGGGCGGCCCAGACGCCCTTCGCGAATCAGCGCCAGCGCCGCCTGATGCTGCGCATGGAAGCGCATCATCAAGCCCGTGCCCAGTCGAACGCCGGCACGCCGACAAGCGGCCACGATTTCTTCGGCCTCCTGCACGTCGCGCCCCAGCGGCTTCTCGCACAGCACGTGTTTGCCGGCCTGGGCCGCCGCCAGCGCCTGTTCGCGGTGCGCGTAAACCGGCGAGGCCACGTAGACCGCCTCGACCTCCGAAGCCAGCAGCTCTTCCAGCGTGGCCGCCGCCCGCGCCTGAAAGCGTTCGGCCACTTGCCGGTTCACTTCCTGGTTCAGGTCGTAGACCACGGCCAGGCGGGCGTTGCCGGCCGGAACAATCCCCTCGGGAATTGTTCTACGCAGCGCGATGCCCCCCGAGCCGATGACGCCCCACAAAATCCGGCCTTCGCGCGGCATCAGAAGCCTCCCACTACGACCGGTCTGCGGGCGTAGGCGTCAATCACCTTCACCAGCGCCCGCGCGATCTGCTCCATGTCCTCCTCGGTGAAGGTCGGATACGCGAAGCAGGTGAAGGTGTGCGTTTCGTGCCACAGAGCGTTGGGCACTTCGACCCGCGTGTAGTCCACGCTCTCGGGATTCGTGTATTCCCGTGAGCGGAACGGAAACTTCGACCGGCCGAACGCGTTGTGCTCCTGAAAGGCCCGCTCGGTGTGACATTGCGGCCAGAAGACTTTCCAGCACGGCGCGCCCTCGGCCGCGGCCGCCTCGACGAACTGCCGGATCGTGCAATTCATCTTTTCGATCTCCAGCGAGAAGGCCAGCACATACCAGCCGTTCTGCCGCTCCGGCGTATCCACCGGGAAAAACTTTACCTCGGGGCGCGTGCGCAGGGCGTTGATCAGGATGTAGGCGTTCCGCCGCCGAGTCGGCAGGTTCCAACTGTCCATGCGCTCCAGCTCCGCCAGCCCGATGGCCGCCTGCATCTCGGTCATGCGGTAATTCCAGCCGACCATGTTGTGGATGTAGGGCAGCTTTTGTTCCAGCTCCAGCAGGTTCAGGCGCTCCTGCACGTCGTAGCCGTGATCCCGGAAACTGCGCGCCTTCCAGGCCAGGTCCTCGTCGTCGGTAGTCACCATGCCGCCTTCGCCGCCCGTGGTGAAGGTCTTGTTCTGGCAAAAGCTGCACGCTGCGATGTGGCCCAGCGTCCCGGTCTTCTTTCCTTTGTAGACGCCGCCGAAGGCTTCGGCATTGTCCTCGATTACCCACAGGTTGTACTTGCGGGCGAACTCCAGGATGGGATCCATGTCGCAGACGTTGCCGTACAGGTGCACGGGGATGATGGCCCGCGTGCGCTCGTTGACCAGGCGTTCGGCCGACTCCACGCTGATGCAGTGATCCTCCAGATTCACATCGGCGAAGCGCGGGATGGCGCCTGCCTGCACCACCGCGAAACTGGTGGCGATGAAGGTGTAGCTGGGCACGATGACCTCGTCGCCCGGACCGATGCCCAGCGCGCTCAGCGCCACGTGCAGCGCCGCCGTGCCGCTGGAGACCGCCACGGCGTAGCGACTGCCCTGCCAGGCGGCGAATTGCTTTTCGAACTCCATGCCCTTGCGCCCGGTCCAGTAGTTGACTTTGCCGGAGCGCAGAACCTCGACGACGCTCTGGATGGCCTTCTCGTCGAACTGAGGCCACATGCGGAGTGGGTTGGTGACGGCCCTGGGACCGCCCTCGATGGCCAGCTTCTCCATTGGCGCATTCCTCCTTGGGACAGTAAGGGTGTATAATAGCACAGTTGTTTTAACAAGCAAAGAAAGCTGCCGGGAGAGCTGCGAATGGCGCCGCAGGCGGTCCGCGGCAGCAAAGGTGAGGTTGGCATGTCAGATTCCGAGATGACGCGTCGCAATCTTCTGAAGCTCTCGCCCGGGCTGGCGGCTCCGGCTGTGTTGCATTCCCGACAGGCAGGGGACGTGATTCGCGTGGCCTTTGTGGGCACGGGCAACCGCGGCGGCTATCTGCTGCGCACCATGCTGAAGATTCCCGGAGTGCAGGTGGTCGGCGTGTGCGACATCGTGGAGGAGCGGGCTCGAGCCGCCGCCAAGATCGTGGAGGAGGCCGGCGGGAGGGCGCGGGTGTGGACCGACTTCCGCAAGATGCTGGACGAGCAGAAAGAGATTGATGCGGTGGTGCAAGCCACGCCGGACTACACGCACAAAGACGTGAACATCGCCATTCTGGAAGTGGGCAAACACCTGTACGCCGAGAAGCCGCTGGCGCTGACGGTGGAGGACTGCCGCATGGTGGCGGCCGCGGCCCGTCAGGCGAAGGGCATCTTCCAGGTGGGCTTCCAGTTACGGCACGATCCCCGGCGCAACGCGACGATGAAGTTCATTCACAGCGGAGGAATCGGCAGGGTGCTGATGTGTCACGGCATCCGGCACGGGGGCGACTTACCGCGCGCCATTCCGTGGTACTTCGACAGGACCAAGTGCGGCGACATCATGATTGATCAGGGCATTCACATTCTGGACCTGTTCACGTGGGCGATCGGTTCGCACCCGCTACGAGCGATGGCCTCCGGCGGCACGAATCTGTTCATCAACGAGCCGCCGGGGCGCACGGTGATGGACAACTACAGCATCATCTTCGAGTATCCTCAGGGCGTGCGCGTGAATTTCAGCCATCACTACTTCGATCCGCCGGGCTTCACGGGCATTCGGGAGTTGGTGTTCGGCAGCGAAGGCGCTGCGGATTTGCCGGCCGGTGCGTGGCAGCCGCGCACGCAGAAAGGTCTGGTGAAGCTGGACGTGCCGGATGCCGACAAGACCGCCGATTACATGTCGCTGGCGGCTTTCATCGAGAACGTTCGCACCAACAATCGCAAGCCTCTCAATGACGCCGAATCCGCCCTGCGTTCGACGCTCGTGCCGATCATGGGCACCAGAGCGATTTACGAGCGCCGCATCGTGACCTGGGAAGAGGTGGCGGGCGAGGCCTGATCGCGCGCTCAGGAAATCTCGGGCGGCACGTTGCCGTAGGACCAGGGCGCGCGAAACGGCGGCGCCTTGGGCGGCTCGGGCGAAGGACCGGGCTTGAGTTGCGCGGCCAGCTCGAGGCCGGCTCTGACGATTTGCGCGCCGGCGGTGATGTCCAGGTTGCTGTAGCTGGTGAGCCGCGTTTCGTAGCCGCCGCCTTCGGGTCCGAAGGCTTCTTCGGTGGGCACGTAACCCACGCAGCCGTTGGCCAGCTCGACGGGGAACGTGTAAGGGAAGCGACTGCCGGCTTTCAGCTCCAGGCCGAGCTGACAGAACAGCTCGGCAGGGTTGCTGAGGAATAGAGCCGGCCCGATTTGAACGGCCTGCACCTCGACCTCGGCGTCGGGAGATACTTTTAGCAGCGCGTCGAGCAAGACGGTTTCCTTGGCGAAGATCCATTCGGTTTCGCCGACCTGCTTGGGATCCTGCTCGACCAGCTCGTAAGCGCGACGCACTTTCTCGGGGCTCGGCGCGCGACGGCGAATCTTCCAGATCTTACGCCGAGTTTCAAGGGGCGTGAGGATGCCTGCGGGTTGAATGAGAAGAACTTTGAGGGCTTCGGCTCCGACTCGTCCGCCGACCAACCGCGCCCATTGCTCGCCGGAAGGCCTGGCATAGGGGCTCAAGTTATCCACCTGAGTTACATCGCCGCAGGCGCCGGGGAAGAAGATGACGACGGCCTGGCGTCCCATCGTGCCGCGGATGACCTGTTCGAGGTAGTAAATCCAATTGGCCGAGATGCCGTCGGGAGAGGTGGTGGCGTGACAGGCGTAGTTGACGAGGCAGCCGGTGAGGCGTCCCTGAGCATCCCAGGCGCCGAGCACGCCGACCTGGGGATCAATGGGTCCCGCGTAGCCGAGGATGTCGGGGTTGCCCTGTCCGGGATGGCTCCAGGTCTGGCCGTTCTTCATACGGAGGCGGCGGTTGAACGCCACGCGGTCCTCGTGTCCGTAGCCGACCGAGCAACGCACCGGGGCGCGGGCCGCATCGGCCTGAGCAACGGCGGTGACGATCTCGGCGATGACGCGCTCGACGTAGCGGGGGTCGGCGCAACTGGAGTGTTCGTAAGCCAGCTTCCGCACGAGGGGCGAAGCATGGTCGTACTCGCCGGGACGGACCATGCCCACGGGTCCGGAGGAGTGGGAGTGCGTGGCGGCGATCAGCACGTCCTCCGGGGGGATGCCGCAGCGCGCGGCGATTCCGTTGCGTGCGGCCTCGACGAGGTAGCGGGGCGCGGCCAGCGCGTCTATGGCGACCAGGGCCACGCGCTTGGTCCCTTCGGAGAAGACGGCGGCGCGCGCCTTGCAAGGGTCGTGGAAGGACTTGTGGAAGGCTTTGAGGTAGCCGCCCGGTTGCTCCATGCCGATTTCGGGCGTGATGTCGCGTTCCGCGAAACCGGCCTGGAAGACGGCGGTGGAAGCCGTTTGCGGCCGCGCGAGGGCGGGGCCGGAGAACGAGAAAAGACCGGAGGCGAGAAAGCGGCGGCGGTTCATGGGGCTCAGCTTATCACGCGGGTGATTCCAGCCGGCAGCGCCGGGCGCGGCTTGCAGGTTACAATATGCTCTCATGTCGGTGGGCCGTCCCGCAGCCCCGAGCTTGAGCGTGTTTTTCCCCGCCTTTAACGATGCTCCTTCGCTGCCCGGGCTGTTGGAGAAGACCTTCGCAGTGCTGGCGGGCCTGACCGATGATTTCGAAGTCATTGTGGTCAATGACGGCAGCCGCGACAACACGGCGGAAGTCCTGGTTGAACTCCAGAAGAAGTACGGGACGCGGTTGCGTGTGGTGACGCATCCGGAAAATCGTGGATACGGGGCCGCCCTGCGCAGCGGCTTCGCAGCGGCCACCAAGGAGCTGGTGTTCTATACCGACGGCGACGGACAATACGACCCCGGAGAGTTGCCCAAGCTGATGGAACAGATGGGGCCGGACGTGGGGCTGGTCAACGGCTACAAGATCGAGCGGCATGACCCGCGGCATCGGATCCTGATCGGCTGGCTTTACAACCGGATGGCGCGTTTTCTGTTTCGCATTCGCCTGCGGGACGTTGACTGTGACTTCCGTTTGATTCGCCGGCGGCTGCTCGAGGAGATTCGTTTGAACTCCACCAGCGGGACGATCTGCGTGGAGCTGGTGCGGAAGCTGGAGCTGAGCCCGTTTCGCGTAGTGGAAGTGCCGGTGCATCATTACCCGCGACTTCACGGGCGCTCCCAGTTCTTCCGCGTGAGATCGCTGGCCACGACGTTCTCGCAATTACTCAAGCTCTATTACCGTTTGGTGATCCGGCCGGCGCTAAACGGAGAGAATCCCAGGTTGGCATGAGAGCGGCTGTTTTCTTGCATCGCTGGTGGTGGCCGGCGGCTCGTGGAGGCATCATGCACTTCCGGTGGAACAGAGCGGTAACTTTCCGGCCTCGCCCGGCGTGTCATCGCGCATGCTCGGGTGGGGTGGGCCAGGGCCCGCGGGGCGGCGCGCGAGTGGCGTCTTCCGGCGGAGGGTGGCGCAGGCGGCTGCGGCTACTGGCTCTGGTTTTGACGGCCGGCGCGGCTGTGGCGAGTGCGCAGCAAGCGGCTGACGCGCGCGACGCCGAGCTGAGGTGGCCTGCGGCGGGACGCGGGTGCCGACCGTGGACCTATTGGTGGTGGATGGGGAGCGCCGTGGATCCGGAGAATCTCTCACGCGAGCTGCGGCGCTATCAGGAAGCCGGCCTGGGGGGCGTGCATATCATCCCGATCTATGGCGCTAAAGGTTACGAGAGCCGTTACATCCGTTACCTGACGCCCGAGTGGATGCGCATGTTGCGGCACAGCGTGGAGGAGGCGGCGCGGCTGGATCTGGGCGTGGACATGACCACGGGCACCGGTTGGTGCTTCGGGGGACCGAACATCTCGGAGCGGGAGGCGTGCGCCACAGTGGTGGTGCGCAAACATTCGCTGCGCGCCGGCGGCCGGCTCAGCGAGGTTTTCGACCGCGGATCGCTTCAGGCGCTGGCGGCTTTTTCGCCGGGTAGACCTGCGGTGGAGTTGACGGACCGCATCGGGGCTGACGGCAGGCTGGATTGGACACCCGATTCCGGCGAGTGGGTTGTCTATGCGGTGTCGCAGCAGCCCTGCAAGGTGAAGGTCAAGCGCGCGGCTCCGGGCGGCGAGGGGCATATGTTGAACCCGTTCTACCGAGAGGCGATTACTCGGTACCTGGATTGGTTCGAGCGGGCTTTTGCGGCCTACGAGGGACCCAAACCACGCGCCATGTATCACGACTCCTTCGAATACGGCGCCAACTGGTCGCCGGATCTGTTTGCGGAATTCGAGCGGCGTCGGGGGTATCGCCTTCAGGAGGAATTGCCGGCGCTGTTCGGAGAGGGGACGGATGAGAGGACGGCGCGCGTGAAATCCGACTACCGGGAGACGCTCTCGGATCTCATGGTGGAGCACTTCATGCCGGCATGGACGGCCTGGTGCAAGCGGCACGGTTTCTTGACGCGAAACCAGGCGCACGGCTCACCGGGCAATCTCCTGGACCTCTACGCCGCGGCGGACATCCCGGAGACGGAAATGTTTCATCTGGACCGTAATATCTTGATTTCGAAGTTAGCCTCGTCGGCGGCGCATGTAATGGGCAAGCGATGGGTGGCCAGCGAGACCGGCACCTGGTTGAAGGAGCATTTTCAGGAGACGCTGGGGGAACTGAAAAAGCTGGTGGACGAGCTGTTTCTCGCGGGAGTAAATCACATCATTTACCACGGGACTTGCTATTCGCCGGATGATGCGCCCTGGCCCGGATGGGTTTTCTATGCGTCCACGCAGATGAATCCCCGCAATCCTATCTGGCGCGATGCGCCGGCGCTGAACGCCTACATCAGCCGCGCGCAGTCGGTCTTGCAGGCGAGCAGAGCCGATCACGACATTCTGCTTTACTGGCCCATTTACGACTTGTGGCACGAGCCCAAAGGGCTGAACATCAACATGACGGTGCACCGGCGGGAGTGGTTCGAGAAGCAGGCCGTGGGGGCCGCGGCCGAAAGGCTGTGGCGGCGAGGGTTCACCTTCGACTTCGTTTCGGATCGCGGATTGAAGGGCGTGCGAGCGACCGCTCGGGGCCTGGAGACGGCGGGCGGCGCCTACCGTGTCGTCCTGGTTCCGGCCTGCCGTTACATGCCTGCGGACACGCTGGAAACGCTTCTTTCCCTGGTTCGTCAAGGGGCCACGGTGATTTTCGAAAACGATTTGCCCGGCGACGTGCCGGGGCTGGCGCGTCTGGAGCAGCGCAGGCAGTCCATGCGGCGCATGCTCGCCGAGGTGCGGCCGGCGCCGGCGGGCCGAGGCGACCTGCGGCGAGCGCGGTTGGGCAAAGGTCAATTCGTGATAGGCGACGCGGAGGCGGCTCTCGAGTGGGCCGGCGTGCGGCGCGAGGTTCTGGTGGATCGAGCGGGCTTGCACTTCCTGCGACGCACGTTTCCTGAGGGCCGATCTTACTTCCTGGTGAATCGGGGCAGCGAGCGGGTGGAGGGATGGACGCCGCTGGCCATGCGAGCGCGGGCGGCAGTGTTAATGGACCCGATGAGCGGGAAGATCGGTGTGGCTGCGCTGCGAGCCGGCAGCGGAGGCGACAGCGAGGTCTACTTACAATTGGAGCCGGGCCAGAGTGTGATCGTGCGTTTGTGGCGCGACAGGCAGGTGCGCGGTCCGCGCTGGGAGTATTGGCGAATTACGGGCAGCGCTCACGCGATCGAGGGAACCTGGCATGTGAGGCCGTTGGCGGGCGGGCCGCAAATGCCCGGGGCGTATTCGACACGGGTTCTGAGTTCGTGGACCGAGCAAGGGGGCGAGTGGCAGCGTTTCGGTGGGACCGCGGTGTTTGAAATTCGGTTCGATGCGCCGACTGCGGCCGCGGAAGCCTGGCTGCTGGATCTGGGGAGGGTGCACGAGAGCGCGCGCGTACGGCTGAACGGGCGGGAGTTGCAGACGCTGATTCTGCCGCCGTATCAAGTGCAGGTGGCGGGTCTTCAGCCGCGGGGCAACGTGCTGGAGGTCGAGGTGACCAACCTGGCGGCGAACCGCATCCGCGATATGGACCGCCGCAAAGTCGCCTGGCGAATCTTTCACGACATCAACTTCGTGAACATTCAGTACCGGCCGTTCGATGCTTCGGAGTGGCCGCTGCGGGATTCCGGCTTGCTGGGGCCGGTGGTGTTGCGGGCGTTGACGCGCGTGCCGCTGTCGGCGCGCTGACGGCCGTGGCTGGGAGGGCCGGGCGTGGGATGAGCGAACCGGCGGCTGCGAGGGTTCGAGAGGGGTAAGCAGAGAAGGGCGCCGGCATGAGCATTCCTTTTGTAGACCTGAGAGCGGCGGTGGAGGCCACGCGGGAAGTGTGGACCGCCAATCTGGAGCGGATGCTCGCAGCGTCGCAGTTCATTCTCGGCGAGCAGGTGAGGGCTTTCGAGCAGGAGTTTGCGAAGGCGATGGGCGCACGCTTCGCGGTGGGCGTGGGTTCGGGCACCGCCGCTCTGGAGTTGGCCCTGCGCGAGGCCGGAGTGAAAGAGGGGGGGGCTGAGGTGATCACCTCGCCGCTGACGGCGCCATTCACGGGCCTGGCGATCCTGGCCGCCGGGGCGAAGCCGCGTTTTGCCGACGTGGATCCGGAAACTTTGTTGCTGGACGCGGAGGATGCGGCCAACCGTGCGACGCGACAAACGGCGGCGCTGATGCCGGTGCATCTGTACGGCCGGCCGTGCGATCTGGCGCGTTGGGCTGCTGTGGCGCGCCAACTGGGCGTGCCGGTGATTCAGGACGCCTGTCAGGCGCACGGGGCGCGATTCCAGGGACGATCGCTGGCGGAGTATTCGCCGTACGTGGCTTACAGTTTCTATCCCACGAAAAACCTCGGCGGGCTCGGGGATGGCGGGGCGTTGACGACCAATTGCGCGCGTCGAGCACGGCGTCTGGCGATGCTGCGGGATGGCGGACGCAAGGGCGGGCACGTGAGCCGGTTGGCGGGCGTGAACTCGCGCCTGGATGAAATGCAGGCCTGCTTCTTGCGCGCCTTCCTGCCGCATCTGGAAGAGTGGAACGCGCGACGTGCGCGGCTGGCGGCGCTGTACGACGAGGGGCTGAAGGACTGTCGGGGCGTGCGGCTACTGGATCGCCAGGGATCGGTGCATCACCTGTACGTGATCCGAGCGGCGCGACGTGACCGGCTGCGCGCTCACTTGAGCGGGCACGGGATCGCGACGGCGGTTCACTACCCGGTCCCGTTGCATTTGCAGCCCGCGTTCGCCGGGTGCGGGTTGCGGCGCGGGGATCTGCCGGTGGTCGAGCGCGCCTGCCGAGAGATCGTGTCGCTGCCGTTGTGGCCGCAGATGCCGGAAAGCGCGGTGGAGGAAGTGACGGAGCGGATTCGGGAATTCTACCGGTGAGCAGGTTGGTAGACTGGTAAGCGGGGCTATGCTGTCGGTGGTCATACCGGTGCACAACGAAGAGGCGACACTGTTGCCTCTCTATGACCGCTTGACGAGGACGTTGGAGAAGCTGGGCCGGCCGTACGAGATCATTTTTGTGGACGACGCCTCGACGGATCGCAGTTTCGAGTTACTGGCGCAACTGACGGAGACCGACGATCGGCTGAAAGTAATTCGACTACGCCGCAATTTCGGGCAGACGGCGGCGCTTTCGGCGGGTTTCCACGAGGCGAGGGGCGAGGTGATCATCTCGCTGGACGCAGATCTCCAGCACGCGCCGGAAGACATCCCGGAGTTACTGGCCAAGATCGAGGAGGGTTACGACATCGCCAGCGGCTGGCGCAAGAACCGGGTGGATCACCCGCTGACGCGGAAGTTGCCGTCGCGGGTGGCCAACTGGATCATGGCTAAGGTGTCGGGCGTCGAGCTGCACGATTTCGGGACCACTTTCAAAGCGTATCGAGCGGAGATTCTGAAGGACATCAACCTCTACGGGGAGCTGCATCGCTTCATTCCGGCGCTGGCGAGCTTTTACGGAGCGCGCATCGCGGAGGTGCCGATCCAGAACGCGCCGCGCGCCGCGGGAGGCTCGCACTACGGGTTAGGACGGACGCTACACGTGCTGTTCGATATCCTGACCATTAAGTTTCTCCTGAGTTACTTTACCCGGCCGATGCATTTCTTCGGGAAGTTAGGCCTGGCGGGGACGACGGTAGGCGGGGCGATCCTGGGTTACTTATTCATTTACAAGATCACGGGACACGAAATCTTAATCAATCACGGGCCGCTTCTGCTGGCGGGAAGTCTGCTCCTGCTGGCGGGTATCATGATGTTCTCCACGGGTTTGCTGGGGGAAGTTTTGATGCGGACTTACTTCGAGAGCCAGGGGCGGCGGATTTACGCGATTCGGGAGATTCGGACGCGCGGCGCGCAGCGGGCGGTGAATCAGCCGCTATGAGGCAGAGGCTGAGCGCGTCGCCAACGCTCTTCGAATAGACCTCTCATGGCCTCGCCCATGCCGGGATGCTCGAAAAGCAGCGTGGTCCAAGCGGGCCGGGTGACCACGGGGTCGAGCAGGGCGATCATTCCGCGGCAGGCGTCGAAGAGAGCCAGCTTCATGGGCAGGGAGGGGGCCTGGCGGATCTCGATGCCCGCGGCGGCATACTCGGCGAGGCGGCGGTCCTGCGCCTGATCGGCCGCGGCTTCCAAAAGCAAGCGGCAGCGCACGCCGCGCTGAGCGGCTTCCTTGACGAGTTGCTCCTCGAGAGGATCCACGGCATAAGGGGGACGGGAAAACTCCAGGTATTCGGACTGGACCTCGCGAAGCATGCGGCGGAAGTGTGCAGCGGTCTGGGAAGGCTCGTTGACGATGCTGAGGTAGTCGAGGGTTCCGCGTCCACCCTGGGCTGTGGCGTAAGCCGAGTTGAGCTCCTCGACCAGGCCGGCGGCCAGGCGAGACTGCTCGGCAAGCTCCTGCTCGAGAAGGGTGCGCTTGCGCTCCAGGTAAGCGGGGATGGCCAGGGCGGGCTCGACGGCGGAAAACAGCTTGGTCTTTTCCTGGACGACTTGAGCGAAACCCTTTTCCAGCAGGCTATCGAGCACCTCGTAGATTTTCTGGCGGGGGACGCGAGCGCGAGCGGCAAGTTCGAGGGCTTTGAAGCGGGGATGGCCGACCAAGACCAGGTACGAGCGTGCTTCGTACGCGTTCAAGCCGATTTGTTGCAAGCGGCGCCACAGTCGCTGGAAGGTCCTCTCGGGCATGGGGAAACTCCGGCGCTGGTCGAGAAGGATCACGATAGCAAAGACGCAGGGGGATCGGAGAGCGGCGGTTGCGGCGGGGGCGTGACGGGGCAGGGGTGTGGGCGGGGGCTGGGATGGCGCGAATCGGCTGCACGCCGCAGCGGAGCGTGGAGGCGGATTGGGGGCTGGGGCCAGGCGCGGTGAAGCGGGGGTGCGCCGGAGGCAGGAGGAGGCTGCCAGGAATCGAGCGCCGGCGGCAGCGCCGCGGGGTGTGGGGCTTGCAGTGGGCTCGGCGGGGGCTATTGAGTGAGTCGGGCGGCTCACGGAGTTCCGGCAGGGAAAGGGCGCGTTGCGGTAGCGTATGGGGGCTTGCCGGGCGAGGTTCACATCAGCCGGCGCAGGTGAGCGCCGCCGCTCGGGCTGCAGGCGACTTTTCTTCGGGCTGCGGACGGCTGGAAAGGCTCGCCGGGGCCGATGCTTGGTGTCGGGGCTGGGGCTTTTCGCCGAAAGTTAACGCTAGCGCGCCTGCGGATGGGTTGCAAACAGGGGAGTCAAGGTCCAGATGGCGGTGAGGGTGGGATTCGAGGAGGATGGCGAAGGGTAAGTTGCCACCCATCAATGCATTAGAGGAAATGCAACATTTTGCATTAAATTGACGCAATGGACAACTTTTGCCCGTGTTTCCCCCATTTCTCTCCTGTGGACACGCCTCGCCGAGACCAAACTGACACCATGGGGCAGGGAGCGAGGCGCTAGGCTCCACGCGCATGGCGCGAGGCGGGCGCACCGCCATCGAACGAGCGCGATTGCGGCACGGGAGCAAGTGAGATCCTCCAGGTCCTATAGCCCCGATAGACTACCCAACTCCCAGCTCGGGCTACCGCCTGCGCAACACACAGCGCTCGCCTCGCTTCGAGAGCGTGGCGCCAGATCCGTCGTGGGAGCCGTTCAGGACGATCAGGATCCTCTGCGCGTCCGTCCGTGCTGCGGATTGGCGTCCTGCGCTGGTGGCGGTGCGTGGTCTCCTGCCTGCGGGCGGGCCCGGGAATTCCCGGAGCGAGGCGCGATCGTTGAAACTGTCGAGCGGTAGGGTCGGGACGCGCCCCGCTCACGGGCAGGCTCGCCTGCGACAGGTCGGATGCGCTCGGGGCGGCAGTCGCGGAAGCAGGCGGCGGAGCGAGGCAGGATGCCTGCGCGCTCCGGCAGGCCGGGTCCGCAACAGCAGGACGCCACCGTAGCCGGTTCTGTGGCGGCCGTCAAAGGGAACTGCCACCGGGCGCGAGAAGGGCTATTGTGCACTTTCTGTGGAGGGCGAGTTCGCCGGGGTCTTCGAAATCAAACAATTCATCCTATGAATGTTTGATTGGGCGACAGCCGCGGCGTCCCGATCCGGTGACGCGCGATGCGGGCAGCTCACCCCAGCGCCCGCGGCGCCGAGCTGGACAGCGCTTCGGCGAGCGCCTGGCGCGCCTGTGCGACGATCTCGCGATGATCCATGCCATAGTGCGCGAGCAGCTTCTTCGGGTCGCGGCCGGAACTGGCGAAGATGTCGCGCAGTCCGACGCGACGGACCGTCGCGCCGCCCATCTCGGCGACGAGCTCGCAGACCGCGCTCCCCAGGCCTCCGATGATGTTATGGTCTTCGGCGGTGACGATGGCGCGAGTCTGCTCCACCGCGCGCCGAACCTCCTCGCGGTCCAGGGGCTTGATGGTGTGGCAATCGAGCACGCGGGCCTGGATGCCGGTCTTGGCCAGCTCCTCGGCTGCGATCAGCGACTGCTCCACCATGTTGCCGCAGGCGATGATGGTCACGTCGGATCCCTCGCGCAGCCGGATCATTTTGCCGATCTGGAAGGGCGCGTCCTCTTCATACAGGACGGTGCGAGGCTGCCGGCCCAATCGCATGTAGACAGGTCCGTCATATTCGGCGATGGCCAGCACGGCTTTGCGTGTGGTGACGGGATCGGAGGGGGCAAGCACTGCCAGGTTAGGTATGGCGCGCATGATGGCCAGGTCTTCAACCCCCTGATGCGTGACGCCGTCGCCGCAAATCTCGACCCCGGCGTTGGTCGCCACGATCTTGACATTCAATCTCGGATAGGCGATTGAAGTGCGGATGCCTTCGCAAGCCCGCATGCCGGCGAACACACAGAAGGTGCTGACAAAAGGAATCAGTCCGGTGGCGGCGACGCCCGCCGCCATACAAACCATGTTGAGTTCCGCACTGCCCATGTTGAAGAAGCGATCGGGAAACCGCTCGCGAAAACGCCAGGTGTTGGTGGATTTGGAGACGTCAGCGTCGAAGACAACGACGCGGGGATTTTTCTCGCCCAGCTCCACCAAGGTCTTCCCGTACACCTCGCGATTGGGTTGTGCGGAGATCACGCCTACCCCCTGGCCAGCAGTTCGGCGACGAATGCCTCGGCCTGCTCGCGCGTGGGCGGCTGGCCGTGCCATTCGGGCTTGTTTTCCATGGAGGCTACGCCTTTGCCCTTGATGGTGTCGGCGATGATCACATGCGGCCGCCCCGCACGCTCCATGGCCTTTTGCATTGCCGTGTGGATCGCGACGAAGTCGTGGCCGTCAATGCGCTGCGTTTGCCACCCGAAGGCCTTCCATTTGTCTTCCAACGGCTCAACGGCCATGATATCGGCGGTGAACCCGTCGGTCTGGCAGCCATTGTTATCCACGATGGCGATGAGATTATCCAGTCGGTAATGGGCCGCGGCCATGGCGGTCTCCCAGACCACGCCTTCCTGAAGCTCGCCGTCGCCCAGCATGGCGTAGACTCGATACGCTTTGCCTTGCAGCCGCGCCCCGAGGGCCATGCCGGCGGCGCAGGCAAAGCCCTGGCCCAGAGAACCGGTGGTCATATCTACGCCGGGAGTCTTTCTCATGTCCGGATGCCCTTGCAGCAAGCTACCCACGTCGCGCAAGGTCCAGAGCAACTCTTCCCGGAAATAGCCCCGCCTCGCCAGCGCGACGTAGAGCGCCGGAGCGCAGTGACCTTTGGAGAGGACAAAGCGGTCGCGGTCCTCCCAGTTCGGCTGCGAGGGATCAATCCGCAGGTGATGAAAGTACAGGTAAGTGATGATGTCAATCGCCGACAGAGAGCCGCCCGGGTGGCCCGAGCCCGCGTTGGCGATAATGCGCAGGATGAGGCAGCGCAGATCTTGCGCCACAGGATGCAGGAACTCCGGATCGAAGCAGGCGCTCATCGGGAGTGCTTCCTGGCGGCCAGGTCCAGATATTGCTCAGGAATCCTTCCTGCCGCCGTCCAACCGCCGTCCACGAAGAAGATCTGGCCTGTCATGTAACTGGAATCGTCCGAGGCCAGGAAGATGGCGGGGCCGATCATCTCATCCGGGTCGGCGGCGCGCCCCAAAGGCACGACCGAGCCCCAGGTCGCGTTATAGTTCGGATCGTCGCTGAGGTTTCGCTCCACCAACGTCGGTCCGGGAGCGAAAGTGTTCACGCGGATGCGATAAGGCGCCAGTTCGACGGCGAGCTGTTTGGTCATGGCGTGGACGCCGCCCTTGCTGGAGGCGTAGGCCACCAGATTCTTCACGCCAAGTTCCGCGCAATTGGTGGAAACATTCACGATGCTGCCGCCGCCGCTTTCCTTCATGATGCGGGCCGCCTCGAGCGAGCAGAAGAACGTCCCGCGCAGGTTGGTCTCGATGACGGCGTCCCACTGTTCCACCGTGGTCTGGAACAGCGGCGTCCATCCGGTGATGGCGGCGTTGTTGATCAGCACGTGCAGCAGGCCCGCCTCGCGACGCAGGAATTCGAACATGCTCGCGATCTGTTTGGGCCAGCGGATATTGGCCCGCACCGTCCAGGCTCTGCGACCCAACGCGCGGATGGCGGAGGCCACCTCGGCCGCGCCAGCTTCATCGGTGTTGAAGTTCACGAACACGTCGGCGCCTTCCCGCGCGGCTCCGATCGCAATCGCGCGCCCGATGCCCTTGCTGGCGCCGGTCACCAGGACGATTTTGTCTTTAAGCCTCATCGGGGTACAGTAGAACCTTCACGCCCTGCTTGGACTCGCACAAATCGAAGCCTTCCCGCCAGCGACTCAAAGGCAGCTTGTGCGTAATCAGCGGCATAAGTTCGATCTTTCGCTGGGCGAGGATGTTCAACACGCGCTCCCAGGTCTTCACCGAGTAGCCCACCGACCCGTAAAGCTGGATCTGCTTGTAGAGAAGCAAATCGAATGGGACCGAGAGGTCGGCGCCGGCGATGCCAAGCTGAATATACTTACCCAGCTTCTTCGCCGCGCGCAGACAGTTTCTTACCGATTCGGCTGCCCCCGCGGCTTCCACCGCGATGTCCACGCCCCGCCCGGCGGTCTCTCGGTCCACCACGGCGAGCAGATCTTCGCGCGAACTATCCACCACGACTTCGGCGCCCAGACGCCGGGCAAGCTCCAGCCGCATGCCGTCTGCTGCGACGCCGGCCACGATCAGCTTGCAGCGCCCGCGAAGCAACAGCAGACACAACAAGCCGAGCGGCCCTGGCCCGGATATCAAAACCGTGTCCCCCGCGGGAAACGGAGTAAGTTCCTCGATGGCCTGGACCGCGCTGGCGAAGGGCTCGGCCAGGGCCCCCTCCTCCAGCGATACGGCGTCGGGCAGTTTGTAAACCTGATCTTCGCGAACCACCACATACGTGGTGAAACTACCGTTGACGCCGTGACCCATGCCGCGCCGCGAGGCGCAAAACATGTAGTAGCCGCGGCGGCAGTACGTACAAACGCCGCAGATGACGGCGGAGGCGGGCAGCACCGTGACCCGGTCGCCCGGACGGACGCTGCGGACGCCCTCACCGGTTTCCACCACTACGCCGGAGAATTCGTGACCCAAAATCACGGGCGGGTAGTTGCGAAAGCGGTCGTGATAGACGTGGATGTCGGTGCCGCAAATGCCGCTAAAGGCCACCCGGATTTTCACGCGCCCCGCGGTGCACTCCGGTTCCGGGACACGCAGCAGAGCGACGTGGCCCGGCCCGGGTTCCGTCTTGACCACGGCCGCCATCGTAGCCCCAGTCTTTGGAGTTTGCTCGGGGCTCACCACCGAATGCGTACTCACAAGCTCCCCTCCCTGGATTCCTCGCCCACGCGGACCCATCGTTTCTCTGCCGCGGCGGTTTCCACGGCGTCCAGCACTTGTTGCACCCGGAGTCCGTCGAGGAAGTTCGGAGAAGGCGCAAGGTCCTCGCTGATGGCCTGCAAGAATTCGTAGTACTGGTGGATGAAAGTGTGCTCCCAGCCGATGATGTGTCCCGGCGGCCACCAATGCGAGATGTAGCGGTGGGCCGGCTGCGTCACCATCACGGTCCGAAAGCCTTCCACCGCCTGGTCGTCCTCGCGGAGATACACTTGCAGTTCGTTGAGCCGCTCCAGGTCGAAGCTCACGCTGCCGCGGCTGCCGTTGACTTCGAAGCCCAGGGCGTTCTTGTGCCCGGCGCTCATGCGCGAGGTCCCGAACAAACCGAGCGCGCCATTGCGAAAACGCACGATGAAGGCGGCGGCATCGTCAGTGGTCACCGTGGCTCGGCCGCCCTCCGCGGTGGGCCGCTCGCGGACGAAGATCTCCGTAGCCGCCGCCACCTCCTCGATCTCGCCCACCAGGAAGCGCGCCAGATCCACCAGGTGCGATCCCTTGTCCGCCATGGAACCGGCGCCCGCGACGTTTTTATCGAAGCGCCATACGAAGGGGAATTGCGGATCCAGCGGCCAATCCTGCCAGTAGGTGGCGCGGAAATAGTAAAGCCGGCCCAGGCGCCCGTCCTCGATGAGCTGTTTGGCGAGGTTGACGGCAGGCACACGGCGGTAGTTGAAGTTCACCATGTGCTTGACGCGGGCGCGCTCGGCGGCCTCCCACATGCGCCTGGCCTCGGCGGCGTTGAGGGCCAGCGGCTTCTCGCAGAGGACATGCTTGCCGGCCTCGGCGGCGGCCACGGCGATTTCGCAATGCGTGTCGCCCGGCGTGGCGATGCAGATGACATGGATGTCCGGGTCAGCCACCACCTCGCGCCAGGAGTGGGTGTGCGCGCTCCAACCGTATCGTGCGGCCGCCTCCGCCAGGTCCTCTTCCACTCCGCACAGCACCGCGCGCTCCAGCTCGACTCCCAGCGGAAAGAAGAAGGAGAGATCGTGCAGGGCGTGACTGTGCGCCTTTCCCATGAACTTGTGACCGATCAGACCCATGCGGATGCGCCGTGTCATGGCCTTCCCTCCGCCGCATTCGAGGCATCGGCGATGATGGCGATCTCAGCGCCCACGGGGACCGTTTCATTCTCCTGCCTGAGAATTTTTTCGAGCCGGCCGTCCACCGTGGATTCCACCACCATCACCACCTTGTCGGTCTCGACTTCGAGCAGAGGCTCACCTTTACGGACCGTTTCGCCTTCTTGCTTCAGCCACCGCTGGATCGTGCCCTCGGTCATGGTCTGGCCCAACAAGGGCATTTGAACCCTGGTCATAGCAATTCCTTAGCCGCGGCCACCAGATCCGCAGCACCTGGTATGACGTAGTTTTCCATCACCGGCGCAAAGGGGACCGGTAGGTTGCGTCCGCACACCCGGCGCAAGGGCTTTTTCAAAAGATCCGGCGCCAGCTCCATGACCTGCGCCGCGATCTCCGCCCCGAAGCCGCCACGCGTGTACCCCTCGTGCGCGATGATCAGCCGCCCGGTTTTCTGCACCGAGCGCAGGATCGCTGCGATGTCCAGGGGGACAATGGTGCGGGGATCAATCACCTCGGCGCTGATGCCCTCACGCTCGAGCTGCTCCGCGGCTTCCAGCGCCTTCAGGACCATTCGGGACAGAGCCACGATCGTCACATCGCTTCCCTGCCGGCAAACACGCGCTTCGCCGAAAGGAATCAAATATTCCTCTTCGGGGACTTCGCCCTTAGTGCCGTACAACAGTTTGTGCTCGACGAAGATGACGGGGCCATCGTCGCGGATGGCGGTCTTCAGCAGGCCCTTGACATCGTAAGGGGTGGCGGGGAGGGCGACCTTGAGCCCGGGAATGTGAGCGAACCAGGCCTCCAGGCTCTGCGCGTGCTGAGCCGCCGAAGAACGGCCCGCGCCTTCCTGCGTGCGGAACACCACCGGCATGGCGGCCTGCCCGCCGGACATGTAACCCAGCTTGGCGGCCTGATTGACGATCTGGTCCATGGCGATGGTGATGAAGTCCATGTACATGATCTCGGCCACCGGTCGCATGCCGGTCAGCGCCGCGCCCACCGCGGCCCCGGCGATGGCCGCCTCCGAAAGCGGCGTATCGCGCACCCGTTCATCGCCAAATTCTTCCCACAAACCCTGGGTGGCTTTGTAGGTGCCGCCGAAGCGTCCGATGTCCAAACCTAAGAGGAAGACGCGCTCATCGCGCCGCATCTCCTCGCGCAACGCGTCGCGAACCGCCTGACGGTAGAAAATCTGACTCATGCCGGCATATCCTCGAGTGCGTCTTCCGGGCTGGGCGCCGGACTGCGGCGAGCGAACTCGACCGCCGCCTCCACTTCCGCCTGGACCTCATGGTGAACTCGCGCGATCTCCTCCTGCGGCAGAAGGCCCTGCTCGATCAAACGACGTTCAAAAAGCGCCAGCGGATCTCGGGCTTTCCACTGGGCGACCTCCTCGGCAGGTCGGTAGTTTCCCGGGTCGCCGATATAGTGACCCATCCAACGATAGGTCTTGCATTCGATGAGAGTGGGACCGCCACCTTGCCGGGCGCGCTCGGCTGCTCGGGCCACCGCCTGGTAAACGGCCACTGGATCGTTGCCGTCCACCACCCAACCCGGAAAGCCATACGCGGCGGCGCGCTGGGCGACGTCGGCGACCTTCATCTGCCGGCTCTGATGCAGCGAAACCGCGTAGAGGTTGTTTTCGCACACATAGATGACCGGCAGCTCCCAGACGGCCGCCAGATTCGCGGCTTCGTGAAAGGCGCCCTGGCTGGTAGCGCCGTCGCCGAAGAAGGCCAGCGCCACCTGTGCGGATCGCCGCATTTTGATGGAAAGCGCGGCTCCGGTCGCGATAGGAATGCCGGCTCCGACGATTCCGTTCGCCCCCAACACGCCGCGGGCGAAATCGGCGATGTGCATGGAGCCGCCCTTGCCCTTGCAATAGCCGGTCTTGTTGCCGTAAAGCTCGGCCATCATGCGGTCCAACCGGAGGCCTTTGGCGATCACATGCCCGTGGCCGCGATGCGTGCTGGTGATGTAGTCGTCTTCGCGCAGCGCGGCGCAGGCGCCGGCGGCCACGGCTTCTTGCCCCAGACTGGAGTGCAAGAAGCCGGGAAGCTCCCCGGCCATGAATAACTCGATCGCTCGCTCTTCAAAACGGCGGATCCGCACCATCGTCGTGTGAATGCGCGCCAAAAGCTCCCGCCCCAGGATCGCTATGGCGTTCTCGGTGGTTTCGACGCTTTCAACCGGGCCCCTCATATGGCTACCGTGTGCAACCCCTATTATTGGGGCAGGCCAGTTAATTGCGGAAGTAATTTACGGTTAATCAGTCGGTTGAGCGGCAGGCGGCTCCGACAGAATGCGGTGCGCGACGCATTGGGTCTCGACGATCTCGTCGTTCAGGTCGATCATCTCCGAGCGCATCAGGAGCTGGAAGTAAGGCGGGACCTCGCCGGATTCGCCCGCCCCCATGGCGCGCAGCAGATCGCCCACCTTGTCTTCCAGAGTCAAGAAGTGTCCGGCGCCCTGGATGGCCTTGCCGTGGTTGCCCGCGATCATGGTGATGGCGCAGCCGGACGCCAGTCCCGGACGCCGCGTCACCAGGGCGAACTCGGTCCGGCGCATGAGCTTGCCGTCCATGTATCGGAAACCCTGGTAGGAGGCCTCCTCGCCGCGCGCCGGGCGCCGGTTCTCGATACGGTCCGGCGACACGATGAAGGGCTCGCTTCCCTGTAGCGAACTGAGAAAGGAATTCGTGCGCGGGCTGCCCAGCAAGATCAGGTTGGCGTTGCGGAGCTCATTCCAGGATGTGATCCTGCTGTTGCGGGTTTCGATCGGGACCCCCGCTTCGTGAAACATCCTCGAAAGCGACAAGAGGCATTGCACCTCACCGGCGGAAAGGTAGTGGTAGGCGGGTTCCACGGGTCCGAGGCCGGCGCGACTGAGCCTCTCCCGAACGGTTTCGATCTGGGCAGGATCGTTCACGTACCAGTCGCGGAAAAAGTGTCCCTGGTTATCGCGGAAAAACAGGGGCTCGGTATAAACGATGATGTTGGCGGCCCGACCGGAGAAATACGGCTCCCAGAATCGAGTCAGCACCTTTTCGGAGGCAGCCGCCTCGCCGGCCTTCTCCGCTTCAACAAAGACCACGGCATACTGGCCCTTGGGCACGATCAGGCGAAGGCGCTCATGGCGGCCTTCGGTGGCGAAATACGCCGCCAGCCGATTCCGAATGCTGGCCACGCTGACCCGCACGATGGGATCAATGCGCGGGTCGAAGGTCTCGGGGCGCCCCAGGGCCCGGACGGCGATGTCATACTCCTTGGGCGGCTTCTCACACTCAACCAGGTAGGCCAACACACGCTTGAGGACGTGTGCGTGAGCGAACTGCCGGCTCGAGAGGATCCGATTCACCAATTGCTCGCGAGCCGTGGCCGTGGCTGCCGTGCGATCAGACATCCGAGTCCATTTTCGCACCGCGCGCCGCCGGGTGCGACCCACGCTGGTCCGACGCCCGAGCGCTGAACGAGTTCTCTGGCGGCTTCAACTTATCGTGAGGTTCCACCGGGCGCCGTGCGCGCCGGAGCGGGTTGCGCTCGGCAGCCAAGCCCTTCCCCGACTATCGAGCGAGGAGCGGTTGGGAAATCTCTCCGGGTTGGCGGCGCGAGGCGGACGAGGGCGCCCTTACAGCAGGTCGGAGGCGAATCGAAGACCACCCGAGGCGTCCCAAAACCACTTGATTCTCCTTTTCTTCGCCCAACAGACCCCTCATCGGCGGTGGCTACATCCCCCGTCGGGCTCAACGTCTTGAAGTCAATCCCTTTGACCGGTTTGGGGTGAGCCCTGGGGGAACAGGAACTGAGAGGTCGCCACCGCCCGCCTGCTCACCGTCGCCCGAAGCGGCGTCATGCAACGCCGCAACGCCTTGGAGTTGCCCTGGAAGGTCCGCGGGGAGGCGCCGGGCAGGTCAACCAGCCCCTTCATCGCTCCCCTGGTAGAGGGGCTTGAAGGGTTACGAAATTCGCTTGCAACGACCGAAGCCGCTTTCCAAAGGCCCCGGCGGGAAGGGCCCCAGGCTATTTGCGCCTCCCACGCCGCGCGGGATTCAGGTTAAGCCAACCCGTTGACCGTATATTACTTGGCGGTGACCTGTGCCACGTGATTAAATCGCGCGGGAGGGTTAAAGCATGAAGAGGCCCAGTGTCTTGCGGGTGATGTTGGCGGCCACTCTGACGGTAACGTGCCTGCCGTCCGTCGCTCTAGCTTGACTTTCCTACTTTAGGGCGCGCAGGGTTGTGTAATCTGTTGGTGGACCGCAGGTTGTCCGCCAAAGCGCCGTATATACCGAGCGTGGTTATTCCAGGGCGCCCAGCGCCTTGCCGAGCTGGCGAAGCTCCGGATCGCAGTCCTCAAGGACCTGATACACCCGCGGGCGGCCGCGGCCAGCCGGCTGCTCAGCCGCCGTCGCCACCCGGATCTGGCCCAGCCGCTGAATCAGGTTGCGCAGTGTGTCGCGATAGCCCAGCCGTTGCGCACGCCGCAGCAAGACCCGCCCCATGAGCAGGCTCAGCACCGCAATCAGCGCATGCACCACCAGCTTCTGATCGGTCCAGTGATCCTGCGGACGGAAGGCGCAAACCCAGGGATCCTTCAGATCCCGAAACGCTCGCTCCACCCGCGACTGCCCGCGATAAGCTTCGATGATCTCGGCGGTGCTCCATTCCTGGCGTGTGGTGGCCAGCAGACGTAAGCCAAAGTAGCTCTCCTCCAGCTACCGGCGCGCCGCCGGATCCACCCAGGGATGGATCACCACGGCCTTGCCTTGCTGGCGCACCTCGCAGCGCAGCACCTGGCGCAGATACTGCCGGTCGAGAATGCGCTCCACCTGGCGACGCGCGCCCTCCACACCTCCCCGCGGATGCGGCGACAGGCGCGCCAACCGCCGCAACGCCGAACCCAATTGCTGCTCCAAGCCGCGGCGCTGTCCTTCCCACAGGCGGCGAGAAAAGACCGTGACCACCGTGTGCTCCACCCCGTCCAGCCGCCGACGACGGCGGCAGGCGAGCACCTGCTCGCCGGTGGTGAGCGTCACCGGTTCCAAATGCTGGCTGTCCTCGGCCAACCACTCCCGATGATGCGACGGCTTGAGGGCCGTGACGTAAGCCATGCCGAGCTGGCGCGCCTGTTCGAGATTGGCCTGGCTTTCGGCCCCCTGATCGAAGACCAGCGTCAACTGCTGCGGCTGGGGCGAAAGCGCCGCCAGGCGCCGCCGCAAGGGCTCCAACAGGGCGGCGAAGCTGCGGACATCGGCCCGCGAACCCTCGTACAAGCAGTGGGCCAGGGGGATCTGCCCCTGCTCGGAAACCATCAACGCCAGCCCGAGTTGCCGCAGATCATGCCGGCGCTGTTTGCTGTGGCCCCGTTGCGCCAACTGCGAGCCGCGATTGCTCGTATCCAGATGCGTGTAGAAGTTGGTGCTGTCGTAGGCGATAGTCCGCAGCGCGATCCCTTCGAGCGCCACGAGGCGAGCCACGATGCCTTGCTCGATGGTTTCGATGGCCGCCAGCGGCACGCGGTCCATCTGATCCCAGAAGTGCTGGCTGGTGAGGGCCTGGGCGTGCACGCCCAGCCGCTCGGGCAGGCTGGTTTGGGCCGCCCACTCGGCGATGGCGCGCTTGCAGCAGGGGTGAACGAGGCGGGCGATGGAGGCGGCCACCAAGGACTGGCCCACGCTGAGGCCGTCGCGATGGCGGAGCTGGCCGCCGGCGGCCACGATGGCCTGGTTGATGAGGTCGGCGCAGCCCAGCTCTTGGGCCAAGGCGAAGGCGGCGTTGACGGCGCCGGCCGAGACCGAGCGCAGTCGCAGGGCGGCGCGGCTTTGCTGGAGGCGGGCCAGCAGATCTTCGGCCTTGCCCAGGTGCTGGAGCACACGAACGGCGGGTTTGCCGTCGGGGCGGCGGAAGGACTCGACGATGCGCCAGTAGGTTTGGCCGTGGGAGGAGTAGCGTTGCAGAGAGGCCATATTTCAGCATATACAACAAATCCGAAGCTACCGCAAGGGGCAAATTTGGGGCATGTTTTTCGCTTGTATTCCGTCTATACAGAGAAACGACGACAACCCCCGCCGCTACCGAGGGTTACCGTCAAAGGATCCGGAAAAGTAGGAAAGTCGCGCTAGGGGCCACGGGCCGCGGTTTGAAGGGGGCCACGCCCTATTTTCCTGCTTCAAACATTGCGCTTGAATGTGAGCAAATCCGGTACATCGTGACCCTTGGGCGCTCAGCGATGATAGCATGACCGGCGGCAGAAAGTAGATCTGCGGACTCACCGTCGGCGCCCGCGCCATGCGGGGCTGTTCCGGCGTAGCGCCTCCCTTGTTCGAGTTCCCACGCAGCAGGTTGAAGTACAGCTAGTCCCGGCTCGCCGGGACTAATAACTGTAAGCTTGGGCCCGGAAGCGGCGCAGCGAACCGGTGAAGCGTTCCAGCTCGTAGAACTCACGCTCCATGAGGCCGTGCACGGCCTCCACGTTGCGGTTGTAGGTGGAGCGGTGGGGAGCTTTGAAGCGGTGCGCCCGGCAGCCGTATTTCTGCTCCACCACGCGAGTGAACGCCGGCAAGCCGCGCCGACGGTTCCAGTTGCCGCCGAACTCGCTGCCGTTGTCGGTCCGGACGGTGAACCGGCTCAGGTCCACGCCGCAGCGGCGGAAGTGGGCCAGCAGCCGATCGGCAAACAGCAGGGCGTAGGTGGAGTCGTTCGCCGCGCTGAAGGCTAGCCACAGCGCTCCCTCGGGCACGACGCGGGCGGTGTATTGATAGCGCGGCAGACCGAAGGGGATCAGCTCCCCACAGCCCGGCAGGTCGCTGAGGTCTTTGACGTCGCTTTGCAGCAACCCGAAGGGCGGTTACTGACGTTGCTCGGCAGCCGGGCTGCGTGCGCGCGGACGGGCTTCTTGCGCCGGCGGCGCGCCACCAGGGTTGAATCCTTCTCCGGAACTGTTTTCAACTCCTTGGGCTGAACTCCCACAGCCGAGGTGGATCACCATGTACCTGCACCGGAAACCGCGAACCTCGCAGCAATTTCGCACGCCAACTTTATTTCCTGAGCGCCCATAAGCTTAGGGGGAAATTCGCAGGGGAGCAAATTCGCAGTTGCATCCTGCCT